>Ga0068713_1003201_pt1 | contig 14716 bp, 11 predicted proteins | sample MTBAKSrepl2MetaG_FD_62223 | JGI IMG/M metagenome (GOLD analysis project Ga0068713, IMG submission 62223) | Enrichment culture microbial communities om Arthur Kill intertidal strait, New Jersey, USA, that are MTBE-degrading - MTBE-AKS2 (Arthur... | ecosystem: Environmental > Aquatic > Marine >...
CGATCCCTGAGATATAGGTAATGATTTTGGTGATCATGGGTTCTTCCACAGGAAGGACATCCATCTGCAGGGCGATTTCTATTGTCTCTTCCATATCATTTTCATCAATAAGGCCCAGATATTTACACAACGTAAGCTTGTCCAGAGCCTCTTCTGTAAAAATCATCCGCTCCAGGGCATTGAAGAGCCGTACTCCCTGGAGGAGGTCCTGTGTATGAAAAACATCATGATCCCCGGAACGGTCCTGCATCCTCTTGATGATGGTGTTCACAGACTCTCTGTCCATTCCCCGTTCGGTAAGGTATTGGACAAGTTTCTCCCGGGAGAGCTCGGCCTTTTCACCGGTGAGGGCTTCCACAAGTTTTCCGATCAGATTATCTTTCTTTTTCATGATTCATCCTCATTTTTTAAAACAAACCGGCGGCTGTCAAGTTCCAGTACACACTTTTTCATTTTCAGGTTCAGCAGCGCTGTGGAAAGCCTGCCCGTGGGAAGACGTCCCTCCAAAAGGGCGGAGATCTCTTCCATACTCACTGCTTCATCTGCATTCAGGTGATTTATAACCGTTTTTTCGTCTTCTGTCAAGGAAACCGGTGCTCTCTTCTTTTTCACAACTCCTTTTTCCTCCAGTCCCCAGAAAGCCGAGATATCACTTCCCCGGGTCACCGGAACCGCCCCCTCTTTGATAAGCTCGTTTGTTCCTGTACAGCTCCCTCTGAATATGGATCCCGGAACAGCAAACACGTCCCGGCCCTGTTCCAGGGCAAAATTAGCCGTGATAAGAGACCCGCTTTTGCGGGACGACTCCACCACCAGGACTCCGCGTGAGAGTCCGCTGATGATCCTGTTCCGCTGAGGGAAATGGTGTTTCTGGGGAGTTGTCCCGGGAGGGAACTCGCTCACCAGAGTCCCTTTTCCGAGGAGATCCCGGTAAAGCCCCCGGTTGACCGAAGGGTAGATGACATCGACTCCCGTGCCCAGAACGGCTATGGTCTTCTTACCCTGCGCCAGAGCCGCCCGGTGGGCGTGGCCGTCGATTCCCGAGGCCATCCCGCTTACCACAGTCACCTGGGCAGGAAGCCCTCCTGTGATCTCTTCCACGGCCCGCTGCCCGTAATGGGAACAGCGGCGTGTCCCTACGACAGCCAGAGGAAAATCGCCGCAGCGCAACCTTTTCCCTTTCATAAACAGAGTCAGAGGCGGGACATGGACCTCCCGCAGGAGGTCAGGATAATCCGGATCCTCCAGAGTCGTCCAGAAGATCCCCTGCTCCTCAAAACGCTTCATCGCCTTTTCAGGGTCCACCCTTTCCCGTCTTGTGAGAAAAGCCTCAACAGACGAACGCCTCAGCCCTTTGAACTTTTGAAAAAAGGAATCGGAAGCCTGGAAAAGAGCGGCTGCGTTTCCCGCAGCCGCGATCAGTTTGTGATAGGTCGCCGTAGAAAAGATACCAGTCAGAGAAAGAGCAAGATAACCGTCACGGTTCTCCATTGTTCAAAGGATCTCAATTTTATCCCCCAGACGGATCTCTTCATCTCCGGTCACAGAAATAATGATGCATGTCGAGTTGTTCTCGCGGGCATTGATGACCCGGATCCGCCCTTTCATGGCAGCGGGGATCGTTGTGACTCCCCCCAGAGGGTCGTCGACTTTTCTCGGTTTTCCCAGGATGGCAAAGTTCATTCCGGCTTTCACACCCTGCCTCAGCCCGCGGTCGATATAGACGATGCTTCCGCGGGAAGCCAGTCTCGCTCCGCCCTGGAAGTAGATGATATAACCATCATAATCAGGTTTGACATTTTTTTCATTTAAAACAATACGGGGATACTCATATCCCACATAGTATCCTTTTCGGATCGCCTCCATCTGTGATGTAATGACACATCGTGTGAGGTCGTCATAGACTTCCAGCGCTTTTATGATCCCCCGTGGCTTGACCATGGATCCCACCGTCTTGTAAGTCACCGGATGAGACACCTTTTCTTCCACGGTATAAACGATAAACTGGTCTCCCGCCTTGACGTTGTCTTTTTTCCCGCGGTTGATATAGACCTCTTCACCGTGGATACCGAAATCCTTCTTCTTCTCTAATTCAACAATGGCGCCGAAGGGATCAAGATGATGCTCCAGGATATAACCTCCCTGAAGCTTCATCTCCTCTGAGGCTGCTGCAGGTGCTGTTTCCCCGGACGTGGCCGGCTGGTTTTCGACAACTTCCTGTGAAGCAGAGGCCGTCTCCTTAAAGATGAACTCTCTTACTGAACTATCCTCTTCAGCATAAAGCTCTTTGTTTTCCGGTTTGACATAGGTCTCGGGAACAGGGGCCTGAAGATCCAGTAAAATATGATCACCGGGATAGATCCAGTTGGGATCCGTGATATGCGGATTCTGTTCCCAGACTTTGACCCAGAGCCAGGGATTGTCCAGCTTAGCCCCGCAAATATCCCATAGGGTATCCCCTTTGACGACCACATGGACCTTTTCTCCTGTCAATTCGGTCCCCCGTGGGCCCGGGTAGGGGGGCGGGACTTTTCCCCAGGCAGCACCGCTTATCATGATTAAGAACAGCAGCATGGCGACAACTGGTTTCATATTTCCTCCTCGGATCCCGTAAAAGATCAAAAATCAGTAAATCTTCAGGGATGATTGTCTCTTTTCACTTTGAAATATAACATATAAGGAGAATTTCTTCAAGAATGATTTAGTCTGCCTGATAAAAAAACTCAAAAGACCCGGCGACGACCACTGTATCTCCGTCCCTGGCCCCGGCTTCGGCTAAAGCCTTGAATATCCCGATCTTTTCCATGATATCGGTACAGCGGCGAACAGATGCTTCCAGATGAAAGTCTGTCATCTGGACGATCTTGCGGATATAGACTCCGTCGATAAAAAAGGTCTCCCCTTCACGGGAAAGGGTGAACTTCCGTTTGTCCTCATAGACGATGATCTTCTCAGGAATAGTGATCTCAACAGGCGGAAGCTCTTCCAATGTCTTCATAATGAGGTTTTTCAGTTCACGGATCCCTTCCCCGGTGACTGCTGAAATGGGGAACGGATCGATTCCGGTGGCCTCCCGGAAACGCTCGAGGTTTGCAGCGGCTTCTGTGACGTCCATCTTATTGGCCACCACAAGAAAGGTCTTGTCAGCCAGAGCTGTATCATACTGGGCCAGCTCTTTCTGGATGACCCGATAATCTTCTGCAGGCTCCCGCCCTTCCACACCTCCCATATCGATGAGATGGATGAGCAGTCTGTTCCGTTCGGCGTGTTTCAGAAACTTGTCTCCCAGCCCTGTCCCTGTGCTGGCTCCCTCAATGAGGCCGGGCAAGTCAGCTACCACAAAGCTAAATCCCCTCTCCGATACCACTGCGCCCAGATTCGGTTCGATGGTGGTGAAGGGATAGGAGGCGATCTTGGGATTAGCATTGCTTAAGACAGAGAGAAGAGTGGACTTCCCGGCATTGGGCAGTCCGATAAGCCCCACATCGGCGATGAGCTTCAGCTCCAGCAGCAGGGTCAGTTCTTCACCTGGTTCACCGAGTTCTCTGATATAGGGTGCCCGGTTGGTGTTGGAGAGAAACGCGGCATTCCCGCGGCCTCCCCGCCCCCCTTTCGCTGCAGTCCATCGGTCACCGTCGCGGAAGAGGTCAGCTACCAGTTCTCCTTCTTCTGTGTAAATCATAGTTCCGTGGGGAACAGAGACAAGCAGGTCCTTTCCGTCTTTTCCAAAACGGTTATTGGGTTCGCCGGGAGCTCCGTTGGCTGCTCTGATATGCGGATGGAACCGGACATCATAGAGTGTCTTAACCGAAGGATTGACCTGGAAGATCACATCGCCTCCCCGGCCGCCGTTCCCTCCGTCGGGCCCTCCCTTGGGAATAAACTTCTCCCGTCTGAAACTAAGACATCCGGGGCCGCCTGCGCCGCCCCGGACGTAAATCTTTGCACGATCTATGAACATGTGAGGAAATTACTTTGATTCAACGTTAACGACACTTCTTCCCCTGCGTGTGGAGAAGCTGACGACCCCGTTGATAAGGGCGAAAATTGTATAATCTTTGCCAAGGCCGACATTCCGGCCGGGGATGTATTTTGTTCCGCGCTGACGGACGATAATATTGCCAGCGATAACATCCTGGCCGCTGTAACGTTTGATCCCGAGACGCTTAGATTCACTGTCCCGTCCGTTCCGGCTGCTTCCTACACCTTTTTTATGAGCCATATGCCACCTCCCCTTATTTGGTTATGGATTCGACGACCAGCGTCACCATACTCTGCCTGTGGCCGATCAATTTATCAGAATCTTTTCTGCGTCGGAAATAGTAGACTTTGACTTTTTTCCCGCGGAAATGTTCTTTCACTTTGCAGACGACCTTGGCGTTCTCCAATCCCTTGGTATCTGAAATCATCTGTGTGCCGTCATTGAGCATAATCGGAGTAAACTCGACCGATTCACCGACGGCTTTATCGATCTTTTCAATAAAGATCTTGTCATTTTCGCGGACAAGATACTGTTTTCCGCCTGTTTTGATTACTGCATACATGGTCATACCCCCTGTTTCTTCTGCAAAAAGAAACTACCATACAAAGGATAGGGTGTCAAGCAAATATTGACGTCAAAAAGGGGCGGTTCAGCAGAGGACCGAAAGGTCTCCGGCTGTTGCATCCCTGGGGATACTTCCTTTGATTACGATCTGGGCAGCCTTGCCTGAAAGATAGGCAAAGAGCACGCGTGACGATGCAAAGCTCTCTTCACGTTTTTTCAGCTTTTCCCAAAAAAAGGAGTAAAAAACCATCTCATACTGCTTATAAAGAGACGCCAGTTCTTCGCGTAGCAGATTGGTCTTGCCGAACCCCATGATCTCATAAACAGCAATCCTGAGACGCTCTTTATCCGATTCAGGCAAAGCGTCTGTGGCTTCCAGAAGCCCCAGGGCGATCGATTTGAGTTCCTCTCCCTTATGCTCTTCGATATAAAGACGGGCCTTTTCCATGACATTCTGAAAAGAACCCAGGACCACATCCCGGTAGAGGACTTCTTTGTTTTTGAAATAATAGTAGATGACCGAAACAGCTACTCCGGCCTGCCCGGCGATTGCCCGCATTCCCACCCCGTCGTAGCCCAACTGGGAAAAAAGAGTCACTGCCGCCTTTTCAATACGCTGCCTTGTCTTCATGGTCTCCTGATCCATCTCTCCCCTCTCTTTTTTCATCTTAGCGTTTGAACAACCTGTCTATCTCTGTGCCGTCTATGATGCGGGCCACGGGACGCCCGTGGGGACATGTCATGGTAAAACCTCCCGTTTCCAGGGACCGGGCAAAAGCGGCGATATCTTCTTCTGTGATCCTGTCTCCTGTTCGAAGTGATGCTTTACACGCCTGTCTGGCCATCCGCTCACGGAAAAGAAGCGCATCTCCTCCTTCCTCAAGAAGATGACACAGGTCGCGAAGAAGCTTTTCCAGGTCATTGAGGCCTGATAAAGCTGCCGGAACCTCTTCGACCACTACAGTATCATCTCCGAAGGGACGCAGCTCAAAACCAAGAGAGTGAAACTCTTCCTTGTGCTCTTTCACAAGCGATGTATAGACACGCCCGAGAGAGACTGCTTCAGGGATGATCTTCGCCCGTCCGCTTTCATCGGCCTGCTTCATGAGCCGGTCATAGACCAGCCGCTCATTGAGGGCATGAAAATCCACAAGAAGCAGAGACGACGGCCCTGTGAAGAGAAGATAGCGATGGAAAAGAATCTCCGAAAACTCGAAATCTCCTACCCGGTTCCCCTTTTTCTCTCCCACAGGCCCTTCAACAGCATAGAAGGGACGGGCAGCATCGAAAAGAGAAGGGCCTGCTCCCGGCTCCGGGATATCTCCGTGACCGCCCGCAGCCCCTCCTCGCTCCTCACAGGCCTTTTCCAGCTCGGCTCGTGTTGCAAAAGAAGCTCCGGGAAGGCTCTCGATTCGTGCAAAGGCCTCTGACACCGCTTTATGAAGATTCCCGTAAAAACGGCGTTCTTCCAGGAACCGCACTTCACTTTTCTGGGGATGGACATTGACATCCAACGACTCAGGAGGAAGAGAGGCAAACAGGAAAGCGAAGGGGTAGTTTCCGGGCAGAAGAAGCTCCTGCATAGCATTGCGCACAGCGAAGATAAATCCTTTGTCTTTCACAGGCCTCCCGTTGATAAAAAGATACATATGGCCCGAGTGGCGGTTGACTGCGTCTCCTCCCGATACAAAACCCTTAACAGACATGGAGCCGCTTTGACGTTCCACCGGGATCAGGGCCCGGCTTACCCCCTCTCCGAAGAGAGCTTCAATGCGTTGAAACAGGGTTTCTTCACGGCCCACCTGAAGGATGGTCTCCCCTTCCCGCCGAAGCAGAAGTTCTGTTCCCAGCGAGGCGGTGAGAAGAGCTGTGGTTGCTATAAACTCCCGGATCAGCCGGAACTCATACGAAGGAGTCTTCAGGAATTTGCGTCGTGCGGGAACATTGAAAAAAAGGTTTTCCACGCGAACTGTGGTCCCTCTGTCCCGGCCTGCAGCCTGTAAAAGTGTCTGTTTCCCTCCTACGATCTCAATACGGCCGCCATGCTCTTCTTCATCAGTCTTTGTGACCAGGGAACAGCGGGAGACTGAGGCGATACTGGGAAGAGCCTCGCCCCGGAATCCAAGGCTGGAAAGATGTTCCAGGTCATGGATACCGGCGATCTTGGACGTCGCATGCCTGCGGAAAGCCAGAGGGATCTCATCGTATGGGATCCCTGATCCGTTATCGGCTACTTCCATGAGGTCCACAGGGGATGAACTTACCGAAACTGTGATCCTGTCCCCTCCGGCATCAAGGGCATTTTCCACAAGCTCCTTGATCACGGAGCGGGGGCGGTCCACCACCTCTCCTGCAGCGATCTTGTTAACGGTATGACGGTCAAGAGCGTGAATCTTCTTCATCGATCTCTTTCTTGATTTTTTTGATCTCGAACATGAGTTCTATGGGAGAAAGCGTATTCAGATCGAGATAACGCAGTCTGTTGACGATCCGCTCGTGGAAGGAGCGGCTGAAGAGGTCTCCCTGAACATTTCCCCCGGGTGACTGCTCCTTATCATAGACAAGGGAGGGAATCCCCTCTTTATAGCTGTCACTCTCCAGATTAAAAAGGATCTCCCGGGCCCTGTCGATGACCGAATCTGGAAGGCCCGCCAGACGGGCTACCTGGATTCCGTAGCTCTTATCCGCCCGTCCTTCTTCGATTTTCCTCAGGAAAACGATCTTGTCATTCCACTCTTTCACCTGGATATTGAGATTGTGTATCTCTGTGTAGAGATCAGGAAGCTCTGTGAGTTCATGATAATGAGTGGCAAAAAGCGTCCGCGCCGAGATCGACTTATGGATGTATTCTGTAATAGCCCAGGCCAGAGAAAGGCCGTCATAAGTGCTGGTCCCCCGGCCTATCTCATCCAGGATGACAAAACTCTCATGAGTGGCATTGTGGATGATATGAGACGTTTCAAGCATCTCGACCATGAACGTGCTCTCTCCCCCGGCAAGATTATCTGAAGCACCTACCCGGGAAAAGATCTTGTCCACGGGAGAAAAGAACATGGACCGGGCAGGGACAAAACATCCGATCTGAGCCATGAGGATGATCAGGGCATTCTGACGAAGATAGGTGGATTTCCCGGCCATGTTAGGGCCGGTAACCAGAAAGATCCTCTTCCGGCTGTCCATAAAAAGATCATTGGGGACAAAAGGCTCTTCTTTCAGGAACCGCTCCACCACAGGGTGCCGTCCGTCTTCGATCTCCAGCCGATCTTCTTCGCTCAGGCGGGGACGGACATACTCCTGCTCCAGACTTTTCACGGCAAATGAAAAGAGGGTGTCGACCTCCCCCACAGCCCGGGCATCCTCCAGGATCTCCCCGGTAAAACGCAGGACCTCATCCCGGATACGGCTGAAGGCCTCCTGCTCCAGACGGATGATCTCCTCATCGGCGGAGAGGATCTTCTCTTCCAGCTCCTTGAGTTCAGGGATGATATACCGTTCAGACCCGGTGAGGGTCTGCCGGCGCTCATAATGAGAAGGGACTTTCCCGGCATAGCTTTTGGAGACTTCGATAAAATAACCGAAGACTTTATTGTACTTGACTTTCAATGTGGGGATTCCTGTGGCCTCTTTCTCCTTTTCCTGGATCTCCAGAAGGATGGTCTTGCTCCGGCTTTTCAGTTTTTTCAATTCGTCGATTTGGGGATCGAACCCTTTTTTGATGAGGTTCATATTCTGGACACTGGCCGAAAGGTCTTCACTGATACTCTTTTCGATAAGGTCATAGACTCCGAAAAGAGGATCCATCCGTGAAGCCGTCTCTTCAAGAAGTGCCACTCCTGTCCCATAGAGTTCTTCTTTCATCTCCCCGAGGTCTCTGAGGCCGGCTTTCACCTGAAGAAGATCCCGGGGACGTCCCCGGTTATAGGAGATCTTACCCAGGGCTTTTTCAAAATCAGGGATATCAGAAAGAAACGCTTTGAGCCGCTCCCTGTTCCTGCGGTGAGTGCTGAGAAAATCAACAGCCTCCCATCTCTTTTCCATCTCTTCGGAATCTCTCAAGGGTTTTCTCAGCCACTTTTTCAGGTTGCGCTCCCCCATTTTTGTCTCTGTGGCATTGAGAGCGGCAAATAGCGATGTATCCGCTCCTCCGTAGAGGGGAGAGAAAATCTCCAGATTTCTCCACGTCTTGGCATCGATCCCCACATATTTCTCTTCCGACTCATTCTCAATACGGCTGATGTTGTTCATGACCCCCTTTTGAGTCTCTTCCACATGTTTCAGAAGAATCGAGGCCGCAGCAATGACTGAAATATGGTCATGGATCCCGAACGGAACCAGAGAGACCACATTAAAATAGCGTTTGATCCTGTTAATGGCGATTTCCGGGTCGTACTCCCATCCCGGATAGGTCGTGACAAAGACATCTTTAAAGTCGTTTTTGATGATCTCCCTGGCAGCCGTATCCCCTTCGGGGATGATGATCTCAGCCGGGTTGATCTTTTTAAAGACGCTGACTATTTCCTGAACGCTCTCCACATGGCCGGCGCTCACTTCTCCCAGAGCGATATCCACATATGCGTAACCGATCTCTTTCCCTTCGAAAAAAAAAGAAGCCAGATAATTGTCATGCTCTTCATCCACCCAGGTTCCCGGCGTGATCACCTTCACCACATCGCGCTTGACGATTCCTTTGGCGGTCCTGGGATCTTCCATCTGCTCGCAGACAGCCACCTTGTATCCCTTTTCCACAAGTTTTTTCAGATAGCGCTCAACAGCGTGGTAGGGGACCCCCGCCATGGGCTGACCCTCCTGGCGCGATGTGAGCACAAGATTAAGCTCACGGGAAACCGTCCGGGCGTCTTCATAGAAGACCTCGTAAAAATCTCCTACCCGAAAAAAGACAAGGCAATCAGGATACTGGTTTTTGACCGCTGCATACTGTCGGTTGAGAGGGGTATCCTTCATGCCCTTCATAGATAAACGGTGATCTCCCCCCAATGTCCGCAGGAATCGCAATGCCAGGACATCTTCTCCGTCTGGGTCCCGCAATGCCGGCAGACGAAACTCCTTTTCGCTTCAAGCCCCTTGAGCTCGTCCCGGATCTCCTTGACTTTGTCCCAGTTTCCCATTTCGATGTAGAGGTCCAGCATGAGGAAAAGGATATAGCGGGAATCAGGCTGATAAAGAACCGCTTCAAGGAGTTCTTCCACGGCCTCCTGATAGCGGCCCAACTGTTTTAAGACATCGCTGTAAAAGACGTGGAGAGGGGCATTCTCATGATGCTTCTTCAGTATGGGAGCCACTGCCTTTTGAATAGCATCATAATCGTGGCTGAAGACCTCCAGCATATGCTCTTTTACGTGGAAAACTGTACCGGGATTCATCTCCAGCGCTCTCATAAAAGCTTGACGGCCTTTGTCCACGTTTCCGTTGAGATAGAGGAGATATCCTTCAAGATAGTAGAGGCGTTCACAATCTTTATTATATTTTTTCCCTTCTTTAATAAGGCGGGCGGCTGTCTCTGTCTCTTTTTTGATGAGGGCATCTTTTGCCATATCAGCAGCAATATAACCCAGCTCACTCTTGTCTTTGATCTTTCGCGTTTCCAGGAGACGATCGGCATAATAGAGAGCCTTGTCAAAGAATCCCAGTTTATAAGCCACATCCCGGCCTAACATATAGATCAATTCATCTCCCTTGAACTCCCCTTCGCCCTCCTCGATGCTCTTCAGTGCGGTCTTGTACATCCCGTTCTCGATATAATCGATGATCAGGCTCTTCTGAATGGCTTTACGCCCGCGGGTGGAGAGAGCGGTCTTGTCGGCGAATATCGTCTTGTCCACCTGAAGGGCCTTATCTGCCTTGCCCTGTTTCCTCAGGATATAGCTGAGGATCAGATAGGCCGGATACTCGTCAGGATTCTTGTCGATAAGTTCCCTTAATGTCTTCCCCGCCTTTTCATAAAATTGTGTGGTGACATATTCGATAATATCAAGATAGTAATCATTGATAAGGCTTCTGGAGAGCTTATCCCGTCCTGCTCTCCGCTCATTTCGTTCCTCGTCTTTCTTCAAGCCGTAAAAAATGAAGAGAAGCCCGCCGACGACGACGACAGCTCCGATCAGTAAAAGGTTCATCTCTTATGCTCCTTCAGTCAGTTTTCGGCAGGTCCTTCTGCAGAAGGGGTCTCCTGCTCCTCCAGACTCATCTTCCTCAATGTTCCGATCTCATCCTTGAGCCCTTCGTTCTGGGTCAGGATCTCTTTGTATTTCTTCAGCAGTGAAAAGTACTTCCATATGGCATAGAGGCCGGCCACAGCCAGTCCGGCAAAGAAGGCAAAGAGCAGCGCTTCGATGGCCGGTATTTTTCCCGTGTCATATCCGAAAAAATGGAGTGTGATCTCATCAGACGCATTTTGTACACTGAACAGAACGATAACAAAAAGCAGCAGCAGATAAAAGATCGCTTTTGTCAGCCACATAGTCCCCCCTTTGGTCTATTCTCCATTATAAGGATTGTCCCGTGTTCTTCAAGCCCTTTCCCTATTTTTCCACACACCGGGAAACATCTTTGAGAAAGTCATCCTCGTGAAGAGATATAAATTTGACTCCCATGGTAGAGCGTCCCTGGATCTTGATCTCATCCAGCTTAACCCGGACGATCTGACCCTTCTGGGTAATACCGAAGATATCGTCTCCCTCAGAGACCACCAGCGCTCCTACAAGGAGTCCCGTCTTCGGAGTGAGTTTCATAGCGATGAGGCCTTTCCCGCCACGGTTCTGAATCTTGAAATCATCAGCCCCGGTCCTTTTGCTGAACCCTTTTTCACTCATAAAGAGAAGGACATCATGATCTGTCACCCCTTCAGCGCTGATGACAAAATCCTCTTTACCCAGGGTGATTCCCTTCACGCCCTGGGTGGCCCGTCCCTGTTCACGGATGGTATCGATGTTGATACGCACAGCCATGGCTTTACGTGTATAAAGCATGATGCTCTGGCCTCCCCGGGTGATGATAACACTCACCAGGTGATCGTCATCACGGATGTTGATGGCGATCAGCCCCCTTTTATTGATATTGGCATAATCGCTCAGACGGGTCTTCTTGATGGTCCCCTTGCGAGTGGCAAAAACCAGGAACTCGTCTTCACTGAACCCTTTGATGGGGATATAATCACAGAGATACTCATCTTTATCCAGAGTGAGGATATTCGCCACGGATGAGCCTCTGGCCGTACGGCTTCGCTCAGGGATATCCAGTGTATTCAGGGCATAGACCTTCCCCTTGTTGGTAAACATCAGAAGTGTATCGTGGGTCGATGCCAGGAAAAGTTTCCTGACGAAATCCTCATCAACCGTGGAGAGAGCCGACAACCCTTTCCCACCACGTCTCTGTGTCTTGTAGATGGATTCTGGGACGCGCTTGATAAAACCTCTGTTGGTGATGGTGATGATCATATCCTCTTCCTGGATGAGGTCCAGTTCATTGAGCTCTTTGACCTTGTCAATGATCTGGGTCTTCCTGGGAATATTGAATTTTCCCCCCAGATCCTCCAGTTCTTCTTTAATGATCTGGAGCACGAGGGATTCACTGTTGAGAATGCTTTTGTAATAGGCGATCTTCTGGATCAGTTCGAGATACTCCTCTTCCAGCTTCCGGACCTCCAGGCTGGTGATCTTCTGAAGCCTCATGTCCAGGATCGCCTGTGCCTGGACCTGACTGAGGAGGAACCTCTCCATGAGTTTTGTACGGGCATCATTGACATCTTCGGCCTTTTTGATGATCTCCACCACTTCATCGATATTGGCCAGGGCGATCTTGAGCCCCTCCAGAATATGAGCCCTCTCTTCAGCTTTCCGCAGGAGATACTTCGTCCGGCGGATCACCACATCTTTGCGGTGTTCGATGAAATGCTTGAGAATCGTCTGGAGCCCCATGGTCTTGGGGATCCCGTTCACTAGAGCTAAAAAGATCATGGAATAGCTTACTTCCAGCCGCGTCCTTTTGAAAAGGTTGTTGCTGATGATCTCCGCGTCGCTCTCCTCACGGCTTTTCAGTTCCAGCACGATGCGTATGCCGTCTTTATCGGTCTCATCCCTTAAGTCCCGGACCCCGTCCAGTTTACCGTTCTTGATCAGGTCCGCGATGGACTCGATGAGTTTTGTCTTGTTCTCTTTATAGGGGATCTCCGTGATGACAAGGGAGACCTTCCCTTTGGAATTGACTTCTTTGATGATCTTGCCCCGGATGATGATCTTTCCGCGCCCTGTCCTGTAGGCATCATAGATCCCTTTTCTTCCCACGATCACTCCCGATGTGGGGAAATCGGGCCCTCTGACCGCTGTCATGAGAGTCTTCACATCAGCTTCAGGGTTTTCGATGAGGATCTTCAGCCCCTCGATGAGCTCGTTCAGATTGTGAGACGGGATCTCCGTAGCCATTCCCACGGCGATCCCCGCCGAACCGTTGAGAAGCAGGTTGGGGACGATAGTGGGAAGCACAATGGGCTCTTTTGTGGAATTGTCAAAGTTGGGCCTGAAATCCACCGTTTCTTTATCAAGGTCCATAAGAATATAATCAGCGATCTTCGCCAGACGGACCTCTGTATAACGCGCCGCCGCGGGGCGGTCTCCATCAATGGACCCGAAGTTCCCCTGACCGTCCAGAAGGGGTACATTGTAAGTGAACGGCTGCGTCATCCTGGCCAGGGCATCATAGATCGCCGCATCACCATGGGGGTGATAATTCCCCATGACTTCGCCCACAACCTTGACCGATTTCCGGGTGGGTTTGCTAAACCTGAGGCCAAGTTCCTGCATTCCGTAAAGGATCCGCCTCTGGACCGGCTTCAGGCCGTCACGGACATCAGGCAGTGCCCTGCCCATGATGGTGCTCATGGCATAATCCAGATAAGCCTGCTTCATCTCATCTTCGACGTTCACATTCTGAATCTTCTCTTTATCAATATACATGAATTCCTCCTCGGAACACGTTCATCTCTTTTTAAATATCAAGGTTTTTGACCAGCAAGGCATTTCGCTGAATAAACTCCCTCCGGGGACGGGGGTCGTCTCCCATGAGAACCGAAAATGTCTCTGCTGCCTCGATGGCATCTTCCATATTCACCCTCAAAAAGACCCGGTGTTCAGGATCCATTGTGGTTTCCCAGAGCTGTTCAGGGTTCATCTCCCCCAACCCTTTATAACGCTGAAGAGAATACCCCGATTCGCCTACCGCCTTGACCCCCTCGAACAGCTCCTTCAGAGAAAAGACATCCCTTCTGTTGTTCTCGGTAATGATCACAGCAACGGGATCGACCGATTCCCGGTCGAAATTTTCCAGTTTGAAGCTGTATTCGCCCAACGTCTCCTCGATCTTGGCAATATTGGAAAGTTCATGGATATCCCAGATATCCACCACCTCATCGTCGTCTATGGTATCCAGGAGCATGGGATCCTTTTTATCCTTGTTCAACTGGTTCAGAAACTCCTGCTTCGCCTTGTCTATAATGGCATTGAGCTCCAGTTCGTCATTGGCATAGGTGACTTCTTCGGTCTCGGTAAATGTGAAAAAGCATTTGTAACGGGGAAACCCGATATCCTTCATCTCGTAATAATCAGAAAGGGTGATCCCCTTGGTACTCATTTTCAAAAGATATTCCTGGAGCTCGTTGATCATTTCGAGGAGAATATCGAGCCTGCTCCTCTCGAACACGTGGCCCTGGGCCTCCACAGTGACCTTGTCCATGACATTCTCGATGAGAAAACGGTCCAGCTCCCGCTGACTTTGAATATAGCGGTGTTCTTTCCCCCGTGTTACTTTATAGAGGGGAGGTTGGGCGATATAAATATAGCCCTTCTCGATCAGCTGGGGGAACATCTTGTAAAAAAAGGAGAGAAGCAGTGTCCTGATATGGGCACCGTCCACATCGGCATCTGTCATGATGACGATCTTGTGATAGCGGAGTTTCGTTATATCAAAGGAAGCACCGTATCCCACTCCCAGGGCGGTGATCAGTGTCTTGATTTCTTCGTTTTTCAAAAGTTTCAGGTCTGCATTTTTAAAGACATTGATCAGCTTACCCCGCAGAGGCAGGATGGCCTGAAAACGTCTGTCACGCCCTTGCTTTGCAGAGCCTCCCGCTGAATCACCCTCGACGATGTAAAGCTCGGA
>Ga0068713_1003234_pt1 | contig 14594 bp, 17 predicted proteins | sample MTBAKSrepl2MetaG_FD_62223 | JGI IMG/M metagenome (GOLD analysis project Ga0068713, IMG submission 62223) | Enrichment culture microbial communities om Arthur Kill intertidal strait, New Jersey, USA, that are MTBE-degrading - MTBE-AKS2 (Arthur... | ecosystem: Environmental > Aquatic > Marine >...
AGTTGTTTATGGCAGAGTGTTTTCATAAGGGTGTGTTCTGTCTTTAGGTTTTTGTTAGGGGTAACAATACCTTAGACTACACCCTTTTCCTTTTCAAGACAATCTAATGAATTATTGGGGCTAGGAAAGTCGATACTTAACTTATTACCTATAGAAACGGCATGGAGGGACCGGATTAAAGGGTTAGATCTTAATTGGCATGGCGGTCAAGCCTATCTTGAGCACAAACTCAACGGAACGTCTTTTGAACACAGATACTTCCCTTTGTTTAATGAAAACGGTCAAGTGACTCATTGGGCTCTTATTATACAAGGTAATACTGACGCCAAGAGCGCGGAGGAGACGCTCAAATGGGAGCTGATGACAAGCGCCGCCATCTCCCAAATATATGAACGGTTGATCTCGCCATTTTCCACAATCGTCGACGTCGCCAATGGCATAGTGGAAAGCGCTAAGGCTCTTACGACGAGCGAGTGTGGTTATGTTTCGATGGTCGACCCAAAGACTGGCGAAAATATTTGGCTTTCGCTCGGCAAGATGTTCAAAAAACAGTGCAGAGCTAGTAGGGGAAGGGAAGAGGTCGCATTCCCAAAGACAGAGAAGGGACTGTATCATAGCATGTGGGAGCGCTCAGTGAACGCTTTAAAGCCTTTATTCACCAATGACGCTGCGAACCATCAGGGTATCAGCGCTCTACCGGAAGGGCATGTATCTCTTCAACGGCTTTTATCTGTACCTGTCACTTTAGGAAAAGAGGTAGTCGGTCAAATCGCTCTAGCCAACAAAAATGAAGACTATACTAATAAGGATCTTGAAGCAGTACGGCGATTGGCACAGTTCTACGCGCTAGCCATTCAGCGTGTAAGGGCGGAAGGGGCGCTGTTGGAGGCCAAGTCTAGATATGAGGGGATATTCAAATATTCCAGCGACGGAGTTGCCGTATATCAGGCCAAGGACGATGGCGCTGATTTTGTGTTCGTAGATTTCAATGAGGCAGGCGAAAGAATAGACGCCATAAGGAAGCAAGATCTGGTTAATAAAAGCGTAATGGAGGTCTTTCCCCGGGTTAAAGAGTTCGGGCTTTTCGACGTCCTCCAAAGAGTATGGTTGACAGGAAAGCCGGAGCATTTCCCTGTTACCATGTACAAAGACGAAAGGATAAGCGGATGGCGCGATAATTTTGTCTATAAACTGCCGTCTGGCGAGGTTGTCGCTCTTTATAGGGATGAAACCGCGCGAAAAGCCGCTGAACAGGATCTCAAAAAAGCACATAGCGACCTGGAGCGACGGGTGGAAGAGCGCACTGCTGAGTTGGCCGCCGCAAACGACCTATTGGGGCAGGAGATTCAGGCGCGCAAATCTACAGAAGAGGAATTAAAAAAAATTAATCGGTTACTTGAAAAAACCTTTGCAAGCCTGAAAGAAGCTGTTTTTTTAGTTGATCCAAATACACGCGTCATTCTCAAGTGTAATCCGTCGGTGGAGACTATTTTTGGCTACAGCGAGGCGGAGGTGGTTGGTAATACGACAGAGTTTATGCACGTGGACCATAAGGGATACGAGAACTTCGGCAGGGAGCTTTTCGCGGCCTTGAATAAGGAGGGTGTCTATAGGACTGAATACGCGGTACGGCGAAAGGACGGAATGATTCTATTCACCGATCACACGGTTACGGAAATACTAACCGACTCAGGAAACAGAATCGGATTAGTCAGCGTGGTACGCGATATCACGGGCCAGAAAAGGTACGAGCGGATGCTCAGGGAGTCGGAAGAAAGGTATAGAACTCTAGTTGAAAGCTCTTCTGACGCCATCCTCATGTTAGATGATCGGAGAAATATTTTGTCCTGCAACAATGCGTTTCTTGACCTTTTCGGTTACAGGCATGAAGAAGTGGCAGGAAAGTCGACGCGTATCATGCACGAGTCAGAGGAGAGCTTCTACGCTTTTGGTCGGAGCGCGTTTCCCACTATAGGAGAGAGGGGTTCTTACAGAACAGACTGGTCTTACATGCGCAGGGACGGCTCTACTTTCCCAGCCGAGACCGTCATCTCGGCCATTTCTCCCAAAAAAGGAAGGACAAATAGATACGTCGCTATAATCCGTGATATCACGCAGCGCAAACGAGCAGATGAATATGTTCATCGTCTCACGCACCAATTGATGAAGGCGCAAGAGAGCGAGAGGCAAAAGCTTTCCTACGAACTCCATGACTCAGTCGCTCAAGACCTTGCCGCCTTGAAGATCCATATGAACAACATGATAACCGACTGCTTCGAGGCGGCGCCACAACTCAAACCCCAAGTTTCTGAAATGTCTGGAATTATTGATGACGCTATAACAGGCATCCAGAATCTGGCAAGCGACTTACGCCCTCCCGCCTTAGATCATCTGGGAATCGTCAAAGCCATTTTCCAATATTGCCAGGACTTTTCAGCTAGCGCCGGAATACAAATTAATTTCGATAGCAGAGGACTTGAAGATTTAAATGTAGATTTTGACACCGAAATCATCCTCTTCCGCCTAATCCAGGAAGGCCTGACAAATATCAAGAAACACGCCGAAGCCAAGCGAGGAAGCGTGGCGCTGGACATAACTTCTTCTAACATCGTGTTACAGATTGAGGACGACGGCAAAGGGTTTGATGTTGCGAAACGCTGGCCTACCTCATTCAGTGAGAAACATATGGGACTACAGATCATGAAAGAAAGGGCGAGCTCCCTGGGAGGGAAAATGATGATTGAGTCCCTTCCAATTAAAGGCACGAAAATCCTAATTAACATCCCAATTATTCGCCGAAACGATGAATAAGAAAACGACCGTACTAATTGTTGACGATCATCCTCTTTTTCGACAGGGGCTCAGGTCGATTATTTCCTCAAACCCTAAATTTGAGGTCGTGGGTGAAGCAAACAGTGGAGAGGAAGGGCTTCAGATGGCCAAGGCGCTCAAACCCGATATAGTGCTGATGGACAATTCATTGCCCGATACGAGTGGTATACAAGTTACCCACGAAATTCGCAATCTACTGCCAAACACACGCATAATGATCGTGAGTATGCACGCCAAAATTGATTTCATCACTGAGGCATTGCAGGCTGGCGCCACTGGATACCTGTCGAAAAAATCGGCTGTGGAGAGGCTTTCAGAGGGTCTCAACGTAGTCTCGAAAGGAGAGTATTTTCTCGATAGCGTCATATCACAGCAAGTAGTTAAAAGGCTTCTGGAACCTTCCCCCAAAATGCCGAAACCACCTCGAGCAGCCTTCAAGACTTTGACCACACGAGAGCAAGAGGTATTGCGACTGATCGCGAAGGAGCTATCAGTAAACGAAATCGCCGAAACGCTTCATGTCAGCATAAAAACCGTGGACAACTATCGCGCCAGTATTATGAAGAAATTAAAGATTCACAATTCTCTCGAACTTGCTCGCTACATCGTGAAGCACGGTCTTGTCGATGAGGATTTCTGGAAGATCTGAAAACTCTGTTGTCCTATGCCTATTTTATCTTCAGGAACTGGGAAAATTCCCAGCTAGTGGGATTTTTCCCGTAAGAATAGTATTTTCCCCTCATAGAAAAAAAACACGAAGTCTGTCATGCTTTAAATAGATTTTCAGCTCTTGCTTGAAGGTATTTGAAGAAGATAACAAATTATTCTTCTCTTTTTGTCATACGGTCATGAAAGCGTCGAGACATGATAGATCAGGACAATCAAAATAAGCACAGAAGTAAGGCCGAGGCCATGCTCCGAAAGACTAAAGAGACTGATGAGGGGACTCGGAGACGAAAGGTGAATTTCTTAGACGTGACCGATTTGATCCGAAGTATTCAGCGCGTTGAGGGCAACCCCGAATGTTTCAGGAATAACCTGAGGTCTGTGACCAATTCCAATGCGCTTGGCGCCGATACTGTTTGAGAACTCCCAAGGATTATTACCTGCTGGAATCTCAATCCGGGGAAAATAGCGATCCTGACGAATGAATTTGGTGGCGCACGAAAGTTCATTGCCGTGCTTTGAGATGCTTTTTATTAAGGTCGACATTTAGTTCCTTGCGACACGACCAAAAACACCGGGAAGGATTCGAAGGGCTCTTATTTGCGGTAAAGGGACGGTCAGATCATAACTAATGGCGGCTATCTTAATAATCGACGACCAAGCGCACGTTCGAGAGCTCCTTTCAGAGGAGTTGGCCGATGTGGGCTATCACGTATCCGGTACGGGGCACGGAGAGTCAATCGCTCATGAAATCGCGCGTGTAAAACCTGACTTGGTGATACTGGATCTGTATCTCTGCGGTTATGACGCTTTTGAGCTGTTGCGGGATATCAAGCAGCAAAATCCTGGCCTTCCGGTCATTATCCACACCGCATATGATAGCTTTAAAGGGGATCCGCGCCTTTCAGGAGCGCAAGACTACGTAATCAAGAACAGTAACCTATGCGAGCTTAAGGAGAGAATAGACTGCATCCTAAAAGGGAACAAATGAAAGCGGTTAAATGTCCGGCCGCATTTGCAAAGGCTCATGTGTTCACCATGGATAGGCGTCGAATCTCCGGCCATAGGGCTAAAAACACTAGTGAGAATTTTTTCGTGGTCCGTGTGGCGTGAAGGATAGGATTCTGCGAGAGTTAAAATGTCTACGGGCTATGCTTTTTCTCCGAATTAAATGATACAAAGTAACTGCCACTTTTCTCAAAAGGACTTGGGTCTCTTTGAAGCTGTCTGTTTATGGCCTATTTGGGCTGAACGTTAGGTGTCCGCATAAAGAAATAGGTGGGTCATTTTTTCTCTTTGCCTTTTCGGGTGATTTTTTTCGTGCTCATACCATCACACACAACGGGAGTGGATGAAATGAAAATGAAAGAAGTTAGAGAGAAAGCCAAAACCTTAGGAATAAAGGCGAAGAACTCTAAAAAGTCTGATCTGATTAAAATGATTCAACGCGCTGAAGGAAATTTTGATTGTTTTGGCACTGCTGACCCGTATTGTTCGCAAGAGCAATGTTGTTTTCAAAAGTGATTGTCTTTCCAGGAATGATTGAACTAGTCCTATTTAGGAATTTTGGGTGTAGGGACCTCATTTCGGCAGATGGCGTCCTGTTTGTCTTATCCTGAGTTCAGCGCGAGTCTCTTGGCTATTGACACGCTCTAGAGGTCAGAACTTTGTTAGAGGTTTTAGCTAGGCGAGGGGGTCTAACAATGTCATCCAATTTTAGGATCCTAGTACATCGAAACGGAGACAGCCTCCACCTAAAACTCGAAGGCGAATTTGATGGCAGCTCTGCCCATGAGCTACTCAACTACATCAAAAAACATTCGGCGGGGGTGAGGAGAATCTTTGTCCATACAAATGGGGTGAAACGAGTGCATTCGTTTGGGAGGGATATATTTCGTAATAATCTTTTGAACAGCAAGGATCACTCCATAAACATCATATTCACTGGCGAATTTGGGGCTAAGATCGCGCCAATGGGCAGTAGAAGGATTCTTGGATAACATCTCTGACTCGCATCTCCCGAATTATAAATAGGAATCTGATTAAGATGAGCCAAGTAATGGACATTCTTATAAACCGCTTGAGAGAAAAAGGTGTACACCGTGACCAAGTATATCCTTTCTTTAGAAACATGGCTCACGTCATATCTCTTATCTCAAAGGACAACATATCAGAGATCAACAGACAATTGCATCTCTTGGGATGGAATGAGGTCGAACTTGACGAGCATACTCTCGATTTGGCGTTAGCCGCCATTGAATTTCATGACCTATCAAAAAATAATTTAAAATAATATTACCGATATTTATCAATGAAAGCCTGTATCTGGACTGTAGATTTGACTTATGTTAATACAAGGTCAATAAATCAAATATTTGCCTGTTTAACGACTTGAAGAACCTTGCAAATGGATAACAACTTTAAGGATATTATACGGAATATTAGCTTTAACAGTATACCATTAAGATGTAAATATTCGCTTATACGTGCCACTCTGTAACCATTTATCTTGCATATACCATATGAGATAGAAGAAAATGGGAATCAAATGTCCGTATTGTGATAGAAATGGTACTATAAGTGACCAGATGATAACGAGAAAGGCTCATAGGATAAAATGCCCGAACTGTGGAAACTACTTCATAATAAAATCAAACTATACGATAGAAACAAGATGTTTTTTAGCGAAAAATAAAAATTATACTTTGAACAAACTTGATTGTACTGAAAAAAGTAAAATTACTAAAAAAACTGTCATCGGGGAACTATATACGAGCGCACGACACTTTACCCGTAAAACGACCTACATTGTTAATGGCATATTATATTTTGCATTTAGCTTAGGCAAACATATCTCTTCGGCTATCCTTCTATCTATTATGTTACTTTTTATAAGCATAATAAGTTTATATTATTATCATGCCAATAATAGTTTTGAAAAACCTAAGTTCGCAAGTATCACTGAAACGTTAAACGATGGACTAGTGGGAAGCGCGTCATTAGAAAAATCAAAAACGTCAATCAGCGTTCAAGAGGAAAATATAGAAGACAAGTATGGAGCTACTATAACTAAAATTATTGATGATTATGATTTTAGTAAGGAGTTATACGATCTCTTCATCTATGTTATAGGCAAGCTTCCGCAAGATAAACGTAAAGTCTTTTTGACCGGGCTTGAAGACTTCCTTTCTGACGCAAGAAAATGGGCCAAAGAGACTAATCAGGAGAACGATATAAGCTACGCCAGGTTAGTTGACACATATAACGATTTGTTTTTCAAGGCTATGAGAAAAGAGGAAATGAAGAAAGCAACGCTTGAAAAGGCCAATATTTTTGCAATTGTAATGCTGAGTATGGCGTTGGCAGTTTTCCTCATTGTGCTGATTTTACCAGTTTTGCTGAAGATAGAAGAAAATACCCGAAATATGAGAAAATAGAAACAGCTTATTGAGATATCATCTTTAGGCTCATACATTGTGGTGAGCGGCAATTATTTCTACAACGCAAAAACCACTTAAGGTACCTCAAAAGATAGCTTATTAAATGCAGGTCGCCTGGGATCCGTTATACGGATCTCTGAGCTAATTCGAGTGTTGTCTCTCAATTGGAGTTGACTTGGGTTCAATCGCAAAAGGTATCAAGGCCATTACTGGACGTAATAATATTCTGCTCGTTGCTCCCCACGGTAATATGAAAGATGATATGGGAACCGCTGCCTTCACCTTGGCTGTCCGTGGCTTATTGGACTGTTACGCCGTCATCAACGAGCGTTTTTGTAAGGGTGAAAACGTTGAATTATTTCGTAACGTGGCTGACTTGTACAAGAAGGAAGCATTTCTTCACCCGGAAATCAAACCACTGTTCTGGGATCGAATAATTACGTTCTTGGATGAGATTTTTACTACGTGCTCTGGTGCCTTAGTTCTCCATATCCATGGCATTAAAGACCAGAATCTCCAAAAGATCGCTAAGCTTTCAGATGGCGCATTGAATCACGGTCACCGCGACTTACGGCTCATTATCGGTTACGGCGATCATCATAAGAATCCTAGACGTACAGCTGATGAAACTCACGTGGTGTTTCCCTTAGTCAAATCCTTGACCCGAAATGGCCTTGTCGCTCGTGTAGCTCCCATTGATCCCATTGTAAATGACAGACACAAGATTTGGTATTGCGGGAATGACCGAAACCGCATGAACCAGTATTTGTACAATGAAAAAAATTATTGCAATAAGCTGCAATCATTACAAATTGAGCTCAAGTACACAGGCGTTCGTGACGAGCAAGGCATTCAGACAAGCGCAAGGAAATTTGCAAAGGCAATCGATAAGCTATGTGATTTCGATAAAGTAAAAGGGGACCAGGAGAAGGGCTGGTGATAACGTAAAAGGGACCCACCTGATCAGCTTTCTGATACCTTTATCTGGTTTGGAATAACAAGGAAAGGATCAGAGGGAAGGATGATAAGGATGGATCAGTATGAGCTTATCAGGACAGCCCACCGGGTCTACGGGAAAAGCATTCGGGAGATCGCGCGGGAATACGGTCATTCGCGCAAGACTATCCGCAAGGCGCTCATGGGGTTGCCGCCCGCTTATCGACGCGCCAAGGAGCCTTTCGCGCCGGTCATGGGTCCGTTTATGATCACCGTGGAGAAGTGGCTGCAGGATGACCTGGACAGACCCAGGAAGCAACGGCATACGGCGCGCAGAGTATTTGCCCGGTTGGTGAGCGAGCACGGTTTTCAGGGCTCCGAGGCCACGGTACGGCGCTGGGTCAGGATGTGCAAGAGCCGCCTGGGATTGGGCAAACCGCAGGCTGTCATCCCCCTTGATCCGGAGATTGCCCGGGAAGCGGAGGTGGACTGGGGCGCGGCTCAGGTGAGAATGAGGGGCGAGAGCCGTGGGATCAAGATTTTCTGCATGCGTTCGCGGTATTCAGGCAAGCCCTTTGTTTGCGCTTATCCTTGGGAACGCCAGGAGATGTTTTTTGATGGCCTGATGCGTGCGTTCGAGTTTTATGGAGGCGTATTCCCGGTCCTGGTTTTCGATAATCTGAAGTCGGCGGTGCGGCGGATACTAAAAGGCAAAGGTCGCGTTGAACAGGAGCGTTTCACGGCCTTTCGGAGCCACTATACCTTTGAGGCCCGGTATTGCAATCCTGGCAAGGGCCGGGAAAAGGGAGGAGTGGAAGGCCTGGTGGGTTATGCGCGCCGCAACTTTCTGGTTCCCATGCCGGAGGTGAACGATTTTGCGGAGTTGAACGAGCTGTTGCTCAAGGAGTGCATGGATCATGGCCGAAGGCGCATAGGAGGCCGCGAGGACGGCCGTACGATTAGCCAGCGGCATGAGGAGGAACTGTCACGTCTGGCCCCGCTGCCGGAACGTCCCTTTGAGAACGAGAAGGTGCTGCGGGTTCGGGTCAGCTCCTATCAGACGGCGCAGGTGGATCGTAACCGCTATTCGGCGCCTACGGCTTTTGTCGGTCAATGGGTGTGGGCGCACGTGGGCTGTGACAAGGTCGTCTTGTACGCCGGGCGGCGGAAGATAGCGGAACATGCTCGCCTTTTCAATAACAGCAAGTGGCAGATCGATCCCTTGCACTACCTGGGGCTTATCGCCGAACGGCCGCAGGCTTTTGACAACGCCCGGCCGATTCGCCAGTGGAGAACAGCGTGGCCCGGGGAATACGAGATCATGCTTGCCACCCTGCGCAGGAGATTGGGCGACAATAAAGGGACTCGGGATTTTGTCCGCATACTGCAGCTGCATCAGGATCATCCGGCCCATAAGATCCAACGAGCGGTGGCTGACGCCCTGCGCTATCAGAGTTACAGCTATGACGCGGTAAAACATCTGCTGCTGACCATGGATCGCCCTGGCTATGAAGTTCAGCCATTGCTGCCGGAATCGATTCCGGGGATTACGGACCAGAAGCACAGTGAAGTTGATGTCAGCCGGTACGACAGTCTCCTGGCAGGGGGGACGCTATGACGTCAGCCGCGGATCAGGTACTTTTGGAAGACCACTTGCGTCGGCTGAAGCTGCCGGCCATGCTGCGGCACTACAGCCAGTGCGCGCGGCAAGCCCGGGAAACCGGCGAAGGCTATGAACAGTATCTGCTGGACCTGTCCACCCTGGAACTGGAACAGCGACAGGCCAATCAATTGAAACGGCGGCTTCATGAAGCCCGGTTTCCCCTGGCCAAGACTCTGGAAAAAACTGACTTGAACAAATGGCCCGGGCTGGACCCGCTCCAGTTCAGGGAGTATGTGGAAGGCAATTACATCGCGCGTCGTGAAAATCTGGTGTTGATCGGGAAACACGGCACGGGTAAGACGCATGCGGCCACGGTTCAGGGAATAGAGGCTTGCCGCCGTGGATACCGGGTTCTTTTTACCACCGCGGCCGATCTGGTAAACACCCTGGTCGAGGCGCGCGAGGAAAAGCAGTTGAAACGCTATCTGGCCAGGTTGAGCCGCTACGCGCTGTTGATATGCGATGAAGTGGGCTACATCCCTTTTTCCAAGGAAGGCGCTCAACTCCTTTTTCAGGTCTTTGCCGACCGGTATGAGAGGGGATCGCTTCTGGTGACTTCCAACCTTCCCTTTGCCCAATGGACCGCGGTTTTCGGTGACGCTTCCTTGACCGCCGCCCTGCTGGATCGGCTCACACATCACTGTAGTATCCATGAGTTTGATTGGGAAAGCATTCGCTTTACGGAAAGTCTCCAGCGCAAAAAACAAACGACGCAAAAGCCTGCAAAACGCGCAGTGGCTGCCACTGCGGCCCCTGGCGGGGCCAATAAGGACAGGAATCAAGAGGGGGCCCTAAACCCCTCTTGATCCCTCTATATTTTTTCTAAGGTGGGTCCCTTTTGCTTTATCACAGTGGGTCCCTTTTACTTTGACATTAACAGCTATGGCCTGGAAACACAAACCGAAGGTGATCTCCACCTGACAATATACACTGGGTTAAGTCTAATCATAGCAATATCTTAGTCATTAAGTGAGTACAGATATAATAATATTCATGAGCAGCTTCGAGTTCTGTCATAGCACCTGTTATTCTCTCCTGATAAATAGATTTTTATGCTTGAAGACACAAGGTAATATTGTTCATGTAAGTTCTTGGACATGCTAATTGGGGGGTAACGAGATAAGCTTAAGAGGCTAACGTATACTGCCTCGTCAAAACGAGCGTTGATTTATTTACCGAACATTCTTATGAAACTGAGTCTTTTATGGCAGAATTATCTCATAAGTGATTGCCTATTTTTTATTTATTGTTACTTATAGCAATGCCTTAGTCATGATATTTTTCTATTCAAAGTAAATGACCACCGACCTTGTCGGTGGCTTTCTTCAGACGACAACTCCTGACAATGTCATTCGCTGTCGTCTCTCCAAAGCCTCATCTGGTCGTCACGGACCTGGCTTTCAATTTGCTCTTTCACACATAAGTTCTGATGACTTTTCTGTCGATTCAGACGGTGCTGACGAAATAACAACAGGGTTTATCAACAATGTTGATAAGCTTAAGGTGTGGGGACTCCGCCCCCACGCCCCACCACTGACCATGTCAGTGGTTTAGTCCTGTTAATTAATTCCGAAAGACTCCTTTTCCATATAGCAATTTTCTGGTCAACCAGACTGATAAAAGCCCCGTTAAGCTCAATTGGACCAGTGGGGATGTTCCAATACCAAAAACCGTTGGCATAAGCTTTTTATACACCCATCTGTGGTAATAAAAAACGGATAGAATTTCGATGACAGCCGCAACCAAAATTCCACTGCTGGCAAAAACAAATAGTTGCGTTTTCATGAAGATCTTCATCCAAAAGAAATCCATCCATATGGTACTTACACCAATATACAAACCAATGATTAACAAGCTGTCTGCAGACGATACATACAGAAGCATGGGTACGTAATTGGAGGCATCAAAATCATGTCTTTGATAAAGATAAACGGCATGAAGAGCCTCCCACAAGAAATTGAGAAGAAAAGAAAAAGTAAATATGAAAAGTATTATTGATACCAATTCCAACGCGTCTTGTTTATGTAAATATTGCATTAAAATATACTCCTTTGCTTGTATTTTTCAATAAGACTGATTTCCAAACAAACGAACTACAGAACATTTTTTCGGGGAATAGATGATTCACCTTATCGCTTTTAACCGATTCACAGTCTAGACTTATGAAATGGTGTGGATATTTTGATTGCCAGCGATGATGCTATCAAAAAAAGAGAGGTATTAACATCTTGTTTTCAACTGAATTTTGGGCTGCATTCGGCGAGGCAGCCAAAGACGGCTGCCGGTTTTTTTGGGAAGTCCGGCTGGGCTTTCGTGCTGGGATACTTTATTAGCGCCATGATACAGACGTTTGTGCCCAAGGGCAGGCTTACGCCATACCTGGGCGGTGCGGATTCCAAGAGTGTCGGTTTGGCCACCGCTTTCGGGGCTATCAGTTCTTCTTGCTCCTTTGCGGCACTGGTTGCGGCTCGGGCATTGTTCATGAAAGGCGCGCATTTCATCGCCGCGGTTGCCTTTATGTTCGCCTCCACCAATCTGGTCATTGAACTGGGAATCCTCATTCTCATCTTCCTGGGCTGGCAATTTCTGGCAGCTGAACTTGTGGGCGGTCTCGTGCTGATTGCCATCAGCCGATTGCTGATACTATGGACGTATCCAAAGACCTGGATGGAGAAAGCTCGGGAAAAGGTAGAACGGGAAGCCGGTTCCGAGGAAAAAGGCTTCGATTGGCGCGAACGAATCCGAACTGCTGAAGGGTGGCGCTTAGTCGGTCATAACTTCGCCGGGGAATGGGCCATGGTCTGGGAGGAAATTGCCATCGGATTTACGGTCGCTGGATTCGTCGCGGTGCTGGCGCCTGACGCTTTCTGGAAGGCAATCTTTTTAGCAGAAAAGGCCGCCGAAAGCCCGTTGTACTTTCCAGTGGTCCTGGAAAATGCGCTTCTGGCTCCATTCGTCGCGGCGGCCACGTTTATCGGCTCCATGGGCAACATCCCTCTTGCGACAGTCCTCAATTCAAGCGGGGCGCTCTTCGCCGGCATCATGGGTTTTATTTACTCAGACCTCATGGTTCCGCCTCTGGTGGAGATCAACGCACGCTACTACGGCTGGCGGGTGGCCCTTTATATTGCCGCGGTGATGTACGTGTGCACCGCGCTTCTGTTGCACTACTCCTTTGCTTTTCTAGGAGTAACACCGGAAAGCGCGCATGCGGTGAAGGACGTTGCCCAGTTCAAGCTGGATTATACGTTCTGGATGAATATAGTCGCCTTCGTCCTGGTTGGCTGGCTGGCGTGGTTAAATCATTCCTGGCGCCGTCGAAACAAAGAAGAAGCAATGGAGATGGACGGCGGCAAAATAAAAAAAACGGCGGCATGGATTGCTTTGAGCGTCCTATCCTTTGGAATCATTATTCACCTGCTCTCGGCAGTGAACTGATCAACGGGCCGAGAGTGGATCTAATCTTCAGCGGGGGGGTAAATTGTGAAAACCAAGCCTTTTGCATTCTTCATATCAGCTGTTTTAATGCTGTTCTTCTTCGGGTGTACCCATAAGCCGGTCGATCGATCCGTGAATGAATGGGGTGGATGGGATCATATGATGGGATATGGAGGGTATGGAGGATTTTTTATGTGGATTATCTTGATCGTTATTGCAGCTTTTATCATCTATTTTGTTATTAATCGCAGCAAAACAACCGTAACTTCGATGAACTCGACAAGGGAAAGTCCAACGGAAATTTTGAAGAAACGATACGCTAGGGGTGAGATAACAAAAGAAGAATTTGAGAAACTTAAAAGAGAAATTGAAAGCTGAGTCCGGCCGCAACTAATTTGTCCGGATGAAAGGAACTGATTATGACCTATTATTACAGCAAAACGATTCATTTAGGATTTGATGGGGCTGTCTCCAGGGTAACACAGGCCCTGAAGAAAGAAGGTTTCGGGATTTTGGCGGAAATCGATGTCAAGGACACCTTGAAGAAAAAGCTGGATGTTGACTTCAGAAATTACCGAATACTGGGCGCCTGCAATCCTCCTTTTGCCTACAAGGCACTACAGGTGGAAGACAAAGTCGGAACGATGCTGCCCTGCAATATTATCGTCCAAGAGACTGTTGATGGCGCCATTGAGATCGCGGCAATAAATCCGACCGCTTCGATGCAAGCGATAGACAACCGTGAACTGCGGCAAATAGCCGACACAATCGGGCAAAAGCTTAAATCCGTTATAGAAAGTGTGTGACGGTCAGGGGAGCTGCTTGTCTGCGAAATTTTCTTTGGATCGCAATCAGCGGGTTGGTGTGAAACATATACAAGGATTGGGTCAGACAGAGCTTCATCGGAGTATAGAAAACGGAGGTGAACCTTGAAGTACATACTGACCGTTGTCATTGTTCTCGTTGTTTTGGGACTCGGCGCGCTTTTGTTTGCCTGGTCAGGTATCTACAATATCGCTGCGACTGAACCCCACTGGGACGTTACAGTATCATTGATCGATACACTCAGGGACCGGTCCATTGAAACGCGCAGTGACGAAATAAAAACGGCGGACCTAAATGAGCCGAAGTTCAAGGAAGTCGCCTTTCCTCACTATCATGAAATGTGCCGGCTCTGCCACGGGGCTCCGGGATATCCGCCTGAGGAGTTTGCGGAGGGGCTCTATCCATCTCCCCCGCTGATGACTTCCGGACGTATCCAGGGCAGGCTTAGTGAAGCCGAAGTCTACTGGGTTTTGAAGCACGGCTTGAAAATGACCGGAATGCCCGCTTTTGGACCCACCCATAGTAAGGATATACTGTGGGGCCTCGTGGACCTAGCGAAGGAGATGCCGCAAATATCCTCAAAACAATACCGTCAGATGGTCAAAAAGGAGGGGTCGGAATCAAAAGAGAATCACGAACGTGGAGAGTAGAAAGGGGATAAAAATCAGGACTGCGGGTAGGGTGAACCTTAGTCTCATGACAAGGAGGGGTAGATTCATTTTTATGAGTAAGATTCCCCTCCGCTCGATCTATATGAATACGTTTCAAGGGAACAGGAGGAGAACATGAAAAGA
>Ga0068713_1003249_pt1 | contig 14522 bp, 11 predicted proteins | sample MTBAKSrepl2MetaG_FD_62223 | JGI IMG/M metagenome (GOLD analysis project Ga0068713, IMG submission 62223) | Enrichment culture microbial communities om Arthur Kill intertidal strait, New Jersey, USA, that are MTBE-degrading - MTBE-AKS2 (Arthur... | ecosystem: Environmental > Aquatic > Marine >...
TGTCCCACAAAGGGGACAGGCAGGAGGCGATGAAGTGCTGGCTCAAGACCGTACGGCTGAAGCCCACCGATCATGAGGCGTACCTGAACCTTGCCATGGCGTTGAGCGAGCAGGGGGCCACCGATCAGGCCATCGAGCATTACCGGAGGGTCATACAGCTCAAGCCGGACCACGCCACCGCTCATGCGGGTCTGGGTATGGCCCTGTGTACGAAGGGAGTAGTCGCCGAGGGGGTGCCGCATCTATCCAAGGCGGTGGACCTTGACCCCAACAACGTGACGATCCGCTACAATCTCGGCGTCACGCTCGCTCGCCTGAAACGCCACGATCTGGCAATACCCCACTGGCGGCACATTCTCAAACGAGATCCGCGCAATGCCGAGGTGCTGTTGTGCCTGGGGATCAGCTACGCGGAGACAAATCAGCTCGACAACGCATTCAGCACGCTGAACCAGGCTCTCGCCCTCGCCAAGTCTGCTCGCAACGACGCTCTCGCGGGCCAAATCGCCGGGCAGATCGAGCACTACAAGCAGATTAAAGCTCCGCCCCAGACAGCCAATCGACAATAAGCGTATCTATGGAGGGAAACCTGCGTCGTTGGGATGTAGAAAGGCCCGCTATCGGTGTGCCTGCTTGTACTGTGCCCGTGACGGCATATCTTCTTTCCATGCTCTGCAAGCGTGGTGGAGGATAACGCCTCACGGCGTCACTACGAACGGACTGGCGAGTGGGTGGCGCCGTACGGACACCAATCACAGGTTCATCGGCAGGCCGCGGTCGCGGAGGTGCTCTTTGATCTGGGTGATCGTGTAGTTGCCAAAGTGGGTGATCGAGGCCATCAGCACCGCGTCGGCGCCACCCTTGACGATGGCGTCGTAGAGATGGTCCAGAGTGCCCGCGCCGCCCGAGGCGATCACCGGGATGTTAACCGCGTCGGAGACCGCCTTGTTCAATTCGTTGTCGTAGCCCGCCAAGGTACCATCGGCGTCCATGCTGGTCAGCAGGATCTCGCCGGCACCCAGTTGCTCACCCCGCACCGCCCACTCGACGACGTCGATATCGGTAGGCTCCGAGCCGGCCTTGACGCAGACCTGCCAGCGACCCGGCCGGGTCTTTGAGCGCCGGGCATCGATGGCCAGGACCACGCACTGGTTGCCGAACCGCTGGGCGGCCTCCGCGAGCAGGTAGGGGTTCTGCACGGCGGCCGTGTTGACGGAGGCCTTCTCCGCGCCGCTTCGCAGTAGTTCGTCGATCTGGTCGATGGTCCGGATGCCGCCGCCGACGGTGAAAGGGATGAACACGTTCTCCGCCACCCGCCGGACCATGTCCACAATGGTCTTGCGCGAGCGGATCGTCGCGGTGATGTCCAGGAAGACCAGCTCATCGGCGCCGGTATCGCTGTAGCGGGCTCCCAACTCCACCGGGTCTCCGGCGTCCCGAAGGTTCAAGAAGTTCACGCCCTTGACGACGCGGTTGTCCTTCACGTCGAGGCATGGAATGATTCGTTTCGTCAGCATGGATTGCACCTCGCAAGGCGGGCCTCGTGAAACGTATCTTTCGGACGCTTCACGCTTCACGCTTCACGCACAACGCATAGAAATTCTTCAGCACCTGCAAGCCCTGCTTGCTGCTCTTCTCGGGGTGGAACTGTACGCCGTAGACGTTGCCCTTCTGGACGGAGGCGGTCAGCGGTGTGCCATAGTCCACGTAGGCGACCCTGGCCTGCGCGTCCTCGACACGGGCGCAATAGGAATGGGCGAAGTAGAAGTGCTTCGCCGGGCCCAGGCCCGTGAACAGATCCATCTCCTTCGGCATCTCGACGAGATTCCAGCCCATGTGCGGCACCGTCTGCTCCGGCGGGACAGGCACGACCGTCCCGCGGATCAGCCCCAGACCCGCATGCGGGCCGTACTCGGTGCTCTCGTCAAACAGCAACTGATGCCCGACGCAGATTCCCAGGATGGGTGTTCCCGCCTGGACGGCCCGCTTGACCGGCTCGGCGGCCGAGCCCAGGGCCTCCATCGCGTACCCGAAAGCCGCGACGCCAGGCAAAACGAGACCCGCCGCCTTCTCGATCCGGACCGGATCGCGGCTCAACTCGGCCTCGCACCCGATGTGGCGGAATGCATTACAGACACTCTCTACGTTGCCTACCCTGTAGTCGATTACTGTGATCACTTGGCAATTCACTATTTACGATCTACTATTCATGGGCTCTCAGCGAGGTGACTTGCTGGCGGCGCCGGAACAAGATTTCCATTATAATCGTAAATCGCCGACTGTAAATAGTCGATAGGGACACCATGTGTGGTATCGTTGCCTATTTAGGGAAGAAGCCCGCTCAACCGATCCTCGTCGAGGGTCTCAAGCGACTGGAATACCGAGGTTACGACTCCGCAGGCATCGCCCTGCTCCGGGACGGCGGCATCCGCGTCAAGAAGACCAGCGGGCGGATCAGCGCCCTGGAGCAGATCCTCGACGACGCCAGCGACATCGACGTGTTGGGCATCGGCCATACCCGCTGGGCGACGCACGGCGCGCCGAACACGATCAATGCCCATCCGCACACGGACTACACGGGCAAGATCGCGGTCGTACACAACGGCATTATCGAGAATTACAGCACGCTCAAGACCTGGCTTCGGAGTGAGGGGGTCACGTTCGTCAGTCAGACGGATACGGAAGTCATCGCCAACCTGATTGGCTATCTGTACTGTCAGCACGATGTCTCGGGCGGCTGCGGGAACCAGAACGAGTTCGAAGGGGCGGTGCAGCAGGCCCTGCAGAAGCTCCATGGCACCTTCGGCGTCGCCATTGTGTGCTCCGATTTCCCCGGCATTCTCATCGGCGCCAAGCGGGGCAGTCCCCTGATCCTGGGCGTGGGGGACAGCGAGTACATCCTGGCTTCGGACGCCGCGGCCATCGTCGAGCATACGACCCAGGCCATCTACCTGTCCGATAATGAGATGGTCACGGTCGGCCCCGAGGGGTTTTACACCAAGACCCTCAACAACGTCGTGGTTGCCAAGGACCTCAGGCAGATCGAGTTCTCGCTCGAGCAGATCGAGCTGGGCGGCTTCGAGCACCACATGCTCAAGGAGATCTTCGAGCAGCCCGACTCGCTCAGCACTTGCCTGGGCGGGCGGCTGGATCGGCAGTGCGGCAAGATCAAGCTGGGCGGCATTGCTGACCGCCTGCGAGACCTGACCCAGGCCAAACACGTCATCTTCACCGCCTGCGGCACCGCCTTCCACGCCGGTCTGGTAGGGGAGTTCCTCCTGGAACACCTCGCTCGCATCCCGGCCGAAACCGAGTACGCCAGCGAATTCCGCTACCGCAACCCCATCATCGGCGACGGGACCATCGTGGTCGCCATCAGCCAGTCCGGCGAGACCGCCGATACCCTGGCGGCCGTCGAGCAGGCCAAGGAACGCGGGGCGCGCGTGCTGGGGATCGTCAACGTCGTCGGCTCCACCATTGCCCGCGCGACCGATGCCGGCGTCTACCTGCACGTCGGACCCGAGATCGGCGTCGCGAGTACGAAGGCCTTCACCGCGCAGGTGGCCGTGCTGAGCATGCTGGCCATCGAGCTGGGTCGTCGGCGCCACCTCAGCAGCGACAATGCCTCCCGGTACATCGATGAGCTGGCCCAGATCCCGGAGAAGATCGGCGCCATCCTCGAGCAGTCCGACCATATCCGGGAGATCGCCGCCGGCAACATCGATAAGGAGAACTGGCTGTTCCTGGGGCGCGGGTTCAACTATCCGGTCGCTCTGGAAGGGGCCTTGAAACTCAAGGAAATCAGCTACATCCACGCGGAGGGCCTGCCCGCCGCCGAGATGAAGCATGGCCCCATCGCCCTGATCGTCAATGGTATGCCCGCGGTATTCCTGGCGACCGCCGGTCCGCAATATGACAAGATCATCGGTAATATCGAGGAGGTCCGAGCCCGCGGCGGCAGGATCATCGTCATCGCCACGGAGGGCAACGCGGAGATCGGCGAGCGAGCGGACCACTTGATCACGATCCCGGATGCCCCCGAGCTGTTCCAGCCGATGCTGACGGTCATCCCGCTCCAGTTGCTGGCCTACCACGCCGCCGTGCTGCGCGGCCACGACGTGGACAAGCCCCGTAATCTGGCCAAGAGCGTCACCGTCGAGTAGCATAATGGAATGATGCAGTGCTGGAATAATGGAGTATGGGGGGCCGCCCGGTCCTTCCGCCGTCCCGTCGTCCGATCCGTCCTGCGCGGCTTCACCTTGGTCGAGCTTCTCGTCGTGATCGGGCTGATCTCGCTGTTGCTGGCGCTGTTGGTGCCCTCGTTGCAGAAGGCACGGGCCGCCGGCCGGCGCGTCGCCTGCGTGCACAATCTCAAGCAGATCGGGCTGGCCCTGGACATGTACACGAGCGACCACGACGGTTTCTTCCCCTGCGCCCAGGACCCTGTATCGACGAGCCCGCCGTACTGGCTGTGGATGGGGCGCGGCTGGCGCAGGTGGGTCCAGCCGTACCTGAACACACTCGTCGATGTCAATACCCCCTCCGTCCTGCTCTGTCCGGCGGATCGGACCGACCCGGCCCAATACGAGTCCACCAGCTACTCCTATTCGATGACGTTCTATCACAGTCCCGAGCAGATCGACGCCATCGATGATCGGAGCCTGACCTACACGAATCCGCAGCCCTCGATCCGACAGAAGACCACCGATGTCGCATGGCCTTCCGCAAAGATCCTCGTCGGCGAATGGCTGAGCAATCACGCACCGGTCGAAGGGGCCCAAACGGACCTGGGCTGGTGGTGCTGGCTGGGCACGCGTCACTTCCTGTTCGCGGACGGCCAGGTCGTTTTCCTCAAGGCCGAGAGCATCCGTCCCGCGCGCGACAACCTGCCCGACGCGAACCTGACGGTCCACGGAATCAAGGGCCGCGACTACGTCCCCTGATCCGCCCTGCGCGCCCCGCCGCAAGGAAAAACGCGTATTCACTTGTCAAAGAGCTGCGAACCCCACTTCAGCTTCCCCGCCGACCGCGCAGCCCGCCGATCTCCTCCGGGAAATTCAGATACGCATACTCGCCAAACAACTCGTACGCCTTGCGGTCGTAGGCCCGCGCCGCCTCGATCTCGTCCCTGAATTGCCCGACGAAACGGCTCCGCCGGTTGTGGCAGATGTACACGACCCACCGTCTCCCCGCTTTGTCCCAGCAGACGCCTTTGAAGCGCGAGCTCTTGCCGTAAGGTCGGCTGTTGTGCAGATTCTGCTGGAAGGTGCAGATCCGCAGGTTGCTCTGGCGGTCGTTCAGACCGTCGTGGTCGATATGATCGACGACCATCCCCTTCGGCGCATTCGTCAGGAAGCGGTGCAGGAAGACGCTGCGGCCGTCGATGCTGCAGCGGGCGTAGACCCGATTGCCCGCAATCGACGCGTACCAGTTGAACGGCGCCACCCGCTCGTAATCCGCCGCGTCGACGACGGCGTACTTGCCGCGGGTCAGCGGGATATGGCGGACGCTCCCGTCCGGCGGCTCCGGCGGCACGGTTCGGGTGGCCCGCCGCCGCCGCGCCCGGAATCGCTCGCAGCGATCCGCCGGGTCCGTGACGCGCAGCGCCTCCGACCCGGAGCCCCGCGTGCAGACCAGCAACGGTCGGGCGCCGTCCTGCACCGGCAGGGCAAACTCGCAGTTGGCGCAGCAGGGGAGGCGGGCCGGGCCCGCGTCGCTCGTCCCTCGTCCCTCGGCGCACGCGGGGCAATGCCCGTGCGCCTCCGCCAAAGCCTGTTGGACCGCCGCCGTCCGACCATCTTGCGTCCTCTGCTCTCGCTCTTTCGCGTCCATCGGTTCACCTTTCCTGGTCCAAACCCGCGTGTTCGACACGCAAATATCCGGATATAGCCCATCGCCATACCGGCCATCCGAGGGCCCGCGGACCGAAGCGCGCGTCCCTCTACCCTTGCCCGATGTTGCACGAATTTGTCGAAGAATCTCGGTTGGCGGAGAGGCGAAAATCGCCGCAAGTTCAGGCCGTGACAGGAATAAAAAAAATTTCACTCCGAGGGCATTTTAGGGTTCTGACATGTTGCACGAATTTTGCTATTCCTACCTCGATTCCGGGTGATTATTGCACGCTTTTCAAACAATGCCCTGTTTTCAAGTAGGCATTCCGCCGCGAGTACCGCTCACCACGGAGTCACGGCTTCCGAGGGTGGAAGCGTGGAAGCGTTCGAACACGGCCCGACCCGACGCCCGCATTTCTCCGGCGCTTCCACGCCCACGCGGCCTCCGGCCGCACCAGGAGTCGGCGGGTGACAGCCGAAAGAAACGAAAGAAGACGAAAAAAGGGTCCCACGGCGGTTACGGCGGCTCAGAGAGGGCGACAGCGGTAGGGTGGGCTCCGCCCACCGTCTTTCTACGAGCGACGAGCGACGGAGGCCGAGCGACGACACCCACCACCAAACATGCGAACGACGCGAAAGAAACCGCCCACGCGTCTTTCCGGCCTTCGTGCTCTTCGTGACCTTCGTGGTGAGAAACCGATCCGGAGCAGTCCGAAGGCAAGACTTGCTCTTACGATTGGCACCACGAAGAGCACGAAGCCCACGAAGGCAAACCGGATCACAGGCCACGTGCCGCGCGATGTCATTGCGAGCGAAGCGCGGCAATCCCCCGCTTCACGCTTCACGAATGACGTTTCACGCGGCCTTCGGCCGCCGGTTCGCCGCCCGCAAGCATGGTTCGTCCACAGATGAACACGGATGCAAGACCGTGGTTGGCTTCTCTGGCCTTGACCTGTATCACGAACTCGCGACAACGGAAGACGATTTCCTGATCACTGTGATCGGCCGAAAGAGTGCGTTTGACGCATGATGGGGTACCGGCGGAGATGTCAAAGAGTCGCTCGAACGGCCCCTCTCTCCGCTGGTACCCTGCCCAGCGATAGACGCTCTTGCTTCCGGCCGAAGGCCGGGCTGCGTGCACCTGCGCTTCGCTCTCTCTTGCATCTGGCGTGCCGCCGCCCCGGCCCCCGGTCGGAGATTCCCGGACCCACGCTTCTACGCTTTCACGCTCTTACGCGGTGTCCCGCCGCAAAATTCAGATTCCTCTGGCGTTGCCTGCCTATCCGGCCGATAGCATCATAGAAGCGTTGGTGGTTTTGAGTCTTGGTTGGTGAAGGCCGACCCGGCGGAGACGCGTTCACAACTGCCTGTCAGTCCTCCCCAGTCAATAACCCGTTGGGCTGGCCTGCCGTCGCCCCATGAGGATCGAGAGGCGATGCATGCAACCAGTGTGAGACTGAGGATGTCGCGACAAATGTACCTGACACCTTTAATTCGCCCGGACGTTTTTTTATGACGCCTTGTCATTCCTGAATCTACAGCAGGGGAAAATGCTGGTATCGGCAGGGTTTCTCAGGGGGACGTGTGGGCTCCCGCTGCTCGCTTCGACGGCCAAAGGGTAGACGTGGTGACGGCGTGGGGGTGGAGTAGTTACTTCACATCAAGTCTTCGACCGGTCCACAAGTCAAAGTCGCCCTCTGGATTATCGAGATACCGCGTTTGGCAGTGGTTGCAATTGTAGATACGCCCGGCATTATGTCGCTCAAAAAGGGTCAGATGGATGAGCGTCTTTCTCTCCTCATAGCAGTATGGACAGTAAGGGTCATCGTCGCCATCACGCCAATAGACCCTTCTCCTTCGTGTCACCATCTCCTGCAATTCGACCTTCTCCCTCAGTTCCCGGTTCTCTTTCCTCAGACGCAGATTCTCTTCTTGCAGCTCCAATGCTTCCTCACGTAGCTGCATGATCTTCTGTTGGAACTCAACGGTCATTCCCTTCTTGGCGAGGTCATAGGCGGTCCTGGCGGTATCGACTACGGACATTGGTGCTCTCCCGTCACTGGGTCACTGGAGGCGTTTGCTTTTGGCGCATGGCAGCCGGAAACTCATAGATCAATTTGAGCAGCATCTCGACGAACGCAAGCAGGTCCTTAGCATCCTCGGACTCCATCAGCACGATTTCGTGGTTGGCCTCGTTGCCTTTGTCTTTGATATGGTTGACCCATTCAATCGTAGGCTTCGGAACAAAGTGCTCTCCCAGATACTCCACGTACTGCTTGAATGTCTTGTTCTCTTCCGCACCTTTTGCGACGGCCACGTGCATGAGCAGTTTTCGGCAGCACAGTACAGCAGCGGTACTGCAATTCGCACTCGTCGCCCGTCGTGCTTCGTCGTAGAGGTCACGAACCGTGGTGTCATCAATACCGGAAACGGCATTACCGTGGCAGACACCTGGTGATTGTGTTCCGTTCAAATCAAAGTAGGTGGGGCGACTGCAATAATGGCATATGTATACACACATCATACCCCCGTTTCTGCAATGTCTGCCATCGCGCACAGTTACTGCTCCCCTGTAGCCGACGTTAGAGGCGAGCGGTGCATCACAATGCCCGCATATATACCGTCTGGATGGAAGGTCCTGTGCATTACGCCATTCAATCTGCATGTCCCCGGCCATACAACTTCTCCCTTCTCTGGACTCGGATTGCGGACTCCAACGCTGCCCGCATTCTGCCACTGGCCGATCCTGTCTGTCAACCGTGAATAACGGGCGATACTATGGGTCCGAAACCACCCCTTAACGCACGCGAGAAGCCCCCTGGCACGCTTTGCGGGAGATTTTTCAGAGACAAGGCTTGCGTCATTCGGCCTGGCGTGGGAGAATGCACGTTGAGACTCGTTTACGGTTTGAGGCCACAAGGACGCCGATCTGGAAGTGAAAGGGGAGACGTATGCGGAGTGTAACACACACCATCGTGTCTCTGACCGCCTTGGCACTGCTGTGCGGGTGCGTGTCAGTGAAGTACAATTACTCGCCACGGCCAACCAGAATAAGTGAGCCGCCGCTGAATACTGTTGTGACTGCTCATGTAGGGGACAACATGGTTCGACAAGGCCAGTATACAGAACACGATTCGATATATCTACGGGCGGACGTGAAGGTAGGGATACTGGGAGAAGTCAGGATCATGCGCGGGTACTTTTTGAAGGTGGGTGAGGATGACAAGTCTGAGTTCTATCGTCCTGCCGGTGGAGTCGATTCAGGACAGATAGTCCTGGGTCCAGGAGCCGACTCGGTCCAAGCACTTCGTGTGGACAGGAGAAGCGGAAAGCTCTGCGCTGTGTCGCAGACTGGACCAGAAGACTGTACGACGAAGGCGGACTATGAAAGAAGAAAGTACCCCGTGACGAGTTCCGATACATTTCAGCAGACTCTTATCTACAGCGGAAAGGTGGGAGACAAGATAAACGTTGGCTATCGCGAGTTTTCGGGCAGCATTGCACGACCTGCATTTAACAACGAAGTGGAGTATGACCTGTCGGAGTCCAAGGTTATCGGGTATAAAGGCGCAAGGATCGAGGTGATTGAGGCCACCAATCAGTATCTTAAGTACAAGGTCCTCGAAAACTTCAACACCGCGGAACGCTGATCGGCCCTCGTGCGGCTGGGGCGATAGCGGGGGTCGCGTCTTGTTTTAGGAATTATTCCGGCATGCTTGCGGGGGCGGGCCGCTCCTGCCCTTCGTGCTCTTCGTGGTGGAGGGCTTGTCGTCCGTGGTTCGTGAAGCGTGAAGCGGCGGGGGTAGGGCAGGCTTTGCCGGGGAACTCTTGACCCGACCCTGGGTTCTGGGCTATCATCGTGGTAGTCGATGGTGTCAGCGGTTCGGTGGACGACAGGGTATGAGAAAGGGTCGGCAATGGACACGCGAGAGATCAGGAACATGAGTCGCGCGGAGCGCCTGGCGGTGATGGAGGCCCTGTGGGAGTCGCTGGTCCAGGAGCCGCCGGAGATTGAGTCCCCCGATTGGCACCGGGACATCCTGGAACAGCGAAAGCAGAAGATCGAGGCGGGCCAGGCGGAGTTCATTTCTATCGAGAAACTCCGAGCGAGCCGCAGATCGTGAACGCGCGAGAGATCATTATCCTGACGGAGGTCGCCGACGACCTCAACGACGGGAAGGCGTTCTATGATCAGAGCGAACCCGGCGTCGGCGATTACTTCTGGGACAGCGTGCTCGGCGACATCGAATCGCTGCTCATCTATGCGGGCATACACAGCAGAGCCCACGGTCTCCACCGGATGCTCGCGAAGCGGTTTCCCTATGCCATCTACTATGAGATTGCGGCCGAGGTCGTCTACGTCATCGCGGTCTTGCCCATGCGACGCGATCCTGCTTGGATCGAGGGGAGACTCAGCGGGAGAGGTTGACCTGCGGGGGAAGCGGCGGAGCCGCGTGGAAGCGTGGAAGCGGGAGATTGCCGCGCTTCGCTCGCCATGACGTCACTGCCGTGAGGTAGTTTCTTGGCGGTAGCGTATCCACTCTAAGCACAACCCGCCGGCCGGGGCGAGGTGACCGGCCGCTTGGCGGTTGCGGGCGTCGAGGATCTGCGCCATATGCTCGGGCGGCCAGTGCCCGCGCCCGATGTCGATGAGGGTCCCGGCGATGATGCGGGCCATGTGGTGCAAAAAGCCGTCGCCCTCCAGGTCGATGGCGAGCATATCGGGATCGCCTTCGATGCCTTGCACGACATCGCAGCGGAAGAGGGTTCGCACGGTATTCTGGTCCTCCTCAACGGCGGCCGCGAAGGAGCGGAAGTCGTGCGATCCGACGAGAAGCCGGGCGGCCGTCCGCATAGCGTCGAGGGCCAAGGGGGCGGGGCAGTGCCAGCAGAATCGGATCTGACGGACCGGGCGGAAGCGACCTGTGTAGATCGTGTAGCGGTAGGCTTTTCGTACTACATCCGCCATCGGATCGAAGCCGGACCCGACCTCCTGAGCATGCAGAACCGCGATATCCTGCGGCAGGTAATCGTTCAACGCCAAGGCAAGGTGGTTGGCGGGGATGGGGTGCGCGGTCTCAAGCACGGCCACCTGTCCACGGGCGTGGACGCCTGCGTCCGTCCGGCTGGCGCCCTGCACGTGCGTCGGACATCGCAGCAGCGAGGTCGCGGCCTCGCAGAGCACTCCTTGAACTGTCCTGAGCCCGGGCTGGATCTGCCAGCCGTGATAGTCGGTCCCGTCGTAGGCGATGGTCAGCTTGATCTTGCGTCGGGCAGACATGGCCAGAGACTACAAGAGGCCGCACGCCAATCCAAGAAGAAAGGCATCAGCTTGCTCCGTTCGCGTGCCGCCCTCAACGTCGACGGTCGGCGCATTGACAGGCCTCCACTCGTTCGGTATGCTGATTGGTATAGTCACACGTCGATGAAGTACCAGCGTGCAACACCTTGACGCGTTCTCAAAGAGAAAGTGATCCTTTCCATTCGAAGACGGTTCGGAGGTGTTCTCATGTCGTCTTGTGTGATCTCCAGACTGGCGATGACAACGCTCCTCTGTGCCGGGGTTGCTACCGCTGCGCGTGCCGCCGACCGGATGGAAGGCCGCGTCGGCGATGGTATGGTCCAGCTCACCTGGACCACCGACGCCAGAAGCGTTGCCGGCTATCGCGTCTACCGACGTGACTACGGAGCGAGCACCCACTACAGTCTGCGAGCGACTCTTGGTGCGGACGCTTCCACTTTTGAAGACACCGGTTTGGACAACGGCCTGCCGTATTACTACAAGGTGAACCCCGTCCTGACCCATGGAGCGGAGGCGGCCCCGCTGGGCGAGTTGGGTCTTTGTCCCATGCGAGCACCGATCTGGGAGTACGTCTCGCCGGAACCATCTATTGCGGCGGCGGACACGGGCATCGCCGGCGCCACCTCTGTTAGCCGTCCCGGGTGCGCTCTCGTGGGCTCGAGTCCCTGGTACGTCGTGTCCAAGGAGGGGCGTGATGTCATCAGTGATGCGAGCTGCTCGCTGCGCGGAGCCGGCGGTCTGGACAATCCAGCCCGCGGCGTCTGGATCGACCCGGGTCAGGCCGGCCAGTGGGATGCCGAGGGCATCGGCGATCCCGCCACTTCGGAGAGCGAGTTCATCTACGCGGGTGTGTCCCAGGGCACGTGGCGGATTGGGGCGGCCTACCTCCACCCCGATCGATCTCTGTCCAACCGCCGTATGATTCTCGATGTGACCGCCGGTGCCTGGGACTCCCGGCACGTGCGCGACCCCTTTGTGGCCAATGGGGGCGCTATCGCGCTGCTGTACTACAGCGGCTCCGACGGGGTCGCGTGGCGGATCGGCCGCGCCACCTGGTCCGGGGAGGTGTGGACCAAGGATGCGGGCAACCCTGTGTTGTCGCCGGGCGGGCCGGCGGAGTGGGACGGCACCGGTGTGTCAGGTGCCTATGTGGTCGAGGAGCGTCTATACCCGCCGCTGTTCACGATGTACTACACGGGCACGGACGGCGTCAGAGAGCAGATCGGCTATGCCACTTCGGCCGACGGCGTATACTGGGCCAAGCACCTGGCGAACCCGGTCCTGCCGGCCGGCCCACCGGGCAGTTGGTGCTCCGCTGGAGTAGGTCACCCGTGCGGCTACGACTACGACGGACGGACGTACCTGTGGTTCGAGGGAACGGATGGCATGAGCAGCGGGATCGGACGCGCCGTCATCTACCGGTCCAGGGCCTTCGGTCAGCATGCGGGCCTGCTGGGGCCGGAGTGGCTTGACACGACGGTCGAGCGCTGCGACGTGCCGACCATCTACGATGCCTTGCTGGATCTGCTGACCGAACTCTGGGGCTTCGGGGGCGACGGCTACCAGTTGGCGAGCTACTCCAGCAGTACCGTGGGATGGGCCTGGAATGGGAATCCCGTTACGTTCGGGCTGGGCTGGTATGGCATGGCCGACTACCCGTCGTATCCGCGCGCCGGCTCCTACTTTCCGGCGTTGTTTGCACATGAGGCCGGGCACAACTTCGGGTACTACCCCAGCGAGTATTATGGCGGGACGTTCAGCGCTATTGTCACCGCAACCTACGGTGGCACCGAGGGATGGTTGGCGCGCGTGTGGGAGGACTACGCATTGGAGCAGCTTTCGGCCGATCCCGGCCGATGGGGACTCACGGCGGAGCAGGTCGCGCAGGTGACCGCCGACGCCAACGCGCGACGCAACGGCAACCTCTTCCTCGTCCTGGCCAGCGAGTACGGCTGGCACATCTGGAGGGAGGTCCTCTGCGCGTGTCGGCCGGGGATCGTTCCGTCCGACATCCGGCAGGCGGCGGCCAGCTCAGCCCAGAAGGACACACTGCTGATCTGCATGCTGAGTGCGGCCTGCCAGACAGACCTGCGCCCCCGATTCCGCGCACAGGCGGAATACGCAGATCAGATTGACGACGCGTTCTACGACACATACTACTCCCGCATCGCGGCGATCATGGCCGGGGAACAGCAGCCACCGGATCCGCCTTCCGGCCTCAGCGCCGTTTTGAAGCCGGGCCCGCGCGTGAAATTGTACTGGACTCCATCCGCTTCGCTGGATCGCAACCACTACAATGTCTATTCCAACAAGGGGACCAGCGCGATCGATTACTCATCAACCCTCGGTGTCGCCAACGATCCGTTGGGCGGTTCCTGGGTGTCGCCTGCGATAACCGGCGGACGGCTGTATCGCTTCGGCATACGCGCGGTGGATCACTGGGGCAACGAGGAGAAGAACACCAGCGCCGTCGTCTCAGTTCTCGTGCCGCCGTCTCCCGCACCCTATATCCACCAATGGCTTCTGCTGGGGCCGTTCTTCAACAGCGACACGGGCACCTTGACCGCCACCGATTACACCGTCACGGGCGAGGCCCAGCTTGATCCGTCTCCCGGAGAGATTGAAGGGGGCGTCCGTTGGCGGTGCGGGGAGACGCCGCGTGATCTGGAGCCCTACATCGCCGAGACCGACAGGGTGGACCTGTCGCTGGCATTCTGCTCGCCTTCGCTGTGCGCCGCTTATGCGTTTACCCGCGTGTTCGTGCCAGGCGACACAGTCTGCCATCTGCGGGTGTCGCACGACGATGATTGCCGCATTTGGCTTAACGGCGCGTTGGTCCACAGCGCAGGCTACACGCCTTCGGAGACTCCCGTCCCGATCGTTCTCGCGCCGGGCTGGAACCGCCTGTGTCTGAAGGTCTGCAACTACTGGGGCGCCTATTGGTTCACCGCCCGTTTCTGCGATGCCCAGGGAGGCGAGGTGCCGGGCGTGGTCTGCAGCCCGGATGCGCCGGGAAGTGTGCCCGCTGTCAGTCTGTCGAAAACGGAGATGGTCTTCAACGACGTACGCATCGGTGAGTATCCCTCGTTGACCGTCAACGTCCTGAATCGAGGCACAGCCTCGCTGGTCCTCTCCGACATCGAGATCCGCGGGGAAGCGGCGGCGGAGTTTGGGTGTCCGATCCGGATGCTGGATCTGGCCGCCGGCACGGCGGGCGAGTTGGTTGTCCTGTTCGTACCCAAAACCATCGGCGTCAGAACTGCGGAGCTGGTCGCCACGATCAATGATCCCAACCTGCCTACCCTCACCATCGCACTGTCAGGAGTCGGACGCAGCAACGCTATATACGTCAACGATGACTCGCCCAGTGGGGACGTATTCACCACGGC
>Ga0068713_1003259_pt1 | contig 14459 bp, 7 predicted proteins | sample MTBAKSrepl2MetaG_FD_62223 | JGI IMG/M metagenome (GOLD analysis project Ga0068713, IMG submission 62223) | Enrichment culture microbial communities om Arthur Kill intertidal strait, New Jersey, USA, that are MTBE-degrading - MTBE-AKS2 (Arthur... | ecosystem: Environmental > Aquatic > Marine >...
TTGGCCCCGAGCACGCGCTGCACGATGGTCTGATCCGCGCACCAGTACCACAGCCCGATCACCGGATAGCCCAGGAAGACGGAGTACCACGGGAGGTTTGCCGCATCGCTCGCCGGCCGCAGGATCGTTAGCTTCACGGGATCGACGTTCGCCGTCAGGCCGGACCAGCCGCCCACCTTGACGTAAGCGACCGCCGTGATCGTGATTGCACCGATCAACAGGATGATCGTCTGAAGCGATTCCGTGAGCACGACGGCCAGCAGCCCGCCGACAATCGTATATACGCCCGTCAGGATCGCGGCGCCGACGATGCTGTACATAATTGGGACGCCGAAAAGCCCTTTCAGCACGACAGCGCCGGTATAGAGCGTGAAACCGATGTGGACGACGATCGCCGCGACGATCGAGAGCGCCGCCAGCCAATCCCGGCAACCCCGGCTGTATCGCTGCTCCAGGAAATCCGGCAGCGTCGCCACCTTCGATCGGAAATAGAACGGTGCGAAGAATAATGACAGCGTGATCAGCAGGAAGGGAGCCATCCACTCGAAGTTGCCGTGGGCCAGGCCGTTCATGTAGCCCTCCTGGGCCTGGCTGACAAGATGGATCGTCGAGATATTCGTAGAGAACAAAGCCAATCCGATGACCGGCCAGGTCAGTGTGCCGCCCGCGAGGAAATAGCTGCGATCCACCTCGCCCTTACGCCGTCGCAGGCCCACCCAGCAGCCCATGCCGACGATGCCGACAAGGTACACGACGATCACGGCCAGGTCGAGCGGCGCGATGGCCATCCTGCCATACGTTCCGCCGGCGATCTCCCCGCCCGCCGCGAGAATGCCTGTCATCATACCGGATGCCCCTTATTCTTCAACAAGCCCCCACACCCACGGGAGAGCAGTATATGCGGTTGGCGGGGAAATGCAACCCGAAGCACAGACGCCGGGCACCAAATCCCAAGCACCAAATTCCAAACGAACTCCAAATCCAAAGACGCAAGACGGTATCCCCGACCGGCGGCAGCGTTTCGATCATTGGGGCTTGGTGCTCTGGGTTTGCTTGAGATTCGATGCTTGGGATTTGGAGCTTTGCCAAAGGCGGCTACGCTTTATGGGCAGCCGGGGCTTCGCCATCGATCAGGCCTTGGTTCGTCGCGACCGCGTAGGTGCAGATGAGGTCGCCCGTGACGTTGTTCATCGTCTCGAACATGTCGAGAATCGGATTGATGCCCAGCGCCAAGGCGACAATCACGGCGACCTGGGCCGGGGGAAGGCCGAGGTTCTCGAGGATGATGAACAGGAGCATGAGACTGCCGCCGGGGACGCCACCGGCGCCGATGGAGGCCAGCACCGTTGTGATGACCATCACGACCAGTGAGCCGAGCGTCAGCTCGATCCCGAACATGTTGGCGGCCAGGATGGCGAACATGGGCAGGTGAACGCAGACGCCGTCCATGTTGATCGTCGCACCCAGAGGCAGCGAGAAGCTCGCCAGCTCATCGTGGATCTTGAGTTGCTCGTGGGCCGTCTTGATCGAGACCGGCAGCGTCGCGGCGCTGCTGCGGGTGATGAAGGCCATGATCATCGGTTCCCGCATCCGCTTGAGCACCGCCAGCGGGTTGTGCCGCGTGACCACCCAGAGCAGGACGGAGTACACGACGAAGATCATGGCCAGGATGCCCAGGACCACGCCCAGAGTCACGCTGACGTAGGGTCCGACGATGGACGGGCCGTAGAGCCCGAAGTTGACGATCGTCAGGGCGAACACCCCGATGGGCGAGTATTCGAGGATCCAGTCCACCAGCTTGAACATGGCGTCCCGCGCCGCCTCGAGCAGGTCGCCCAGCATCCGGAGCCGCTGGGCTCGTTCTTCGTCACCGGCTTCGATCAGGACCCGCATCGCCAGGCCGAACAGGATCGAGAAGACGATGATCGGCAGGAAGTTGCCCGCCGCCAGGGCCTCGAACGGATTGCGGAACAGGTTCAGCAGAATCTGCGCGAGCGTGCCCTGCGTAGAAAGATCCGCCGCGACTTCGCCGGCCTCGGTCATCTTGAGCTGGGCCAGCTTCTCCCAGGCGCCCAGGTCGGCCCCCGAGCCGGGACTGATCGCCAGCGCCAGGCCGGTGCCCAGCACCGCCGCGAACAGCGACGTGACGAGATACCATGCGAGGACCCGCACGCCGACGCGTCCGAACCGCTTGATCGGCAGGCTCGAAGCCCCCACGACCAGAGAAAAGAAGATGATCGGCACGACGATCATCTTGAGCATCTGCACGAAGATTTGCCCGAAAGGCAGAATACAGGGTATGACTCGTTCCGCGAGCGTCGCGCCCGTAGCGGCTTCGCCCGCCGTCCGTGACAGGTACCAGAAGACGATCCCGACCAGCGACCCGGCCGCGAAGCCGATGAGGATGCGAAGAACCAGAGACGTTCGAACGTACGCGCGCAGCAGTCTATTCATAAGGGATCGTACCTTTGCTCGTCATGCACCACTCACGGCCGGGCTTCGGGGAACATCCGCACGAGCACGACGCCGTGACGCGGGATCTCCGCGCTGAAGGAGTTCTCAAAGGTCCCCAGGTCCCGCTGTCGCCAGAGGTCTCGGACGCGGACTCTGCCGTTGACGCCCAGATCGGTCCATTGCGCCGTGACCGTTTGGGGCGTCTCGTCACGATTGAACAGCCCGACGGTAGTCGAGCCGTCCTCCATCTTCTTGGCCCAGACCTCGTGGTAACCGTCTTTCGCAACCCGTGCGGCCTGCTTGCCCAGCGGGTCCTGGTTGACTTCCAGGACCTCGTCGTTGGTCAGTAGGTTCAGGGTGAACGCGTCGAGCTGGGTCAGGTCGCAACCGATCAGCAGCGGCGAACTGAGCAGGCACCACAGGCTGATGTGCGTGTACTGCTCGTTCGGCGTCAGACGGCTTTCCCGCAGACTCGGACCCCAGCCGACCCAGCCGACCACAAGCATGTCGGGATCGTTCCAGTGGCCCGGACTGGCATACGGAGCCAGCTCCGCCTGGGCGAATCCGATGCCGCTCATGCTGCCCCAGGAGTCGGTGATGTCGCCGGTGGTGCGCCAGCAGTTGCCGCCGACCTCGGTGCCCCATTTCCAGACGTCGCCCATGCCGTATTGACACAGGCTGTAGACGATGTCGCGGTCCACCCGGTCCAGGCACATCCGCATGAACCGATAGGGCTCCTGCATCTGCGCCAGCGTGGGCCGGCGTGCGATGGAGCCGTAGCCGCACCAGTCATATTTGAGATAGTCGAAGCCCCACTCGGCGAACCGCCGGGCGTCCAGTTGCTCGTGTTGCCAGCTTCCCTCGTACTGAGCGCATGTCCACGGGCCCGGCGAAATGTAGATGCCGGCCTTCAGACCCAGGTCGTGAATCGAGTCGGTCAGCGCCCTCATGTCCGGGAAGCGTTTGTTGGTCAGAATGCGTCCGGCCTCGTCCCGAGCGGAACCCCCGACGATCGCATCGGTGGAATTGCGCCGGATCATCCAGCAATCGTCGATGTTGATGTACTGCCAGCCGTGCTGAATGAGACCCGACTGGACCATCGCCTCGGCGGCCGCGCGGATCTTCTGCTCGTCAACGGCGCAACCCCAGCAGTTCCAACTGTTCCACCCCATCGGCGGCGTCAGGGCGATCGTGTCGCCGACGACCAGGCGCAGCTCTCTCTTGGTTTCGCCGAGATCGTTGGCAGCCACCAGGGTAATCTTATGCTCGCCCGACCGGCCGATCCGCCCGGTGATCCGCCCGGTCTCCCGGTCGATGGACAATCCTTCCGGCAGACTCTCCGCGTTGAACCACATCGGCCGCTGCCCGGAGGCCGCAATGGTGTACAGCACCGGCGAGCCCGGCCGGACCCCGAAGACGCGGGCGCCGTTAATCCGCGGCTGGGCCGGGGGCTTCGGCGTCAGAATGACCGCCTCCTCACGCGGGGCATCGAGAGTCTTGGGCGCCGCCCCGGTGACGGTGAAGAAGGCATCCGCCCAGTCGGCGTGATCGTAATTCATGTCCGCGCCGGAGTCGACGGTCAGCACCAAAAGCTGCACGCCGGAGAGATCGACGCTCACCTCCTTGGCCGCGGCGCCGCTTCGCATGAGACCGCTTCGGTAGATCTCCTTGCCGTCGGCCAGGATGCGGAACTCGACGCTCCCGGGACTGGCACCGCCGCTGCGGGTGGGATCCATCACCTCGTCGTCGACGCCGACCCAGGCGTGGAACCGGGTGCTGCCGCTGTTGAGTTCGACGTAGAGAAGGCTGTCGGCGTGGGTGCCCAAGCCGCGTTCGAAGGCCCGGCCGGCGATCCGCAGGGGGTTGCCGTCCACGGACAGGTTCTTGCGGGCCTGCTCCCAACCCTGCTGGGTCTTGCTGATGTCGAGGTCGGAGAGCCAGACCTTTCCACTGGTCCCCCCGTTCCCGGATGTGCCCGCCGCGAGGCAGCAGCCCGTGAGGGAAAGAATGCAGATCGACACCGTCACGCAGCAGCTTCTCATTGCCTGTCCTTTCCAATTCCTATTGAGATCGGTCAGGCAGTATAGTCTTCCCGCATGACCCTGTAAAGCGATAGGCATTCGCGCGACGCGGAGGGGCCTGTTGGTAGTGTGCCCGTCAGGGCATATCCTCGACAAGCTAACGCCGTGCGACCGATGAGTCTGGATCAGGCGGACGATCTCCTGACTTTGTACGTGATGACCGGTTTGAGCGTCGCCACAACGCGGATCAGCCCCGCCTCGACCATGTCGGCAATGACCACGTCGATGTCCTTGTAGGCCTGCGGCGCCTCTTCAAAGAGCAGGTCCTTGTCCTCGCAGATCACCGCGCCGCCCAGTTCGGTCCGTACCAGCGAATCCGCGCGGAACCGGTCCTTGAGACGGGCCTTGGCCGACAGGCGATTCCAGCGTCGGCCCGCCCCGTGGGCGAGCGACCAGGCATTCCGGCGCTGATCGCCCGTCGGGATCACCAGATAGCTGAGCGATCCCCGCGTCCCAGGAATGACGAGAACCGGAGCCTCCGCAGGCGCAGCGCCCTTGCGATGCAGCCAGCCGGGACGTCCGGCATACTCCACCGCCGTGATGCTGTTATGACAGATATCCAGCACCGCGCGGATCTCGCCATGAAGCTGCCCGGCCATCCGGGCTGCGATCAACGCGCGATTCGCCACCGCCCACCGCCTGGCACGCTCGTGCCCCTTGAGGTACTCCGTCGCTTCCTCGCAGTCCGCGGGCAATCCTGCCGTTTTGTGCCTGTCGAGGTGTCTACGCAGCAGAAGCTCGCCCAAGCCACGCGAGCCGCTGTGGACCAGAATCATCAGTAGTTGCCTTTGCAGACCCAGGCCATCGAACGCCGCTTGGTCGCGGATCTCGTGCCAGTCCTGGACCTCCGCGAAGTGGTTGCCGCTGCCGATGGTGCCCAGGGCCAGGTCCGATTCGGTGGCCTCGACGCCGTACTGCCTCAGCCAGCCGGTCGTATCTCCCTCCCACGTGCTCTCCAAGCCTTCGAGTCTCTTGAGCGACCGGTCGAGTTTGAACTTCTGGCGCTTGAGATCGGTCTGCCATAGGCCCATCCCGCAGCCCACGTCATTGCCGACCACCTGGGGATAGAGCACCCCCTCGGTGACGAAAGCCGCCCCCACCGGGTGCCCTCGACCCGGATGCAGGTCGGGTAGTCCCACCGCCAGGCGCATGCCCGCCAGTTCCGCGGTCTTCTTCAACTGGCTCACCGCTTCGCCTTCGATCCAGTTCTTCCCCGAGGCCAGCAAGCACACCTTGCCGTCTTCGGTCAACGTCTTGAAGTTGGGACCATCCACTATGAGAAGATCTCGCGGTCGACCTGGCCGAGGAAGAAGCGGCCGTCGTTGCGCATGAAGTTCAGGATCGCGTCGAGCTGCTGCTCCACGAAGGGCCGCTCGTTCGAGACCACCGCCAGGCCCAGCACCGCGACGATCTTGTTGTCCTGGTGCTCGACCTCCGAGATCGAGACGTTGAACCGGCTCTGCAAGCGCCCGATCACGCTCTTGACGATGTGACGCTTCTCCTTGAGCGAGCCGATCCCCTGCATGTGCAGGGTCGCCGTCATCACGCCGACGAGCATGCGACTACTCCTCCACCGTCTGTCTCAAGCTGAACCCTTCGAAGAGTCCGTAATCGACGGTGTGATAGTCCTTCCCCGCGGGCGGGCCGGACTCGGGGGCCTTCTGGAACATCCCCGGCCAGGCGCTGCCCAAGCCCGTCCCGGCGTGGTGCGGGCCCAGCGTGTTCTTGAGCGTCCCGATCACGCGGACCTCGACCGTGTTGACGCCCGGACGGATGCACTTCGTCACGTCGCACTGCCACGGTCGCCAGGCGATCGTGCCCGCCGGCTGGCCGTTGACGTGCACCTCCGCGACGCTGCCATACCACTTGTCGAGTGCGACCGCGTACTTTCCCGCCGGCTCCGGCACGTCGAACGTGCGCGTGTATGAGACCCCGGTCGCGTAGAACGGGTAGCCTTGCTCCTTCCAACTGCCGAGTTTCAGGTCCGCCGGCGCGCCGCCTGCGACGACGAAGCCCGACTCCACCGGCCTGAGTGTGAACGTGCCCAGCAGGTACGCGGGCTCCAGCTCGTGGTAGATCGTGAAAGGCGATGCTTTGATCGTCACCGCATTTTCGCCGACCTGGGCGGCCTTCGCGATTTCGATCCGCCCGAACGCCTTGTCCAGCCACCACGCGTCTTTCTCCGCCGCGATAGGCTTGCCGTTGCAGGTGATCGTGTAGAGGTCGGGTCGCTCGATCACAATGGCCAGCCACTCGGGCACTTTGCCCTCGACCGTGAATCGATACGTCGCTTCGAATCCGCTGTCGGCAGCGAAGGTCTTCGTAATCAGTTCATCCTTGAACTGCACGGAGCTGTCCCAGGGGTTCTGCGGCAGGCCGTTCTTCACGAAGGCGAATCGATTCGCCATGTAGAAGTACGTGCTCTTCTTCGTCTGGCCGCCCGCGGTGACATCGACGTAGTCCAGCGTCAGCACGTTGTCCGCCAGGGGTGCGATCTGAAGCTCGCCCTGGCCCTCAATCACCTTGGCAATCCACGTCTTCTCCGATGCCGCAGACTGGGCCTTGTGAGACAGGAACAGCAATTCGCTGCCGCAAGGCGGAAGCTCGAACGGAGTCTCTACGCCGGCGCCCGTCTTGCGGAATGGACAGGCGGACACCTGGGCCGTACGCGGGTCCCATCTCTCGACGCTCCGCGCGGTGGACGTGATCGTCCCGACCGCAGGAGCGTCGATACTCGTATTGACCAGCAGGAGGAACTCGCCGTCGTCGATCACGCGCCGGTGATGAAAGAGATTCCCCTTATCGCCCGCGCGGCGCTCGATGGCAAAGCCATCTTTCGCACGATCCAGGAGCATCGACGCAAACTCCGCGGTCTCGACGCGTTTCCAGCCCGACTGCTTCGCCGCGTTCTGCCCGCGCTCCGAGAGGCTCCCATCCACGCGCGAAGGCGCCTCGCCGCAGCAGAGCACGACGCCGTCGGCTTTCAGATATGCGGTCAGCAGGTCCACAGTCTTGGCGTTGAGATTCTCGATCCCCGGCGGCAGGACGACCGTGTCGTACGAGCACTGCCCGACCTTGAACTTCGGGCCGTCCGTCGCGCCGTGCTGGGCGACCGTGTCCTCGGAGCCCAGGTCGTACTCCACCTGCGCCTTCTCCAGCTCCAGGACCAGCTTCTGGAACCGGTCGCCGATCTCGTTGAGCTTCTTGTCGCCCTGGTACATCCAGGCGGTCGTCGTCGGCTCGAGTACGAGAATGCGGTTCACCTGTCGGCCCTGCGACATGATCATCGAGAGCCGCGTGAAGTACTCGGCCATCACGTGGTAATCCTTCCACCACGGCTCATGATACGAGAACGACTGCGGATGGTCGCGCTTCCGCGCCCCGCGCAGCGTGATGTAGGACAGGTGCTCGTCCATCGTGTTGACGCCGAGGACGTAGATCCAGTCGCCGATCCGCTTCATGTCCTCGAAGCGCAGGTCCCAGCCGCCCGCCCCGTAGGCCTCGCACAAGGTCCGCGGGCGTCCAAGCTGATTCGCGACGCTCGACAGCTCCTTGACGATCCGGACGTTGCCGAACTGAGCGTGCGTGCCCTCGTCGTACTGGTTCATCAGCACATCAATCGACGGCCTTTGGTGCCAGGCATACATCGCCATATTGTCGGGCGACATCAGGCAGTTGGGCCACTCATGCTCCCAGTAATGCCCGGTGAATTCCAGATTGTGCTGGTCGCAATAGTCATAGTACGGCTTCGCCCACCGCGCGATGAACAGATCCAGCAGTAACTGAACGTAGTTGTGGCGCACCCGCTTCCAGTCGCCGACCGGACGCACGAGACTGGGCAGGTTCTCGATCAGGTCGTAGCCCCAGCGTTGGCGGAAAGCCTCGGGCAGGTCGTGCGACCAGGGCAGCCCGCCCGCTGGCGCCAGGTGCGGCTCGTCGGTGAACACGCCGGGCACGCGCTGGCCGAACTGTTCCCCGATGTTCCGCACGTACGGTTCCATCGTCAGTTCGAGGAACTTCTCCGTCACGCCCGGCGTGAGCAGGTTGACGTAGAACTTGCCGCCGTACCAGCCGGAGGTGCCCGCCCAGCGCAGCGATGCGACCAGGTACTTGCCCGCCGGCAGCGCCTGTCCCGCCTTCGCCCGCGCGGTCACGTCCTCATAGCCCGCGCCCGACGGGCGGAACACCACGACCGTGTCTTTGTCGATCGTGACGGGCGCCTCCTGCTCCCGGAGGTCCAGGCCCATCCCGCGCGAGTCGGGCATCGCCTCGGGCACGAACCCGCCCGCGAAACCCGAGGGGTACGAGTTCTCGTCGTAGATCCAGACGTTCATATCGAGCCGCTCGGCCTCGCGGAGCGCGACCTTCCACAGCTTGAACCACTCGTCGGAGAGGTACGGCGTCATCAGCCCCGGCCGCGGATGCACGAACACCTGCCGCACCTTCTGACCGGCCAAGTCGCGCATCGTATCGACGATCTGCTCTTCGGTCAGCCGGTCGTTCCAGACCCACAAGGGCGCGGAAGCATACTCCCGCGGCGGGTCAGCAAACGAATTCCGCAGCTTCTCCGAATCCACCGCCCGCACCGACCCCACAAGACCGAGAACCATCAGCAGCACGAACACCGCCATGTCAGGGCGAGTCGCGAAGCCGCTGCGCGGCTGTTGTCGGGAAGAAGATGAACCTCCGGGTGGCAGCGTCAAGGGCGCAGCCCTTGGCGAGGGCTCTTGCGAGTGGTGAGAAGACCATCGCCACGCCGGCGCTTGACGATGCCACCCGATCCTCGACGCCATCTTCTCAAGAGGAACATAGCGACGAGGCCATCTCGACCTCTCGTGGGAGAGAGATTGCTTCGCTACGCTCGCAGTGACATGAAACTGGAAGGACAAGATCGTTCCCATGACGAATCACCTCAATTCCGTAGATGAATCAGCTTGTCGTACGCGGCCATGATAAACCGCCCGCCGCGGGACGCACAACAGGAATTCCCCGCACGGTTCGTAGTGACGCCGTGAGGCGCCATCTTCTCCCGTTGAAGATATGCCCTGACGGGCACACTACGAATGGTGGACAGCCCCGGTGCTGTTTCGAGAGGGTTCGCGCCTCCGGCGCCAGCGGATTATACGTGGCGCGTGTGGGCCGGACTCATTGCCCCGGCGTGGTGCGCAGCGGGTCTCTGATTTCGAAACGCAGCTTGTCCCCGGCGCCGGCGGCGGCGTAGATCATCGCCACTTTCTCCCACGTCGCGACCCGCCCGTGGATCGTCAGCGGGCGCGGGGCGAGCATCCCGAAGACGTCCGGGATGTCGCAGACGCGCAGGACGTTGAGGAACTGGGGCGCTGCGTCGTCCATGTGCGAAGCCGGCGGGTCCACCGCGATTACGCCGGCGATGTCGGGCTCCCACAGGGCGGCGTAGGCGGCCAGCACTCCGGCTCCATGTCGTCCGCACACGTAGACGGGGACCGCGCCTTTGTACTTGGCCTGCAAGTAGCGGGCGGTCGCGACGATGTCCCGGACGCGTCCGGTATCGACGGTGCGACCCAGGAGCACGTGGGAGCGTTCGACGTAGTTCGGCGGGTTCTTGCGGGTCCAGCGGGTCGGGCCCACGCCGCGAGGAGAACAGGCGTAGAGGCAGTCGCCCGACTGCCGCACGCGGTCGAGCCAGTCCAGGTCAAGGTCGTTGGCATCGGCGTTCGGCACCGCCAGCAGAATGCGGGCGGGTTGTCCGTCGGTCGTGCGCCTCTCCAAGGACGCCAGGCGCACGCGGAGGCCGGGCTCCGAGGCAAGCCACAGGCCCTGCGAGCCGTCCGGTGGGAGAGCCTCCGCGGTCGGGATGCGGTCGGGGAAGGTCCGGAACGTGACGCGGCGCAGCTCCGCCTGCAGGGCGGCCTTCCAGGTCTCGAACGTTCCGACGCGGGGCGCTTCGACTTTCGCCATCGGCACGAAGTGTTGGTCGATCGTCGTGTTCAGTTCGTCTTTCGGGAGATCGGCGTCGGTGGGGAAGACGCGGAGCTTCTCCGGGTCGATGGTGTATTCCCGTTTCTCACGCGGACCGGTCGGGATGTCCACCTCGCTGTCGGTGACGATGCGCGGGTCGTTCTTGAGGTGCGTGTTGATGAAGCGGTAGGCGGCCTGGCGGAGGTCCTGGCGGTAGGCGTGGCCGCCGATGCTGACGATGCTGTCGACGCAGTCGCTCGCCCCGTAGAGGCTGTACAGGCGTTCGAGACGGTTGATGACGCGCTGGTTGGCGTCCATGGGAAAGATGGCGTCGGCATCGCTGTTGGCGAAGAGCATTGGTCGCGGGGCGATCAGGGCCGCGATGCGGGTCCAGGGCCACTGGAAGGTGTTGTAGAGGAACATGCAGTCGCAGTGGCCGTTGATGACGCGGTTGGAGACGTAGGAGGACAGGTCCGCCATGCCGCTGACGGGGACGGCGACCTGGACCCGCTCGTCCGCGGCGGCGATCCAGAACGTCGCGGCCCCTCCGCCGCTGATGCCGGTGACCGCGATGCGCTCGGGGTCCACATCGGGCCGGCCGACGAGGTAGTCGATGCCGCGAATGCCGTTGAGGCACTCGACCCCAGCGGGCGTGTAGCCGCGCGAATGCCACCACCAGCGGCCCTCGCGGTAGGTGCCGTGATGGATAGCCGCGATCTCGCCGAGCTGGAGCGTGTCGAGGACGAGGCAGACGTAGCCATGACGGGCGAACCACATGCCATGCGATTGATAGGGGGCTTTGTTGCCGTTGCGACCGCAGAAGGTGTGCCCGCAAACGTACAGCACGGCAGGCAGCTTCTGTCCCGCTTCGACACCAGCCGGACGCCAGAGGTTGCCGGTGACGTACAGGCCGGGCCGGCTCTGATAGTGCAGCATGTCCACGACGTAGCCGTCGCCGGCGAGGGTGCCGGTGATCGTAGCCTTCAGCGGGGTCTTCTCGGGCAGCGGCCACAGGCCGAGCATGTGGAGGTATTCCTGGCGGTACTGGGGCCGTCGCTTCTCCCACTCCTGGCGCGAAGCGATGTCCTGCATGAACGTCTCGTCGAGGCGGTCGGCCTCCCGGGCGAGGTACTGCTGGATCATCTCATCGCCGGGCTGGCCGCGGTCGGGTTGGCCATGGGCTTGGGCCCAGCCGATCGAGGCTCCGACACCAATCACCGCAGATACCAGAACGATCCGTTTCGACAGTCGCATGACGGGCCCTTTCCAGGATCGAATTCCACTGACGCATGGCATCAGGCATTGTAGAGGTTGATGGTGTCGCCGGCAACCTCGACTCGGAATCAATGGTGTAGGATGTGTGCGTTGTGCCGCTGACCGGATAGACGGCGGAAACTCTTCCGCGGGTTCAGAACTTGATCCCGAGGTCGGCCTGGAACCGGTCGTAGTCGGCGTCCTCGCTACGGCCCTCGAACTCGCTGGCGTAGTAGGTCAGACCAATCGCGACGTTCTTGACGACCACATAGGTGAAGGCAAAGCGGTGGCCCTGGCCGCCGGTGCCGCCGCCGAGGAAGTCGGAGGCGTTGAACTGCCCGACGACCGCGTCGAGCTCGATGTCGCGGTAGTCGTAGTCGAATTGCCAGGAGCGGGGGTCTTTGGCTCGGCTGATCTGACCGCCGATGAGCCAGCCGGTGTCTTCGCCGTCGTCGACGGCCACGGTGTTCTGGACCCAGTCGCCGAACACGGCGACGGGGATCCTGGCGATCTCCGTGCCGAACTCCGCGAACAGCTCGAACAGGTCGTAGTCGCTGGCGAAGAGGTTGTTGCCCGTGCGGGTGTTGCCGAAGAAGGCGGCGGCGTTGCCCCGCCACTCGGTGGCCAAGCCCTCCTGGCCCTGGATATTGCCGTAGTCGTACCAGCTTGCGCCGCCGAGGAGGTAGGTCGGCTTGTCGAACTGGTGCTTGAGATAGCCCTGAAGGCCCCAGAGGGATGTGTCGCCGCCAGTGGATTCTTCGTTGACCCAGAAGCCGCCGGCGACGAGGTGGGCGGTGGTCTTCTCGCCCAGGGGCTTGCCGTAGAGGATCGCGCCGCCTTCGGGCGTCAGGTCCGAGTCCCAGATCATCTCGTTCTTCCCGGGTTTGAAGAACGGCATGCTGATCTTGCCGCCGAACAGGTCCAGGCCTTTGAACCACTCAGGGTGGTAGCCGAAAAACGCCAAGTCCAGCCAGAGGGGCTTCCTGCTGAACGCTTCGTCGAGGGTCTGGTTCGTCGAGACCGGGTCGCCCGAGAGGCCGTTGCTCTCGGTGGTGCCGGTCGCGAGGCGAAAGCCGAGGTTCCATTCGTCGTTCACCTTTACGTCGAGTCCGAGCCGGGCGCGGATGCGATTGCGATGACGGTCCTCGTCGGCGGAGTCATCGTCGATGTACTCGTAGCGATAGCGGAGGTCGCCGTACCAGTTCAGCTTCGACGCCCATTTGAGGACCTCGGGAATTGCCTCGGGCTTTTTCTCCTCGCTCTGCGGAGCGACCGCCCGCTCGGTGGTCTGGGCCGGCGCGGGTTCCCTGAGCTTCTGGTTCGCCTCCAATTGGTTGATTTTGTCCTCCAGCTCCGCCTGGCGCTGCTTCTGGGCCTCCAGTTCCGCTCTGAGCCGATGGATGTCCTCCTGGGTTCCGGCGTACGCCGGCGTCCAGAGTATGGCCGCCACGAGCATTCCCAAGCACAGACTCCGATTGTGCCCTTGTCCGTCGGACATTGTCGCATCTCCGAAAAGGGTTTCTGTCGTACGCGGTGCTTCCCCGAGGCCGTCTCCGGGAGCCGCCCACCCATGCACCGGAGCCCCCGTATCCGGCCCCGGTCAGTGTGTTGTGAAGATCGGATGAGAACTTGGTTAGGTCTGACCGATATCCAGGAGATCATCGGATTCCGTGGAGATAAGACTGTAGTATTTGATCCGAGAATCCTGACGACCCGGGCCCCGTGCCACGTCGTCCGATATTATCGACAAGGCAGATGGAGGGTGAAGGTGCTCCCCTGGCCGAGGGTGCTGTCGACCGTGACGTATCCAGCGTGGACCTGGGCGATGTGTTTGACGATGGCCAAGCCCAGGCCGGTCCCGCCGAGCTTGCGACTGCGGCTCCTGTCCACCACGTAGAACCGCTCGAAGATCCGCGGCAGGTGCTCGGCCGCGATGCCGCAGCCGGTGTCCTGGACTGCGATCCGGGTCTCCCGGTGGTCCTGGGTGACGCGAACCTCGACCGTGGAACCGGGTTCGCTGTACTTGACCGCGTTGTCGACGAGATTGACCACCGCCTGTTCCAGCAGGGGGGCGTTGATCAGGGCCTCGATCCGCTCGTCGCAGGCGAGGCTCGCGCGGATTTGTTTCTGCTCCATCCGGACAGTGCACAGCTCGAGGGCTGCCGTGAGAATGTCTTGGAGCCGGTGGCTTTCGAAGGAGAGAGTTCTCTGCTCCGCGGCGTTCTCCAGACGGGACAGACTCAGCAGGTCATCAATGATGGCGTTGAGCCGCTGGGAATGCCGGGCGATGATGCTCACGTACCGTCGCGTTTGCTCGGGGTCGGCGGCCCCGATCTCCTGGAGGGCCTCGGCAAAGCCCTGGATGGAGGTCACGGGCGTCTTGAGCTCGTGGGAGACGTTGGCCACGAAGTCCCGGCGGAGGTTCTCCAGGCGATGAATGCGGGTCAGGTCGCTCAGGACGATCACCGCACCGGCCCGCTCGCCGCGCGGGTCAACGAGCGGCGCTCCCTGGACGTGCAGATACCGTTCGTCCCCGGCGGGAAACGAGACGTCGGTCTCGGCGGGCCTGTCGCTGACGAGCACCGCGCGCACGAATTGCTGGAGGTCCACGTGGCGGACGAGTTCCTCGACGGTCCGTCCCTCAGCGGTATCGGGATCGATGCCGAGCAGTTGTGCGGCGGCCTTGTTGATGCTGACGATCCGCGCGCCGGCGTCGATGGCGAAAACGCCCTC
>Ga0068713_1003270_pt1 | contig 14428 bp, 12 predicted proteins | sample MTBAKSrepl2MetaG_FD_62223 | JGI IMG/M metagenome (GOLD analysis project Ga0068713, IMG submission 62223) | Enrichment culture microbial communities om Arthur Kill intertidal strait, New Jersey, USA, that are MTBE-degrading - MTBE-AKS2 (Arthur... | ecosystem: Environmental > Aquatic > Marine >...
TGAAAGCACAAAGGCGGCTAATAGACCAGGGTTGCGTTGGCAGACAGAATCTCTTCGGTCAACAATCCTCCTGCCATGGGGACGGCATTCTCGATGAGATCTGCCACGTCGATTTTCCTTTCCTGGATACAGGGCACGCATACCGCCAGTCTCCCGCCCTGGTCAAAAAAGGCCTCCACCAACTCTGTGAGAGGCGCGAATCCGGCTGCGTGAACATGCTCCAGGCACCCCTTTTTGGCCAAAAAAACAGCTGGTCCCTGCAGGGCTACCAGGGCCTCTACCTCCATGACCATGGCGGCGTTTGCCAGGACAAAAGGGAGGCTTGCCTTCTCGGGGTTTTCAGGCCCGTTGGTTGAAATATAGACAATCTTTTCCTTTTTGGTTTCCGTCATTTTGCTGATCCTCCTTGAAAACGGGATTGTCTTCTCGAAATAAAACCAAGCCTCTTCCAGTCCCGAGACTAAAAGGCTTGCGCGTGAATTCCGGAAAGATCTTTTTATTACCCACCTTTTCCTCAACAGCCTGAGGCGGCCAGACGGCCGCAACCAGACAGGTTTCGCCCACGTCCCGGAGGCTGGAACAGCCTGAGTTTCAAAGCCCTGCTGCCGTTCCCACGAGCTGTATTTGGTTTTTGCAGCCCTTGGGCAGAGACCCCCACGGGCAAGCTTCTTCGCACCATGCAGAGAAGTTACGGACAAAGATTCTAATGGGCTAAAGGCCGTGGGGCCTTCGACACTCCAACAAAACACCAGATCCTTCAAGGGCCTGGTTTATCCCATCCCCGCCTGATGACGACATTAACATAATCTGCATGCTGTTCCCAGTGCACAATCCGATCGCCTGTGCCTTTCAGCACAGGGGGCAGGTTTTTTCCAATGCTGAGGTCGGTACACAGCAACTCCAGAGTCTGCCCCGGCTTCATGGTCCGGAGCCAGCTCTTTGCCTTGAGGATGCACCAGGGGCAGCTCCACCCGCGCAAATCAAGCACTTTTTCAGACGCTGTCTCCCCCATCGGTCCCTTGCACTGCTCCTGCGTAAAAAGCCGTAATCGCTGGCATGTTTTGAACCCCGTGAACGGCTGCAAAAAGTTTTCCGTCATACTGCAAGGAAGATGCCCAACAAAAAGTCAACCAGCCTTTTATTTATCTAATGGATTTTATATGACAAATAGCATTAATGTATTTATGAGTTGACTTTTGGGTGTTAATAAGAAACCCTTAACAGGTGTTTAAATTTTGCTTTAGATGAACACATTGTGGGATATGGCTTCGAATATGGGGGCTAAAATGGCGCCTGGGCTTGACGATGAATACAGCCAGTATTGGCATACGGTTGTGCAAACCATGTTGGACGGGCTTATGGTGGTGGATCCCGAGGGGGTCATCGTCTTTGTCAATGCGGCCCTGGAACATCTTACCGGTTACAGCCAGGAGGAACTGATCGGCCAGTCGTGTGAAATACTCAACTGCGACACCTGTTTTGGGGCCATGGCCCGAGGGGGCGACAAGCATTGCGCCCTCTTCAAAGACGGCGCCATCCGTCACAGCAAGTGCGTCCTGCGCCGGAAAGACGGGCGGCCGCTTCACGTACTCAAGAATGCGGCGGTCCTGAAAGACAGTAAGGGCGTAGTGGTGGGAGGGGTGGAAACCCTGGCGGACTGCACCGAGCTGGTGGCCAAAGACGAGGTGATCACCTCGCTTCGCAGGGAACTGAGCATAGAAGACAGTTTCGAGGGGATGATCGGCAAGTCCATGGTCATGCAGCAGGCGTTTGATCTCATTCGGAGCGCTGCCCAGTCAGATGCGCCCGTGGTTATATACGGTGAAAGCGGGACCGGCAAAGAACTGGCGGCCGCTGCGATCCACCGTCTCGGATCCCGGTCCAACGGTCCGTTTATAAAGGTGAATTGCGCAGCGCTCAACGAATCGCTTCTGGAGAGCGAGCTCTTCGGCCATGTGAAGGGGGCCTTTACGGGCGCGGACCGCACGCGGGTAGGACGTTTCGAAGCAGCCAGTTGTGGAGACATCTTTCTGGACGAGATCGGAGACCTCCCTCTTTCGACCCAGGTAAAGCTCCTGCGCGTTCTCCAGGAAAAGGAAATTGAAAAGGTGGGAGATCATAAGCCTGTGCGGGTGGATGTCAGGGTTCTGTCTGCCACCAGCAAGGATCTGCACCAGCTGATGGGCAAGGGACGGTTTCGGGAAGATCTCTATTACCGGATCGGCGTGATCCCCATTTATCTGCCCGCCCTGAGAGAGCGGCGGGAAGACATTCCCCTCCTGGTGCATGCCTTTATTCAGCGCATCCGTCTCAAGAGCCAGAAGCCCATCCGCGGAATCAGCAAAGAGGCGCTGGAACTTCTCTCCGGGCACGACTGGCCCGGCAATGTGAGGGAGCTGATCAACGCCATTGAATACGCCTTTGTCCTTTGCAGGGGCGAAGAGATCCTGCCGAACCATCTGCCTGCAACCCTTGCAGGCGGATCTCACGCCTTATCGCGCGGCAGGCGGAGTCAGCCGACACAAGGCGGCGCAAACGACAGGGAAACCCTGCTGGAGGCCCTGAGACAGACCCACGGCAACAAATCCGATGCGGCCCGGTTGCTCGGAATCAGCAGGGTAACCCTTTGGAAGCGGTTGAAGGCATATGGGATTCAGGTGGAAAAGACCATTCGGAAGTAGGGTGTTTTCATGGGCTGCATAGACATCCCGCAAATGCCTGGAGCCCCAACGCTGCCATGCGGGGTTAACGCGTTAACACAATCGGTGTTAACGTATGTTCATTTTTAACGTGAACATGCCGTCAGGCACGGCCTTTTTTCTTCAGCCTGCATGTGGGCAAAGGCCTCCAGGGCGGCATAAATCGCCTGAAAAGGGGAGACGCGGCAAAAGATGCCCTTTTGGATCTAAGGCGGCACGTATTTTGCTTGCTTTAATTGACAAAGGGCATCAAACTTGGCATAACCTCCTTTTGCTGATTGCCCCTTTCAACTCAGGATCGGCCCCTGTTCGCAACCGCAGGGGCCGATCTGTCTAAAGCGCCGGCGTCAATTTACCTTTCCCGGGATCCGTCCACAGGTGCATGCGCCATTCGCTGTGCAGACATCCTTCTATCCAGGCCCCTATCGTCGCACGCCTCATGAATAAGGCTTCTGGCCGGACCCAAACACCCTTCTTTGAGCCATTTATGGCGTATCATCTCAACAAACCGGGGGAGCATTGCCGGTCGGAGCAAGACCCCAGATAAAAGGCTTAGGCCTGAACTCCGTAATTTACCCGTCAGGGTTTTATCCCCTGAATATTGAGATCAAACTTAATGGCGATATATGAAGGGCTGCCATGGCTTTCATTGCGTAGGAGGAGATCTGAAATGCGCCCGACAAGTATCTGACCTCCCCCAAGCCGCTCTCAGAAACATAGCGCATTTCCCACACGGGTCTTTCATTGCAATGCATTGGATTGCACAAACGCAAAGCTCAATGCAGAAGCGTGCAAAGGCAGCCATTCTCATCATGAGGCAGATCGGGCGTTCATATTCTGTGAGAGTGGCATCCTGCCACGACGTTTCGCGGCCTGGAAGCCGTTCCCACAGAACTATGTTACCAAAATGAGAACTGCTGGTGCACAGGCCGCTGATTTGACAATCACGATGCAAGCCTGTAAGCTGCCGGCTCATATGCCCTCAGCCTTCACCGATGCTCCGATATGCTGACGGAGCAGCAATTCCCGTCACGGGGCCATATGGTGGTTGCAAGAGGGACATTTGGCCGTCGACTCACAGTGTTGCCCGAGATCGGGTCGTGGAGTTGCACGGCGCCGTCGAATGGCCGGCTCTCAGGCATGCATATTCCCGTTGGACGACAGGATCGACGGGTTGCCCGAGGGCACGTGGATGGATTCTGTAAAGGTCACTGTCGTCAGCGGAGCAGATTCCATTGTGGGCGCATGGGGTATTACCGAGGAGGCCCCCGCTGCCCCAGGATCCCGCTTCAACCCAAGGCGGTCTGACGGCCGCAACCAAACAGCGTTCTGCCCGCCCGTGGGGGTCTCTGCCCAAGGGCTGCAATAAGATGCGTTCATATCGTTCGGCGACCGCCCCCGGGCTCGGGATACCATTTATTGAAAGGCAGCAAGGAATCCCTGTCGACCCGCCTGACTCGCCTCACTCGCATGGCGGGCAGGTGAAAGGGCGTCCTTGGGGCTTAAACAGACCGTATTTTAAAGCCATGCTGCCGTTTCCGGGAGCTGTATTCGGTTTTTGCAGCCCTTGGGCAGAGACCCCCACGGGCAAACTTCTTGGCACGTTGCGGAGAAGTTACGGACAAAGATTCTAACCAGATGGGCTGCTGACGTACATCTGAGCAGGGGTGAGAGATGAACGAAACCATCCGGAAAAACATGGCCTGCATGACCTACGGGATTTACATCCTGACCACGCGGTTTAAAGACGCCATCAACGGCATGGTCGCCTCCTGGGTCAGCCAGGTCTCCTACGATCCGGCCCTGTTGATGGCCGCGGTTCATCCCAACCGGTATTCCCATGAATTGATGGTCCAAGGCGGAAACTTCGCCCTTCATATCCTTTCCAGGGAGCAAAAAGGGCTGTTAAGCCGTTTTAAAGGCCCGGATCCCAGCAACAAATTCGCATCCATTCCTTGGAAAGAAGGCGTGACCGGATGCCCGATCCTCAATGACTGCGTCGGCGCCATGGAATGCCGGATCATCCAGCGGTTGTCCCCGGGAAACCACGCCCTGTTCATCGGCGAGGTGGTCAGTGCGGTCTTTAACGGAGAAGAGAAGCCCCTTTGCACCCTGGATTATGAGGGAACTTATCTCGGCAAGACGTGATTTGTCTCTTGCATCATGGCTGTATCATCTCAACAAATCGGGGGACGGCCTTGTGCGCATCAGGACGGGCGGACCAGAAAGCCGTTCCTGTAGCTCCGCCTTCAGGCCCACGGCCCGCGCTCCCTGTGCGGCTGAAGCCGCGCACCTATCCCGGATTTTTGAAATCAAACATAAGCCTCAAAGCCTCTTTCACAACATTTCCGGGAAACCGCTTGCGTTCTTGCATAGAAGATGAAGGTTCATGGCGTCAGGCCGATTTCTTTTTGAGGACCGGTATGCTATGTTGCGGCGTAAATCACATGCTCGACTATCAGCCGGGTTCTGATGCATTTGTGAGGACCCGCAGGCTTGCGAAACCGATAAACAGCCCGTCTGTCGCTGTGCGCTCCGGGGCGGGCCAAGGAGGAGACCAGGATGTCTCAATGGATGCATTCAAATATTCAGAAAGAAATGGAGACCTATGGATACGATGAGGTGATCAGGAGCCATTGCCGCATGTGTCACGGCGGATGCGGGGTACTGGTCTACACCAAAAACAACAGGGTGGCCAGGATCGCCGGAGACCCCGACTGCCCCATCAATCACGGGACCCTTTGCAGCAAGGGGCTTGCATCTGCGCAACTGGCCTATCACCCGGATCGACTGACCTATCCGGTCAGGCGCGTCGGTCCCAAGGGGAGCGGCAAATGGGAGCGGATCTCCTGGGACGAGGCCCTCGATGCCATTGCTGAACGCATGCTCGCCTACAAGAGGGATTTCGGGGCAGAATCCATCGTCATGGGGTACGGAACCGGCAGGGAAAACGAGGGGGTGATCTACCGGTTCGCCAATCTGTTGGGCACCCCCAACGTGCTTACGGCCGGTCATTTCTGCTACGGCCCCCGCATCGCCACCGGGATCGTCACCTGCGGCACCAACCCGATCGTGGATTATGAAAATCATCCCCGCTGCATCATGGTGTGGGGCAACAATGTGGTCATCAGCAATCCGGACTGCTACAAGGGAGAGCCTTTTTCCGTCAGCCTCAACAAGGGGGCCAAACTCATCTGCGTGGATCCCAGACTCACCCGGATCGCTGCCCGCGCCCATGTGTGGCTACAGCTCAGGCCGGGAACGGACACGGCCCTGGCCCTGGGAATGCTCCATGTGATCGTGAACGAAGGGCTCTATGACAAGGAATTTGTGGAAAAACATGTATATGGGTGGGATCCCTTTGTAAAAAGGGTGAATGAATACCCGCCCCACAGGGTGTCTGAGATCACATGGGTCCCTGAGGACAAGATCCGCGAGGCGGCCCGCTTGTTCGCCACTACCAAGCCCGCTGCCATCCAGTGGGGGGTGGCCATCGAGCAGCAGGTCACCTGCGCGGACAATGATCGGGCCCTCCTGGCCCTCATGGGGATCACCGGCAACATCGACGTGCCCGGCGGTCAGGTCCTGTTCCAGCAGCCCAGGATCCGGAACGTCGGGCACTTCGGGGCCCACCGTATGCTCCCCGACACTCAGCGCGACAAGCGCCTGGGGGGCGACCGCTTCCGCCTGGCGGGGAACTTTGCCATCATCAATCCCAAGTGCGTGTGGGACGCCATCCTCACGGAAAAGCCCTATCCGGTCAAGATGCTCTTTTTGATCAGCTCCAACCCGGTCATGACGCGGGGCAATGCCCGCGAAGTCTACCGCGCGCTCGAACAGGTGGAATTTATGGCGGTATCCGACTTCTTCATCACGCCCACCGCTGCCCTGGCCGACATTGTCCTGCCTGCCGCCACCTGGCTGGAGATGGACTACATCGGGGATTTCTGGAAACGCCACGGCTACCTCCTCCCGCGGCGCAAGGTCATTCAGGTGGGGGAATGCCGCTCTGATCACGAGATGCTCAATGACCTGGCCCATCGAGTGGGCCAGGGAGAACACTGGTGGGACACCTTTGAGCAGGCCCTGGACTGGATCCTGGAACCCCTCGGCATGACCTGGAACGATTTCAAAAAACTGGACTATCTGAGGGGGGAGGTGCGGTATCAGAAATACAAGACCCAGGGATTCTCGACGCCCACCCGGAAATTCGAGCTTTACTCCACCCTCCTTGAAAAGTGGGGATACGATCCCCTGCCCCAGTACCGGGAGCCGCCGGAAAGTCCTTACAACACCCCGGAACTCTACACGGAATACCCTTACATCCTGATTACAGGGGCAAGGTCCCCGGGATTTTTCCATACGGAAAACCGACAGGTTCCCTGGCTCAGGGAGCTTCACCCGGATCCCGTTGTGGAGATCCATCCGGACACGGCCGCAAAGGAAGGCATTCAGGAAGGAGACTGGGTGATCATTGCATCTCCACGGGGAAAGGTGAGGCAGCGGGCAAGGCTCTTTGCCGGCATGGACCCGAGGGTCGTATCGGCCCAGCATGCCTGGTGGTTCCCGGAAAAGGAAGGCCCGGGCTACGGCTGGGACGAATCCAATATCAATATCCTGACAGACAATTCTTATGAGTCATGCGATCCTGCCATGGGCGCCACCCACGTGCGGACCCTCCTGTGCAGGATAAGCCCTGAAAAAGAGACCGGAGGCGCCCTATGAAACCGTACGAGTTGATCATCAATCATGAGCTTTGCTGGGGGTGCCGGGCCTGCGAGGTTGCCTGCAAACAGGAAAACGGGGTTCCGACCGGCGTAAGGCTTCTCTCTGTTTGGCAGGACGGCCCCCGGATCATGGATGGAAAGCTGAATGTGGTGTTCCAGGTTTCCCTTTGCCGACAGTGCGACGATCCCCCCTGCGTGGATGCCTGCCCTGAGGAGGCCATCTCCAGGAGGGAAGACGGCATTGTCATCCTGGACCATGAACAGTGCTCCGGATGCGGATCGTGCGTGGAAACCTGTCCCTATGACGCCATTGCATTTGACCCGGAAGGCGATGTGGCACGCAAATGCAACCTGTGCAGCCACCGGGTGGACCGTGGCCTGGTACCTGCCTGTGCAGACAATATCTGTCCGGCTCACTGCATCTACTTCGGAGAGCCTGACCAGTCGCCCTGGGGGCCCCTGCCTTCTCGATAAAATCTGGGGATGGGCTTGACCAGAAGGCCGGGCCCCGCCATAGGTCCTTTACTGAACCGGCGCCAGGAGACGGGACACGCGCACCGCCAATCGGAACCAGAGGCGCCGCTCGGTCAGGGCCCTTGGCTGGGCCTCACGGCATTGCGCCAGGTCCTCGCGAAACATGGCCTCCATCTCCTGAGCGAACGCATGATCGTTCACCACGATGGTGATCTCGAAACTGAGACGGAAGGACCGGTTGTCCAGATTGGCCGTGCCTACAGAGGCCAGTTCGTCGTCCACCAGCATGACCTTGTGGTGGAGAAATCCGGGCTGGTATCGGTAGATCTTGACGCCGGCCTTTTCGGCCTCTTCCAGGTAGGAAAAGGATGAGAGATAGACCAAAAAATGGTCGGCCTTTTCAGGGACGATCAGCCGAACATCCACCCCTCGCAAAGCGGCCAACTGGAGGGCGCTGACGATGCGGTCGTCCGGGACAAAGTAGGGAGTGGCAATCCAGAGCCGTTCCCTGGCCCCGTTGATGGCCTCCAGGAAGAAGAGGCTGCATGTTTCCAGCTCGTCCGCAGGTCCGGTGGGCAGGACCAGGACATTCTGGTTCTTGTCCCTGGCCGGCCTGGGTTGCCAGTTGAGTTCGGGGATCTCGTGCACAGCCCAATACCAGTCCTCCACAAAAACAAGCTGAACGCACTGGACAGCCGGCCCTGACAGCTTCAGATGCGTATCCCGCCACGGACCCAGCTTCGGGGTCCCTTCAATATACTCGTCTCCCACGTTCAGGCCGCCCACAAATGCCGCTCGGCCGTCCACCACCACGATCTTCCGGTGATTTCTGAAATTGAGCTGAAACCGGTTGGCTTTGCCCTTTGTGGAGTGAAAGGGGGAGACCTTGACCCCGGCGTTGCGGAGCGTTTCCATAAAGGTCCTTGGTAGACCGACGCTCCCGATCTCGTCGTAGAGCAGGTAGACCCGGACCCCTTCCCGGGCCTTGTTCATGAGACGCGACTGCAATTGCCGACCCGTGCGGTCGTCCTGGATGATGTAATAGTGGACCAGGATGTAGGATGTGGCAGAGTCGATGGCCTGGAAGATGGCCGAAAAGGTCTGTTGCCCGTTCACAAGGAGATCCGCCTGGTTGGAGTGGGTGAAGGGCATGAGGGCCAGCATCTCCAAAGCCCGCCAGCTCTCCCGTCCCGATGCCATGGATGCCTGGAAGGTGTAACCGAAGGGGGCCAGACGGTCCACGATCGGTTTCAGATCCCGATTGTTGCTCCGCCGGGCCGCCACATACCCGTTAAATTTGGTCCGGCCGAAGATGATATACAGGGGAAGGGCCAGGAGGGGGATGGTGACAAGGGAGACTGCCCAGGCGATAGCCCCCTGCGCCGTGCGGTTCTTCATGACCGCGTCGATGGCCATGACCACTGCGGTCGCATACACGGCCCCTGCAAGGAGCCCCAGCTCCGCGGCAATATGTTCTGTTAGAAAGGACAGCATCCCTCCAACCCCCTAATTTTCAAAAAGGAACTCTACCGGCATGCCCTGGAGGCGTCAAGCCAAAAGAACCATCCCCCTATGCCAAATTAACCTTCCCTTTTGCGTCGATTCCATGTATATTTTTGAAGTTAGACTTCTTGCAACCATTTGAAGTTGTTTGGCCGTTTCTCCTATTGCCGTCATTCCACCCAAACCCATAATCCTGAATTATTTCGGTATAATACGGCTCATGGACGCCAGATCGAAGTGGCATGGCGGGATAACTTCGGACTCTCAAGTTGCAGGATGATAAGTTTAATCTCAAGGCATTCAGGGGATAAAGGCCTGACCGGTAACTTCTGGTCAATAAAGCCATTTTTCCTTGCGTATAAATCAAGGGATTCCGATGGATCTAAACTCCCTTCCGCTGCACTCCCTGCCAGCGGAAAAACATTCTATTTGAGATTAAGGAGGATAACTTAATGAAATTAGTCAGGACAAGAGCTTTATTCATGGTCCTTGTTATCGGTTTTCTCGTGGAAGGATGTGCCGTAGGCAACAAATACAATTTTTCCAGCGCGACAGCCGACCTGCAACTGTCCACCACAAGTCAGGCCAATTTAGCGGTGGCTACTTTGGATCAGCGGGAAGATATTTTATCAGGAAACTGTCCGCCAAGTTATGTTGGAATGCAGCGTGCGGGATTTGGCAACCCATGGAGAGTGCATACAGAAACCGGCTTGCCTTTCGCGCAAGATGTTACCAATGCTGTATGTGCTTCCTTGGCTAAAAAGGGATTTAGAGCTGTGCCCGTAGTTGTAGCACATGATCTTGCCGAGCGCGAGGCCGTAAGGCGCTTGATGGCAAAATCGGCCGATCGATCGATTCTCGTGCTAATAAAAAAGTGGGAATCCGATACTTACGTAAATATAGGATTAGATTATGATGTTAGGATCAAGGTTTTAGGCCTCAACCAGAAAGTTCTTGCAGAAGCCGCGCAGGCAGAGACCAGAACAATACCTGGCAATTTTTGGGATCCGCCATCGGCAGCCAAAGAGCAGATTCCTTTGGCGTTCAAACAAATTCTTGAGAAATTGCTGAATGACCCTGAAATTATGGTGTCATTGAAATAGGAAGGCAATAATTAATTAGCTTAATTCTTAATTAGAAAAATGAGATCGGACCTTTTTAATTATATATTGAACGCGCTTCACAGGCCCGGTTTCTGGCTCATTCGTTTCGTCGCGTGGTGGATATCCACTGGGTACTTGTTTTTTGCTCCTAATCGGCGTCAAGCGAGTATTGAACTCTATCAGGCCATCTTCCCCGGCCGAAGTCGTCTTTTTTATCTCTTGTGTGTATGGCGTCAATTTCATTCTCTGGCCGACAGCTACTCTGATCGGATGCTTATAGGCAATAAAAGCAGGTGCTCCCTTACCGTAAAGGGGAAAAGCCATATCCTTGAAGCAGCCAGGTCGGGGAAGGGTGCGATACTTATCTCCTCTCATCTTGGCAATTACGAAGTTGCCGCCACGGCGCTAAACGACCTGGGATTTAAATTGATGATTATGATGGGTGAAAAAGAAGCTAAGCGGGTTGCCAGAAAGCAGCGGGAGGATCTTAAGGCCAAGGGCATTCATATCGCTGTTGCCTCTTCCAAGGACGGCTCACCCCTCTTAGGCTTGGAGGCCATAAAATTTCTTTCTCATGGGGGATTTGTAAACATCGCAGGGGATATCGTATGGACTGAACGGCGTTCACTGGTTCCAGTGCGTCTTTTCGGACATGAGGTGATGCTTACCTCTGCTCCGCATCTCCTCTCATTGACTACCGGCAGCCCCCTCCTGGCTGTTTTTACGGTACGGACGGGAAAGGGTAGACACCGGTTAATGGTCTGTCCTGTAGGGAAGCTGAAGGCCGGGTCGCGCAAGGAACGGGCGGAAGCGGTCAGGACCAGCGTGCAGCGCTACGCTTATGCCCTCGAAAAGGCGGTTCGCCGTTACCCTTTTCAGTGGTACATATTTGAAAAGTTTTTTGGCGCGTTGCTTCCTGCGAAGGAGGAAGCAATGAAAAGAGATTCCTGAATGCGATCCAAACACAAGACCGAATGATGTCACACACGTTGTTCACACAGGCCTTAAGAGCTGGATATGAGAGGATTGTGGCTTGGGCCGATATCCTCGACGAAATCAATGTGTACCCTGTTCCGGATGGCGACACTGGCCGCAATCTTGTAATCACACTGGGCTGCCTGCGAGACGTTGAGCAGGCATCCGAGGATTTGAAGCGAAGGCTGCTGTTCGAGGCACGAGGAAATTCCGGAAACATTGCAGCAGTTTTTTTGACTGGCCTCCTCTCCTGTAAAGAGTTGAGTTGCCTGTCCGATGCTGCCGGAAAGGGAAGAAATCTCGCCTACCAGGCGGTTCCAGATCCTAAATCAGGGACTATTCTGACTCTTTTCGATGTGCTTATAGAATCGCTAAACGAAAATCCTCCTCTGGGGGGAGAAAATGGTTGGGTAAGGGCCGTGGTGAGCGATTTGGAAAATGCGGTCCGCCTGACCAAGACGCAGCTCCCCCAGTTGAACTCTGCCGGCGTTGTGGATGCAGGGGCGCTTGGAATGTTCGTGTTTTTCGATGCGTTCCTCAACACCTTGGCAGGCAAAGGCCAGGAAACATCTCTTTCGGGATTTGCGCAATCGCTGAGGCATTGCCTGAAGTTAAGGGGTCCCCGAGATGTCCTCAACAGCGAGGAATATTGTCTTGATGTGGTCCTCCGCGTAACTCACGAAAACCAAACAGCCTTAAACCAGATTATGGAAATGGGCAATTCTGTAACAGCGGTCTCCCAGGGGCAGTGTATCAAGCTGCATGTACATATGAATGACACGGTTAAAGTCCGAGAACATCTTTCTTCAATGGGAGATATCGTCAACTGGTCTGAAGACAATATTTTGGAACAGACCAAGCAGTTTGGGGAGCCTCGGAAACATGGCGCTGTACATGTGATGACTGATGCAGCGGGTTCAGTCAGTCGTAAGGACGCTGTGAACCTGGGTGTTACACTTCTTGACAGTTACATTCACATAGGCGACACTTGCCTCCCTGAAACCTATGTGGATTCTGAATATCTGTTCAAGGCTATGAAAAAAAATGTGAAGGTCTTTACGTCGCAAGCTTCCATTGCAGAGCGCTGCGCGTGCTATAGTAAAGTGATGGGCCTCCATAGCCGCGTCCTCTACCTGTGTGTAGGGTCTTTTTATACTGGGAACTGGCGCTCAGCGGTAGATTGGCAGGCCAAAAATGATCCTGATGGCCGAATGGTCATATTGGATACAGGGTTAGCCTCTGGAAAGCTGGCACTCTTAACCAGATTTGCGGCGGAGTTAGCGCTCAGTATAGATGATGTTCATCAGATAGCAGCCCATGTTAAGGATGTGATGGGGAAGGTGCAGGAATATATTTTTCTGGAAAGGTTGCGGCATCTTGCTGCAGGGGGCAGGATGTCCAAGACAAGTGCCTTTGTTGGCGATATGTTGCATCTGAAACCTATTGTCAGTCCATTTCCGGATGGGGCGAGAAAAATGGGAGTAGTGCGAAACAGAAAGGATCAGGTTCGCTTTGCTTTTGATCGGCTTCATGAGGCGTTTGGAAAAAGACGAGGGGGGACACTTCTCATCGAGTATTCCGATAACGATAACCGGGAGTGGGTTGAGTCGGAGGTCATGCCTGCCGTCGTTTCGTGTTTTCCTCAGGTCACAGTTTTTTTGCAGCCTTTTTCTCTCACATCCGCCGCTCACATGGGACCGGGCACATGGGGGATAGCTTTCCTGCCAGACAGTTAGAGCCAAAAGCCAGTGTTCAATGGTCAGGAACCAAAACAATGGCGATCGGAAGCGTTCAAGCGGGGATACGCCTCATAAAGGGGCTCTTAATCGGCGTGTTCTTCGCTCTTTTTCTTGCAGGTATCCTGGTAGAGCTCTTGTGCATGATACCTGCCGTATGCATGACGGACAGGATATGTGGGCCTTGCTCCGACCGGATGCCCCGCATTAATCGGAGACTCATAGGTGCCTGGCTTTTTCTCCTCAGGGCAACGGGAATGCTAAAGGATGCCCCTTGCCAGGGCACGTTGTTTAAAGGTCCATGTCTCCTTGTCTCGAATCATCCTGGGCTTTTTGATGTCCTTTTCTTTATTCGGGATATCAATGAATTGAGTGTGATGGTCAAGGCTTCTCTTGCTAAAAAACTCCCCTTGGGTCCTGTATTTCGAAAGTGTGGGTACGTGCTGGCACCGGACGGAGATCATATCACCCCTTTAGGCGCTCTCCAGGAAGCAATCGAGCGAATCTGGACCGGCCATAGATTCCTAGTATTTCCGGAGGGAACGCGATCTCCTAAAGGCGGCCTTTGGCCTTTCAAGACCGGTGTGTTCCGAATCGCAGGGATGGCGGGGGTGCCCATACAGCCGGTATTGATTAGAAATTCCCCCCCCTTTTTACCCAAAGAGGATAAATGGTATTTTCCACCTTCTCCGACCTCTTTGTTTGCAATGGAATTCTGGGAACCAATGGATCCTCCTGAACGCGGAAAGGAAACGGATTTTGTCCAAGCGCTGGAAGATCGGTACAGAAAGGCCCTCGGAATAACCCGGAACACTAATAATAGAAGTCCCTCGGGATGTTAACATTGGCAGCCTCTTCTTTCTACGACGCCAAGAGTCTTATCCCCCACAGCGGCCCCATGAGGCTTATCGAGCGAATTATCGACCCCAATGAAAACGGTGTCACGGCTGAAGCAACGGTGAGAGAAAGCTGGCCTTTATACAGAAAAGGTGAAGTTAGCTCCGTAATATGTCTGGAACTCATGGCCCAGACCATGTGCGCCCTGTCAACGTGCTTGCGGGGCCCGGGCGCCGCGCCTGGAATTGGCCTGCTGGTCGGTGTGAGGGAAGTGCGGTTTTTCGCTGAATCTATTCCAGTTGGAACACTGCTGACTATCCGGGTCAAAAAAATCTCCTTGATCGGAGATTATGGTGTGTATTCGGGTGAAGTGA
>Ga0068713_1003285_pt1 | contig 14373 bp, 12 predicted proteins | sample MTBAKSrepl2MetaG_FD_62223 | JGI IMG/M metagenome (GOLD analysis project Ga0068713, IMG submission 62223) | Enrichment culture microbial communities om Arthur Kill intertidal strait, New Jersey, USA, that are MTBE-degrading - MTBE-AKS2 (Arthur... | ecosystem: Environmental > Aquatic > Marine >...
AAGTCCGGTGATTACTGTTCATCCCGACACCCCCATGGAAGATGCCTTGAACTTGATGCACCGCGAACGTGTCAAAAGGCTTCCCGTAGTGGATTCGCACGGCAAATTAATTGGTATTGTATCCGAACGACAGCTTTTAAAAGAACACCCCTCTGAAGCCACTACATTAAGCGTCTGGGAATTACGCGAAATGCTGCGCAAGGTAACCATTAAAAAACTCATGACCCAGAACGTCACTACCGTAGCAGAAAACACCACAATCGAAGAAGCCGCGAAAATTATGGCCGAAGAAGGCATTTCAGGCCTCCCTGTTATGAGACAGAATAAATTGGTCGGTATGATTACCGAAAAAGATGTCTTTAAGATTTTCTTAGAGCTGATGGGGTCATACGAACACGGTATCAGACTTACAGTTCAGGTGCCTGAGAGACCTGGTGTGCTGGCAAACCTGTCACAGAAAATTTTCGATATCGGCGGAAACATCATCGCCCTTGGAAATTTTCTCACCGAAGACTCAGAGAGTAGAAGAATCACTTTTAAGGTTGCGAATGTCGATCAAAAAACGCTCGAAGCGGCAATTCTCCCCTTGGTTGATAAAATCACGGATATTCGTGAAAGCCCCGCGGGATAAACACTTATTAAAAATTGGTCCCTGTTTATCGTCAAAAAAAGCCCATATCCGGAGCATATCGGATATGGGCTTTTAGAATCTTAAATGTTTGGAAATAAAGGGTATCCCGTCACCTTGCTTTGCGCTTGAGATCCAACGTTTCAACAGCATGTCGTAAATGCGGAATCACAATGCTTCCTCCAACAACCAGGGCAACATTAAAAGCCTCATACAGTTCTTCGTCTTTATACCCCGCCTCAACACACTGGATGACATGATAATCAATGCAATCGTTACACCGAAGCACCATTGAAGCCACCAACCCCAGCAATTCCTTTGTTTTACCCGTTAGAACGCCATCCGCGTAAGCGCTTGTGTCAAGATTGAAAAATCGTTTTATGCCCAGGTGTTCAATTTCAAAAATTCGCGAATTCATTCGCTCGCGATATTCAGAAAAATCATCCAAACGTGATGTCATTTCTCCTCCATTTTCTTCAAGCGCGCGTAGGTTATTTCATAATCGCGCTTCTTCCAATTTCAAAAGCCTTTAAATTAATTGCACTGTATCTTTCTGGAACACGCTTTTGAATCGCATCGATCCAGGATTCCGCATTGCCTGAAACAAAAATCGATAAGGCGCCAATCATAACGATGTTTGCGGTCCGGATATCTCCCAATTCCTCAGCCAGATGCGACGCATTTATCCAGTGAATGTTCTTGGTTTTCTCTCTCAGCCCCATTTCTAACTGTTCGTCTGAAGGGTACAATGCGTTCCTGGCGCTCACAGTGATAGGCGGCATCTTTTGATCATTAACCAAAACAACACCGTTATTTTTGAGTCCGGCTTTGTATCTCCCGGCTTCCAATTTTTCAAAAGCAATTAGAAAATCAGCCTCTCCTTCCGGTACAATCGGGGAATACACCTTTTCTCCCCACCTTAATTGAGAGATTACACTCCCCCCTCGTTGAGACATGCCATGGATTTCGGCTTTTTTAACATCATAGCCCAAATTTACACCCGCTTCTGCCAGGATGTTGCTTGCCATAATCGTGCCCTGACCACCAACACCAACCAGCAGGATATTTAAACCATCCTCACTTATTTGTTCTCTGGTGAATTGCAGCATTATGAATGCTCCTCACTTTCCGCCAATACTTGTTCGCGAAATAAAATCGCGTCTCTTGGGCATATCTGCGCGCATATTTCGCACCCCGTACAGAGCAAAGGATCAATCTCAGCCAATGGTCGATGATATCGTTCATCCATCTGTTCAGACTTTTGGATGGCCGGACACCCAATTCTGAAACACAATGTGCAGCCATTGCATTTATCGCTTTGAACTTGTAATGGAAGCCATTTTTTTCGCGCGGTTGGCAATAAAGCGCATTCTTCTTTTGTGATTAGCACTGCGGGTTCAGCCTCTTTTAGCCATTCTTTTAAAGTTTGTTCAATTTTGGCCACGTCATAAGCTTCAACAGTCATCACTTTGTTGATACCAATCGCTCTCACTAATTCTTCCAGATTTATCTGGCCTGTTTCCATGTTTTGTAGTGTCTTGCCCGTACCAGGGTTTTCTTGATGTCCCGTCATCCCTGTGACGCGGTTATCCATGATAATCGTCAGAACATTGCTTTTGTTATAAGCAACATTGATCAGGGCAGGAATACCCGTGTGAAAAAATGTGGAATCGCCAATAACCGCAACATGACGTTCAGTATCTCCAGCCACTGCCGCTCCATGTGCTACCCCAATACTGGCCCCCATGCACCCAACGGTGTGAATGGAGCTTAAGGGGGGGGCCACCCCCAGCGTGTAACAGCCAATATCACCATTTACCGGTACTTTGAGTTTTTGCAGGATGTAAAATGTGCTGCGGTGTGGGCAACCAGGACATAGTGCTGGCGGGCGAGCCGGATATTCGTCTTCTAACGCCGTGCCAGGCGATGATGCCCCATCCTCTTCCAACAGCTGATTCTTAATCCCCGCAGTTTTAACCACTGACGGGGTGAGTTCTCCGGCAACAGGAAAAATAGACTTGGTATTGGGATAATATGCCACAATATCAGATTTTCCTTGATCTACACCACGATACAACTCAATCCCCATTAATCGAATCTGCTCTTCCAAAAATGGGTCTAATTCTTCCAAAACAACAACTCGCTCAACTGTTTTTGAAAAATTCCGAATCTTCTCTTGAGGCAATGGATATGTCATTCCTAATTTCAGAATGCTGGCTTCTGGGAAAACTTCTTTGGCATATTGATACGATATCCCGGCTGTGATGATCCCAAGCTTTGTTGAACGTTCCTCAATGTAGTTTATTTGAAGTCTTTCGGCGAAATCAGACAACTCTTTAATACGATGTTCGATGATGGGGCGACGTTTACGCGCATTGGAAGGTATCATCACATACTTGGGTACGTTTCTTGGAAATTCACGCTCCCTTTTAAAATCATGACGTTCCTCATCCAATGTAACCAGCGAACTTGTATGGCAGACCCGTGTGGTCAGTCGATACAATACCGGCGTGTCAAATTGTTCGCTGATATCAAACCCCATCAGCGCAAAATCCTGGGCTTCCTGGCTGTCCGAAGGCTCCAGACACGGGATCCGTGCGAAACGCGCGTATTGTCGATTATCCTGTTCATTCTGCGAGGAATGCATGGATGGATCATCAGCTGATATGATTAATAAGCCGGCCTCTATCCCGGTCATTGCCACATAAAACAAGGAATCGGCAGCTACATTAACCCCAACATGCTTCATGGCCGCAAAAGATCTGGCGCCCGCATAGGCTGCGCCGACCGCGACGTCCAACGCCACCTTCTCGTTTGGAGCCCATTCAGCATAAACCCCTGGGAACTTTGCAAATGTCTCCATGATCTCGGTGCTGGGTGTGCCCGGATACGCTGAACCAACCGTCGCACCAGCCTTCCAGATACCTCTTGCAACCGCCTCATTACCTGAAAGCAATCGTTTCATTAAGGTTATCCTATCTGAAGAATAGTTCTTCCATCGAGCGCTAATGCGCCTTCGCCCACACTCTTCACGAGAAGTGGGTTGATCTCAATTTCCTGGATTTCGGGAAAATCACATGCCAGCTGACTGACACGTAAAATAGAATCGATTGCCGCCTCAATGTCTGCCGGCGGCTGCCCTCTGAAACCTTGAAATATTTTTCCGGCTTTCGTTTCCATGATCATTTCACGCGCGTCCTGGGAAGACAGAGGAGCCAGCCGGAAGCCAACATCTTTGAAAAGCTCCACATAGATCCCTCCAAGTCCAAACATCAGTAATGGCCCAAATGAAGGATCCCTTCGCATACCAACAATGATTTCGTAACCTTTTGACGCCATCTCTTCGATAAAAATACCATCTATTTTTGCGTCAGCCTTCCAAGACTTAACACTTTTCAGGATGGATTGATACGCCTTGCGTGTTTCATCTTCGCCAGAAACATTCAGCCGGATGCCTCCCGATTCGGATTTGTGCAGAATATCATTGGATACAATCTTCATCGCGACTGGCCCGCCAATTTCATTCGAAATTGCTATGGCTTCTTCAAGCGTTGTCGCCTGTTTTCCCTTCACTACATTAATGCCATAAGCTCGGAACAATTCCCTGGTCGTTATTTCCCCTAACGCCATGGTCTTGCTATGATCCAATATTTCTTTCACGGCTGTTTTGTCTACATCGTGAAAAAATGTTGTTTCCTGTTCATCGTTTTCCCTCCATCGCCGGTATTCCATCAAGCTTTTTAAAACCGGACCGACCGATGAGGGAAAGGTAAACATGGGTATCTTATATTCATGGAGATAGTTGCGAGCCTGACCAATGCTGACCTCACCCATCAGGCAAGCAATAATTGTCTTTTTGGTTTTCAAAGTGGCATTTCGTATGGCTTTCGCCACTTCCAGTGGATCAACAAGCGCCTGAGGGACCAATATTGAAAGCACAATATTCACTTCAGGGTCTGATAACAATGTCTCAATTGCGAATTGATATTCTTCTGGTGAGGCGCCACCCAACATATCAACCGGGTTGGAGACCTGAGCGCTTGGATTCAAAGCTTTCTTCAATCGTTCCTCAGTTAATATTTGCAGTTTTGCCAGCTGAAAGCCGTTTTCCGCCAGGCTGTCAGAAGCCAGCGCGGCCGGGCCACCCGAGTTGGTCACAATGGCCACACCCTCTCCGCCAGGTAATTCTTGAAAATCAAAAGCCATCGCGACATCAAATAGTTCGGCAGCGTTTCGAACTTCAACGACTCCCGTTTGCTTGAATGCCGCCTGGTACGCCGCGTGTGAACCTGCTATAGATCCGGTGTGCGAAGAAACGGCTTTTGCGCCCGCCTGAGTTCGTCCTGCTTTCAGCAGCACTATTGGCTTTTCTTTTCCAACCCTCTTAGCCACCTCAATAAATCGTCGTCCATCTTGGATTCCTTCCACGTATGCGGCAATAACCCTGGTGCTTGGATCTTGAGCGAGATATTCAATGACATCCGTTTCCGTCACATCCGCTTCATTGCCCAGGCTGATAAAAAAGGAAAACCCTACCCCTCTTCTTTGTATATAATCTACCACAGCTCCACAAACAGCACCTGATTGAGAGACAAATCCAATTCCGCCGGCAACCGGCACGCCTTGAATAAAGGTGGTGTTTAATCCTGAGTAAATGTCTATTGTTCCAACACAATTTGGGCCTATCATTCTCATATTATGGCTACGCGCAATATCCACGCATTCTTTTTCGAGCCTTGCGCCATCTTCACCCATTTCCCTGAAACCGCCAGAAATCACAACGCACGCTTTTATCTCCCGTTTCCCACAATCTTCCAGCACTTGTGGCGTTGCTGACGCCGGTACTACAATCACAGCAAGTTCAACTGGATCAGGAACTTTAAAAATATCTGGGTAACATGGCAAGCCTAATATTTGAGAAGATCTGGGATTGATGGGATAGATCCCGCCGCGATAGCCATATTGCATCAAATTTCGCAAAATACCATGGCTCAATTTGTTTGGACTGGCAGAAGCGCCTATAACGGCCACCCCGCTGGGCTTAAAAAACGGTCGTAGTGAAATTGACACTGGCTCCTCCGGATTGAAAATTGAATACCTGGACTTTTCTCTAAGTGCGCTGAATACCAAATACAGAGCCTAGAATAACATGTCCGGGCTCTGTTGGCAACTAAAACATCATCTCATTTATTGCGTCAATTGTCTCACGTGGGGGGCGAAGGTCGTTTTCTGTCAGGCGATTTAATGGTTTGTCTATCAGGTTGTAGTTATCAAACATGGATGGGTATTCTGGATTCACATAAATCAAACCGGTAACCAATAGCTGCTTTTCTTCAGCCTCTTCCAGCATCCGGAGAGCATGCCAGCGGTTTGTGGGATCGTAATCATCTGAAAGCTTCTTCAAAAGAATGTGCGAGCCATCGTGGAGTGTGATTCCGCGTATCGTTCCTTCCCTGAAATCATCGATCACAATTTCTTTTCTGGCTGGAATATAAGAAACATCGTGAAGGGGTTGTTCATGAGCTTTTCCATATCCATAAGAGTGTAAATGGAACTCTTTGTTGTGAAAAGTTACACAGGCACTGATGATGTCCAGGACAGCTATCCCATTATGCATAAAAGCCGCTTTAATCAACTCAAGAACTTGTTTTGGATCACCAGCAAACGATCTCGCCACAAAAGAAGCATTGGCTACCAGCGCCTCCATACAGATATCAACAGGCAGGTAAGGGTTTCTACCTTGTTTCTTCAATTCCAGGCCTATCTCAGCAGTGGCAGAAAATTGCCCCTTAGTCAACCCATAAACCCCATTGTTTTCTACAATGTAAACCATCGGCAAATTCCGGCGCACCAAATGCTTAAACTGGCCCAGGCCAATACTCGCAGTATCTCCATCGCCACTAACGCCAATTCCAAACAGCGTTTTATCCGCGAATAAAGTTCCCAGTGCTATAGAAGGCATCCTGCCATGCAGTCCATTAAATCCATAAGATCGACTCAGGAAATAGGTTGGGCTTTTACTGGAGCAGCCAATCCCGCTGAATTTAACCAATTCTTCAGGAACAATGTTCAATTCGTAACACGCGGCAATAATCTGATTGGAAATTGAATTATGTCCACAACCAGGGCACAATGTCGTAGGAGCGCCCTTATAATCCTGTCTGGTTAGACCAATGGCATTTACGGAACTCTGTTCAACATTAGTTTGCTCAGTCATTATTTCTCGCCCTCCTGGGATAGAATGCTCTCCTTAACCCATTTAGCTGTCAGAGGAAGTCCATCTATATGCGCTAACTTCTTCAGATCAACCGCTTTCTCTGGATATTCGAGTGTCAGGAGTTGTTTAAGTTGACCCGATTGGTTAAGTTCAACCACATAACAGCGCTCATGATCAAAAACAAAACGCTCCACTTCATCAGAAAACGGTACTGATCTAATGCGCATATAATCCGTTGGTATTGATTCTTTCTTCATTTCCTGTCTGGCTTCAATTACAGCAAAATCTGCCGAACCACTTGCGATAATCCCAATTTTCGCTCCCGTCATCGTATCAATCACTGGACCCGGAATGAAATTCTTTGATGTATTGAACTTCTTTTCCAATCGCATCAAACCCTTTTCCCAAATTTCTCCCTCTTCGCTGTAATTTGCATACTCATCATGGCCAGTTCCGCGGGTAAAGTAAGGGCTTTTCGGGTGTCTATTCCCGGGAACGGTACGATAGGGAACGCCATCTCCATCTATGTCCACATAGCGTCCCCACTTTCCGCCATGTTTATCTAACATCTTGTCCAGATCATCTTCCCAAAGTATTTTTCCCCGATCCATTGGCCGATCAGGATATTCAAAAGGCTCAGACAACCATTGATTCATCCCCAGATCCAGGTCACTCAAGACAATTACCGGCGTCTGAAATCTTTCTGCGATATCGAACGCTTGCCAACCAAATTCAAAACACTCCTTTACTGAACCCGGAATGAGAATAATATGCTGTGTGTCTCCATGACCCACGAATTTGGCAAAAATCAGGTCGCCCTGCGCAGTACGCGTTGGCAATCCTGTGCTTGGGCCAACTCTTTGAACATCCCAGATCACGACCGGTATTTCGGCATAATACGCCAGACCCAAATATTCTGCCATCAGGCTAAGTCCCGGTCCTGATGTTGAGGTCAATGATCTCAACCCAGCCCAACCGGCACCAATCGCCATCCCAATTGAAGCCAATTCATCTTCAGATTGAACAACAGCGTATGTATTTTTGCCAGTCTCAGGATCCTGCCGCAGCATTGGTAAATACTCGTTCATAGTTTCGACCAGACTTGTCGCTGGGGTAATAGGGTACCAACCCACAAATTGAACTCCGCCATAAATGGACCCTAATGCCGCCGCAGTATTTCCATCTGCCATGATATAACCTTCGGTGGCATTCATTGGTTCCACTTTGTATCGATCAGTTTTCTCCAAATTTTCTACGGCCCATTGATATGCCGTTTCAACCATATTGAAGTTCAGATCAATCGCGGACGCCTTGTCTTTGAATTGAAATGCTAAAGCCGCTTTAATTTTTTCAAGATCAATTCCCAACAACCATGAAAGCACGCCAACATACACCATATTCCCAATATACTCTCGGATCTTGGCAGACGTGTTAGATTGCTTAACTAATTGTTTAACAGGCATGGGATACACGTGAATATCCTGACGCGTTAAAGGTGGGCTAATATGATCGGCGTACAACAAAACACCACCAGGAACAACATATTCGATTTCTCTTAAAATGGTCGACGGATTCATTGCAATAACAATATCATCTTGCTCCACCCTTGAGAGAAAGCCCTCTTTGCTTAGTCTCAACGTGTACCAGGTGGGCATTCCTTTAATGTTCGACGGAAAGATATTTTTACCGGAAACCGGAATGCCCATCTTAAAAAGCGTCCTCAGTAAAGTTGTGTTGGCGGTAGCACTCCCCGACCCGTTAACTGTGCTAAACGTGATTGTGAAATCATTTATTTTTGTTTCCTTCTGTAAAGGAATATCGATTTCCACACCAGCTTCTTGAGACATATTCGCTCCTTTTTTGTTAAAATCCAAGCCGATTCGCCAATTCTTAATTATTCAAAAAGAGATTTTGGCGGGGATTTTGGGCGCTGACTCAATAAGTCCATATGAGCGTTTAGCGCGTTGAAACCTGCTGTAAAATCTCCAGTTCGAATCGAGGCGGCAATTTTTTGATGATAACGCCAAACCTGGCTCAGATAACCAAAATCTGTGTATACGTTTAGACCGGCCCTCTCATACAATTCCCAATATGTATCCAATAGGCCCAGAACAAATGGGTTGGCAACACGTTTGAAAATAGTCATATGAAATTCGCGGTGTTCCTGGTGAGGTATTTGAACAGGTTCGCAACTCAAAAGTGATTCTGCCCGCAATACCAATTCTCCAAGCTTCTCATAATCTTTTGATGTGAGCAGACTAACCGCTTCATACCAATAGGACGATTCAATGTGTCGCCTTAAATCAGAGAAATCCAGAAATAATTCTGGATTAACTTCTATCGCATACAAAAGAATGGGGATCAGCGTTTTGGAAAACTGAAAGGGATTCACTTTTATGCCCGTTCTAGGTTTAACCTCAACCAGACCTAAAGTTCGGGCGACTTCTAGCTGCTCACGAACACTGGCAATACTAATCCCAAGTTTTTGGCTGATCTCAACTAAAGAAGGTAGCTTCTCCAGCCCTGATTGATTGCTCCAGGCGAGAAATTTGAAAAACTCAGACAACTCATCGGAATGCGAGTTTCGATACGCCATATTTGATCACAAAACTATCATTCATCTGATTAATCAGATGATTTGTAAGCTTAAATTGAGTATAGCATGTCCTCGTGTCAGAGTCAACGGACGTTTGTCACATTTTTTATCTTTGAAAAAGCGTGGGGAGATGTACCATCGATAGGGAGATTCTTGTTCCATGCCAGGTTACTAAAGTGCCGTCCACCAAAAGCACTTTTATATTTTTCGCTAACCCTGAGCTTGAAAACATTCTCTGAAACGTTTTTAAATGTCGATCCGCAAAAGGATAAGGCTCTGTTGGCAAAATGATCATATCTGGATTAGATAGAATAATCTCCTCTTTTGCAACTCTCGGATAGCGATCATCTTTCCCGGCTTGTGGAACGGGTTGCTCTAAACCCAGGTCTGCCTCTATCGGATACTTTCTTTTTCTTTCAGCAAAGCAATTCTGTCCACCAAACAATCGCAAAAGATCATTTGCGTAAACATCTTTATTAAAAGTCATCCACCATTCCAAACCATCTTTACTTTTCCCCTGCCAAACAGGACAAAAATATCTAAAGGTTTCAGTACTATCAATGGATAGACGAAGCCAATCAATAGACCTTTCCAGCAATTGAACAACTCTTATTGAATTCGAGCTCTGGAATAATCTGCCAATTTCGTATAAATCCTGAATCGCTTCGGATACCGTTTTAGGAAAAAAAACAATAACTTGCATATTTCGGGAAATCAAAGTTTCAATCTCTTGTTTATCATTCTCTTCTTGGTTGGCAAGGATTAAATCCGGATGTAGTTCACATATGCAGTTGATATTTACACTTTTCGGTCCTCCGACCTTTTTTATACCGCGTACTTTTTCAATTGGGAAGATGCAATAATCCGTAATCCCAACCAAACTTTGGCCCAATCCCATATCAAAAAGACTTTCAGTTATGGATGGCACTAACGAAACAACCCTCTTTGGAATCCCAAAACTATTCATTTATGATCCTCTCAGATTAAAAATAAAGGATATCGGCTGATATGCCAACATCCTTATTTCCTGATAAAAAGGAAGTCTGTTAATTCTTTCGATCTTTGGGTGGTTGAGCAGATTCATCTTTGGTCGAGATCTCGCTGAAAGGGAATTCCTTTCGGCCAACTTCTGGTATTTCCACCAAAACAGTGTCAGTCAAAGGGTTTACATTTAGAACCTTTCCTTCTCCCGATGGTGTAGTTACGCGTTTATTCCTTTTTGGTAGTCTTTTTCTTGCCTCTGCATACAATTCGTTTTCATACTGGAGACAACAGCGCAATCTTCCGCACATCCCCGTAATCTCAGAAGGAGTGAGAGAAACCCCCTGATTCTTTGCCATGCGGATCGAAATAGAACTGAATTCCATCAAAAACTTTGAGCAGCATCGTTTTTCTAGTCCGCACGCTCCAATCCCCTCTATAATTTTTGCTACATCACGAGGGCCAATCTGTCGAAACTCCACCTGCGAAGGAGAATAAGATTTCTGAAGAATTCTTTTCAGCGACTTCAAGTCGATTTTTTCTTCGGTCTCATTATTATAAAGCAAAGTAAGGTGAGCACCATCAAAGCTATACTCCGCAGCCACAACTTTCACGCCAGTTATTCCAAGTTCGTTCACTTTCTGACGTGCTTTTTCTACTACCGATTCTTCTTTCTTTTGCCAGCTCTGGCGCATTAAAAGATCTCGGGGTGTGGCTCGCCTGTCAATAGATTTCCAGCCCCCCTCAATCTCCTGTTCTGGATAAGGAAGTATTTGGGCGACATCGCCCAACTGCCAACCCCGGCTAGTCTCAACAACAACCGAATCACCTATTTTCAGATCAGGAATCTCAGTAGCGTCAAAATGGTATATTTTTCCACCTTTTATAAAACGAACACCAACAATCAATTTTTTAATTTCAGGCATAGGGTTAAAGTCAATCCACAAAATTTATCTTGGGTGTATGCACCGAGGCAAAATTCTCCACACTCAGCCTTGCGGCAACACTCTCAGCTACTTTTCTGAGTGCTTGTGCTGATGGTGCATCAGGGTTTGAAACCACTATGGGGGTACCCTGATCCCCTCCGGTTCGCACAGAGGGATCCATTGGTATTGCACCCATAAAAGGCACTTCAGTGGCGTCGGCAAGCATCTGACCACCACCGGATCCAAACACATCTACGCGGCTTCCATCAGGAAGCTCCAAATAACTCATATTCTCTACCACGCCTAGAATTGGAACAGTTAACTTGCGGAACATTTCCAATCCGCGCCGTGCGTCTTCCAGAGACACCTGTTGGGGCAGGGTTACGATTACACCACCGCTCAAAGGAATGGATTGGGTCAGGCTCAATTGCGCATCCCCGGTTCCTGGCGGCAGGTCAATAATCAGATAATCCAGTTCTCCCCACTCCACATCACGCAGAAATTGTTGAATCGCTGAATGCAGCATGGGGCCACGCCAGATCAAAGGATCATTTTTATTAACAAGAAAGCCAATCGACATAAGTTTCACGCCATAAGCTTCAGCCGGGATTAATTTCTTTCCGATTTGAGCTGGTAGACTTTTCACTCCCATCATCGTAGGCACATTGGGGCCATAAATATCCGCATCCAGTAAACCCACCGACGCGCCAGATTGGGCAAGCGCAACAGCTACATTTACCGCAACTGTGCTCTTTCCGACCCCGCCTTTTCCAGAAGCAATTGCCACAGCATTCTTAATCTGAAGCTGAAACTGGTCTCTGTCTCGCCCATCCGCTTTTACTTTCGCTCCCATATCCACTTCCACTTCCTCAACACCAGGCATGCTCAACACCGCTTCTCTGGCATCTTTCTCAATTTTATTTTTCAGTGGACAAGCGGGCGTTGTCAAAACAACCTTAAAATACACCTTATTTCCGGTGATTTTTATATCCTGAATCATATTTAGCGAGACTAGATCCTTGTGCAACTCAGGGTCTTGAACTGTCCGCAATGCATCTAAAACCATCTCTCGATCTATTTTTTCTAATGTCACAATTTACCTCTCAGAATCACTCTGTTATAAATAATTATTTTTGACAAAATCATCAACTTCTTTCTGACATTGTTGGTGTAATTCTACTAATTCACTGTCGTTCCCTTTGTACCTGCGAATGGTCCGCGTTGCGCATTGTGTGCATCCGCGCATTGCCCTGAAAGAATCAGCATTACATGTTCCACATCCACCCAGCTTCACCATCATGAAAACAAATGCTAATCGGGTTTTTAGTTCTGCGTTCTCATTTACCGCACTTTGAACAAGATCTGCCCATTCAGGCCCCCTGAGTTCTAATAGCTCTGGAATTACTCTGATAGGGAAAATTAACTCAGTGTCAGAATTATACATAAAATATACTCAATCCTTATCCCATTACTCTCAATATATTCTATCACCCATCCATAGCCCGTCAAGTAGCCAGCAATTCGCAACATGACAAACAGCACAAACTGGTTCTCTACTGGTTTCCGTCACCTCGAAATCGGTCACAATCGCATTCTGATAGAGCTGTTCCCCGGTTTCTTCACGAGGCTGTGGACATTCATATTTTCTAATATAATTATATTTAGTTAACTGCTCAGCTTAATTTGGACAAATAACACTAGATGTGGCAAAAAAGCTAAAAATCGATTTTGCCAATATCTGGCGGCAAACCTATACCGTAAACGTACTGTTTTGGCAAACAAAATCACCACCTCTACGATGGCTGAATAGTAACATGTTTAGGTAATCTTACCTTTATTTCGATGGAGAAAACACGATTATGCCGATTAGTGATTGGATGACCGTTCCAGCGCCAGCCATTGACCCTTACACCAGAATTGATGATGCCAAGCACATCATGCTTAAACTGAACCACAGAACCCTGGCAATTGTTGAGGACGAAAATCTTGTAGGCATTATCACACGGCGGGATATCCTGAAATTCGATCCAGCTTCCAGAATTCCGGTTGACCTTTTTCCTCCTCAAAACAAAGTTGAGTACAAAATTGTAGAACAAATCATGACAAAGCATGTTATCGTGGTTAACGAAAAAGACACTCTTGGAAACGCTGCCAGAACCATGATTCACAATAAGTTTAACGCCTTGCCTGTCGTTAATGATGCTGGAATCCTGGTAGGTATGCTGACAACTCCAAATCTATTTGAGTTCATTTTTAGCAAATCAACACACCTGTCTTTTTCTATTCCGGTCAGTAAATGTATGTCGACAGTCATATTCTCTTTGTCCCCACAAGCCACATTGTGGGACGCGAGAACCATCATGATGAAAGAATCTATTCGTTCCATTCCAATTTTAGATAAAGGTGATTTAGTTGGTATCGTAACTCGTACAGATCTATTGATGCTCAATCCATCACTATTTTCTCAAGCCCCCAGTGATTTGCAATCCATTAACGAAACTACTTTGGAATACATCATGACCAGCAAACCAATTACAGTAGATGAAAATACCGCAATCCCAGAAATCGCGAAGAAAATGTTGGAATACCAGATTCACAGTATTCCGGTTCTTAACAAAAATGAAAAACTTACAGGAATTATTACAGAAACAGATCTTTTTCAACTTATCGCTGACAACGCATAAACATTGGCTGGATCGCCCAGTGTAACAGCGCTTATTTTGTCAGCGCGGACAATGGTATTGAAATTGTGAATTTGCTTCCTGTACCAGGTAAACTTTCTGCCCATATTTCACCCCCATGCGCCCTTATCAGGCTGCGAGCAATTGATAATCCCAAACCACTTCCACCTGAAGACCGGTCTCTGGATTCATCTATCCTATAAAATCGTTCAAATATGTACTCCATCTGCTGCGGTTCAATACCCTCTCCTGTATCCTCAACAGACAACTGGGCAAAAGAGTCTGTTGTTTTTACTACACGCAATGTCACGTTTCTGCCTTGTGGTGTGTATTGTATTGCGTTA
>Ga0068713_1003287_pt1 | contig 14357 bp, 14 predicted proteins | sample MTBAKSrepl2MetaG_FD_62223 | JGI IMG/M metagenome (GOLD analysis project Ga0068713, IMG submission 62223) | Enrichment culture microbial communities om Arthur Kill intertidal strait, New Jersey, USA, that are MTBE-degrading - MTBE-AKS2 (Arthur... | ecosystem: Environmental > Aquatic > Marine >...
AGAACGAGTTGCAGCGAGCCGTTCAGCGTAAACATATCGAGCGAAATGCGCGCGAGGAGATAGATACCGAGGAGTTTGTCCAGACTGGCAGGTAAAAACGCCATCACGCTTGTCGGCGCACCTTCCGCAGCCTTCGGTATCCACGAATGTCCCGGCATGGCACCCGCTTTCACCAGAGCACCCGCAAGAAGGAGCACATAGACGAGAGTATCCATTCCAGTTACGATGTTAACGCCCTCGAACGCGCTCATTCTCACCGTACCCCACATCTGCCACAGCATGAGAATACCGAGAAGAAGAGCGCAGTCGGAAAATCCGATCATGACAAAGGTTTTACCCGCCGGTTCCCCGGATTCCTTTCCGCCGATCGTGATCATGTAGAACAGAAGTGCGGTCGTCACTTCCCACCCGATCAAAAGGAGAACGAGATTGTCCGCAAGTAGCGCCATTGCCGCCGCCCCGGCAGTCCAGAGCAGATACATGTAATATTCCTTCACCCGTTCTCCGCCCTTCATGAATCCGATGGAATATATGACGATCAGAAAGGCGAACACATCGGCCGCGAAAAGAACGAATGCACTGAGGGCATCGGCTCTGAGGTCGAAACCGAATACGAAATTTCCGACATCGAACCACACCAGCGATGCGGCGATTTCGTGACCAGAGGCCAGAGCCATCCATGCATACCATGCCGCACAAGCTGTCGCCGCAAGCGCGATGATTTCCTTCACGCCTCTCAATGCACGCGGTACTATGAGCACCAGCACGCCGGCGAGGATGGGAACGAGGATGGGAATGGACAGTATCGACATAGTTCAGTTCTTGGTTTGCGGTTGTCGGTTAAAAGGGATTTTTCTCAAAAATATGATGGTTACGGTTTCTTCAGCAGTTTCTCCATTGTTATCTCTACCGGTGTCGGACCTCCGTAATCCTTTTTCAGCCGGTCGGTCGCCTCGCGGGAGCTTTTTTCCAGTTCTTTTCCCGACATGATCAGGTCGCCGGAACCGCGGTCGAGCACCGCCATACGCTCCGTACAGCAGTAGCATGGATCCACCGCGGCAGTAATGAGCGCGACATCGGAGATCGTATGCCCCACACAGGTCGCCTTGAACGACGGGATGTTCACATAGCTCGGGGCTCGTATCTTGTGACGCACTGCCGAATTGCCGCCGTCGCCGCGGACATAATGGAATACCTCGCCCCGTGGCGCTTCCGCGTGGCCGATGCCTTCTCCCGCTGGAACCGCCCTGATACAGGCGTCGATGGGACCGTCCGGCATATCGTCCATGCACTGCTTGATCATTTTCGCCGATTCGATGGTCTCGAGCAACCTGACAGCAGCCTTGCCGAACACATCTCCGGAATCCCATGTGATGACTTTCCAGTCCAGACGGTCATAGGCTGCATAAGGGTCGTCGACGCGTATATCGTCGGCTATGCCGGACGCCCTGACTGTGGGACCGACAGTGGCATAACCGATAGCATCCTCACGGGTCAGCACGCCGATTTTCTTCGTCCTGGCATGGAGCACCGGATCATCCAATACCGCTCCCACGAGCATTTCCATTTCCGCGATTACTTTATCCATCTCTTTGTGCACCCATGGGAAATCATCCTCGTTCAGATCACGGCGAACGCCTCCCGGCTTCATCATAGCGTAATGGTTACGGTTACCGGTAAGCTTCTCACAGATATCGAGAATGGGTTCACGGTATTTCCACGCCCACATGAACACGGTATCATACCCGATGAAATGCCCGGCGAGGCCGATCCAGAGAAGATGGCTGTGGATGCGCTCCAGTTCGCAGATAATGACACGGATATATTTCGCTCTGTCCGGTACATCGAAATCCCCGAGATCCTCGACGGCGTTGACATATGCGATCGGGTGCGAAGTGGAACAGATGCCGCAGATACGTTCCACGACGAATGTGGATTGATCCCAGTTCTTCATGGTGCTGAGTTTTTCTATCCCCCGGTGCATGTAGCCGATGCGCATATCTATATCGACGACAGTTTCACCTTCGACGTAGAGCTTGAAGTATTCCGCCTCCTCGAGAAGAGGATGGAACGGTCCCAGGGGTATGATTGTCCGCTTCATTTATCGAACTCCTTGAAATCGCGCCGGAACGGATACACACCGTCCGGCCATTCATCGGCCATGATGAGGCGCCGCGGATCGGGATGATTAAGAAATGTAACGCCCAGAATATCGTTAATTTCCCGTTCGATCCAGACCGCGGCGGGAAGGAACGTCCCGATGGATTCAATTTCTGGCGACGGCTTCTTAACCTTGGTTTTGACCGTGATCACCTGTGTGTCGGGCGGGAACATGAAGTGATAGAGTATCTCGATACCGCTCCGTGTGTCTATGCCCGAAGCCGTGCAGAGGCGACCGCCTTTTTGTTCGTACATGTAGCGGCATATTGCAGGAACATCCTTTTTGTCCACTGTTATATAGGCACGCCGCTCGTTTTTCTCGAATATATCGATCAAAGCATCGCCGAATTTTTCTTTTATTGCCGGAAGTGTCGTTTTTTCACTCATGTATTGTCTCCACTGTGCGGAGAATAAATTCAATTTCATTTCAAACGATTACAAACTGTTGAGCGCCTTCACCACACCGAGAATGATGGCCTCGGGTTTGGGCGGACACCCGGGGATATAAAATACGATCGCATTCGGATCGATTTCCTTTACCACTTTATCCAGCGGCCCGACCATATTGTAACTGTCGCGAAACATGGTCATCGTAAGCGCGCAAGACCCGATGCCGAACACGACACACGGTTTCGCGGTCTGCTTATACAATTCGACGAACCGGGGGAGCACATGACGGTTGACGGATCCCGATACCAGGAGAGCGTCGGCGTGACGGGGGCTTCCCACGAGCTTGACACCGAACCGCTCCACGTCGAACCGCGGTGTGAGAACGTCGAGAATCTCGATATCGCAGTTGTTGCACGGCGAGAGGGCGACATGATATACCCACGGTGATTTTTTCAGTCCCCAGAGTGTCAGGCTCATCAGTTTCTCCGTAACATACAGTCAACGGCCGGTTGTCGGTTGCTACGTTATGTCACCAGCCCATGAATGCGAATACCAGCCCTGCAAGGGCGAGAACGGTCATCGGTCCCCAGAAGAATTTCACCGCCTGATCTATTCTCACTCTCGGATTGGTGTTTCGTATCAATACGATAAGAACAACAATTACGACGTATTTCAGAATGCCCCATATGATTCCCGCTCCTGAAGATGATATACCGCCCATCAGAAGCACCGTGATGAAAAGGGGCAGAACGGCGAGAAGCATGGTTTTTTGCAGTTTTATCATCGCCAGCGGCGGCCCGGAATATTCTGTGATGATACCACCCATCAACTCCTGATCCGCCTCCGGAATGTCAAACGGGACGAGACCCAGCTTCGCCTGCGCCGAAAGGATGAGCACAACGAATCCGATAATCCCGGACAGGCTCCACAGATGCCAACCGCCGGCAGTCTGCGCCTGAATGATCGACCCGAGTCTGAGATCGAGACCGGACCGGTAAATGACTGTGGCGATGACAATGAGATAGGGAAGTTCGTAAGCAAGCATTTGTTTCATTTCCCGTGAAGCGCCCACAATCGCGATGGGATTTCCGGAAGCGCTCGCTCCGAGAATGAGAGTCACCGCCGGAACGACCAGAAGATAAATGAGGACAACTATATCACCGACAAAACCGATTTCCGGACGGACGAGCACATACCCGAGAATCGACGCCGCGAGCGCCATACCGGCAAGCCCGAACAGCGGGGCATACAGGAATACGGCCCGGCCGGAACCTTCAGGCACGAGCGTTTCTTTTCCGAGCAGCTTCACGACATCTGCGACCGGCTGGAACCACGGCGGCCCTTTGCGCGCCTGAACGCGTGCGGTCACTTTTCTGTCCACCCAACTCGTTATAAGCCCCAGAACGAGAGTCGCGAAAGAGAACACCACGAAAATCACCAGCGATCGTATACCCGATTGTAACACGTCATATATCCTGTCAAGTAATATGAAACTGTATGAAACACCTGTTTTTATATCAGTGCTTTTTTACCGCTCTCCGTAACAGCAGCGTATTTCCTTCAAGGCCTGCGAATATATGTTTTGTATCCGGCGGCATGAGATCCGAGAACCATGCCGCTTTCATCCGCATATTCCTCTTCCGGTTCGGCATAAATGATAGCACCGGTCGGGCAGGTAAGCACACAGGCCGGTTCCTTTCCTTCGGCAGTCCGTTGAGCGCACATGTTGCACTTCGCCACCGAGAACAGCGGAAGCTTCATCCCGCCGCTCAGAACACCGAACGGACACGCCAGAACACAGCTTCTGCAGCCTGTACACCGGACAGCGTTACGCCGCACGATGCCATCGTCATCGCGAGTCATCGCCTCGTTCGGGCACGCCGCGACACAGGCGGGTTCTTCGCAGTGACGGCAGACAACCGGAAGGGTGCCGACATTTTCCACCTCTGAACTCCGGAGTGTCACACTCCCGTGATTCACCCGCTGGCAGGCCAGTGAATGAGCCTGACATCCGATGCACAGATCGAGTTGTACAAACAGCTTCTTCACCAGGGTTTCCTCCCCTGAAGTTCCATCCAGCTCATGTGGTCGGTGAGAGATCCGTCCGCCGACTGGAGCACTGTCGATCTCACGGCAGGCTGAGGCGGTTCCTCGTCGATCAGGCGTACCATCTGACGTATATCCTCGGCGGTGAATTCACCCCGACCAAGCACCAGTTCCGGAGTAACCGGCGGCATCTCATAGCCCATCTTCGCGATGAGTCGTCTCAGAATCTCCCCATACGACAATGCGCCTCCCGGCGGCTCAATGACCGGGTTGAGGAGAGAACCGCCATACGTGCCTTCGCTTTCCATCCAGATCGCTGTCGGCAGGACAGGATCGGCGAATGCGGTTGTCTCGTTCACGAACGGCGATCCGGCAGCGAGAAAATCGAGTTTGCTCAGGATGGCGCGCACGTTGCGGTCCGGTGCTCCTTTTACGATATCGGCTCCGAGAACGATGAGAGCTTTTATCGCACCGCTGTCTGCCGCATCGAGCATGGCATCCACTGTGTCTTCGACGGCGCAGACATCACTGATTCCCCCGACATTGCTGTAGGAATATACCGGATATATCATCTTATCTTTTCCGGCTGCAATTGTCAGCGCCCCGGCAAGCCGTGCGGCAATAGGATCCTGCGTCTCGAGTACCAGTACCGCCCCTTCCGTCGCGATGAACGATTTGGCGACTGTCGAGATCGACGGATTATCCGGCTGCGGATAGATTTCGCGGACGACGCTCAGCCAATCAGGACCCTCTGAAGACTGACCGGCGGTCGCTCTGAGGAGAGCCGCAAGAGTCCGGCGCACATTGCCACAGAGATGCATTCTCGCGAAACGTGATGTCCTGTTTGTTCTGTCGGATACGACTGCAAGCATATTCCGTCTTCCGGCGTATTTTGCTGCCAGCATGCGTCCGGCAATAACCGGTCCGACCTCGAACGGGTCGCCGACAGCCACAACACACGCGGCCTTTTCTATATCCGCGGGAGTTGCTGTCCTGTCGCCGAGATTCATGGATGCGAGGGCCCTGTATACGGTATCGTCGCCGGTGGGGAAATGAACCGCCACACGTTCGTTGCCGAGGCATTTTTTCGCGAAAACCTGAGCGGTAATGACATCTTCCACCGATGCGTCGCCGCCGAGAATGAGGCCGACCGACTGCGTTCCCGCAAAAGGAGCCAGCTTTTCGGCGATCACTTCGAGGGCGTCTTTCCATGGTACCGCTTTGACGCCCACACGAGTCTCGATGAGTCTCATCGGATGGTTGATGAGTTCGAGCGCAAAATTGCCCTTGCTGCAGAGAGAACCGCCGCAGACATCGTCATTCGTGTCATATTCGAGGTTTACAGCCTCATCCTGCTCGGTTTCGATGATGAAACCGCATCCGACGGAGCACAGGATACATTTGCTTTTATGCTGTTCTTTCATTGTCCTCACATACCGAAAACGTTCGGGTAGTCTTTGATAAGGGCATAATTCATGTCCGGACCGTCCTTGCAGAGATAGTAAGGCCCGATATTGCAGCGACCGCATTTTCCCGTTCCGCAGCTCATGCGCCTGTTCATGGAGAGGTATATCTGTTCCGGTGCATATCCGATTTCAAGAAGCTTGAAGGTGACGAACTTGAGCATGATTTCCGGCCCGCATACGACGGCGTAACTGTTCGATATATCGATGCCGGTATCGTCGAGAATAGTGGTGACGACACCAACGTGGCCATTCCAGCCGTTTTCACCCACATCGACGGTATCCTGAAAATCAACTTTCGGAATCTCGTGCCAGCGCTCGTATGAATCACGGTATACCCGGTCATTCGGTGTCCGGGCGCCATATTTGATCGAAACGCGTTTGTACCGGTCTATATTGTCGAACAGCACATACAGGAGCGATCTGAGGGGAGCGAGTCCAACACCGCCTCCGACGACGAGGATTTCCTTCCCCTCGAATTTATCGACCGGATAGCCTTTGCCGAACGGTCCGCGGAGTCCGACCGGAGTGCCTTCGTTCACTTCGAGCAGCGCTTTCGTGACTTTTCCCATTCTGAGAATAGTGAAGTCGAGTGTCTCGATGTCGTTAGGCGAAGAAGATGGTGTAAACGGCGCCTCGCCGAGACCCGGCATCGTCAGCTGCATAAACTGACCGGATCTGAAGGGGATTTCCTCTTCGGGTCGAACGACAAGCGTCCTGATGGTCGGTGTCTCGTCGATCACCTTAACAACCGTTGCGTTCAAAGGGGCATATGGATTGGTATCGCTCATCGGTCACCTACTCCAGTCGCTATCGAATCCAGAGCCTTCAGTACTTTTCTCATGTCGATTTTTCCCATGCAGCCTTCGATGCACCTGCCGCATCCCGTGCAGGCTTCGAAGTCGAAATTCTTCGGATAATACTCGAGCTTGTGCAGATACCGGTGCCTGAAGCGTTCCATCAATCCCAGCCGCGGAGAACTGCCGCCCGACATACGGGAATAACCGGCATATGCGCATGCGTCCCATTTTTTTATCCGTTCGTACCCCTCATTCGCCGCCGGCTGATCCTGCAAGAGGAAACAATGGCATGTGGGGCAGGCGAACAGGCATGCGCCGCATTCGATACAGGTGCGGACGTGATCGTACCATTCGTCGCTCTCACGCTGAGCCTGGAGGATGTCGTGACGTGTTCCGCCGAGTTCATATTCCCTGTTCCGGTTTCGGACCTTTTCAGCGGTTTCCCTGCGCTGTTCGTCACGTGTATGGATTGCCGACGGTGACGCATCCGATAACAGAGTCTCATTGTCGCCGAGTATCGCTTCTCCTGTATCGGAGCCGCTCTCGATGATATAACCGCCTTCCGTTTTGGCTATATTGAGATCGTAGCCGCTCTCAGGATGAGGCCCGTGACCGGCAAGAGTACAGAAACAGGTTTCCCGCGGTTCAGTGCAGTCGATGGAGATGAGAACGGTGTTCTCCCTTCTCACCCGGTAAAAAATGTCGGTGAATTCATCCTGCAGAAATAAGACATCGAGCGATTTGAGAGAGAGAACATCGCATGCCGCCGCTCCGACGATGAATATCTTTTCATCCGACAGTTTCTGAACCGTGTCGGCGCTTGCCGGATACTCGGCAACTTTGACCCTGCTCCTGAACAGAAACGTCTTGAGCGGCTGCGATGGTCTGTACCCGTAATGAACGAACTTCATACCTTCATTCCACGGCCTGTAACGGTAATTCATATTGCCGCGCCGGTCATCGACTGCTTCCGGTGCGAAAACGGTACCCGCCCGGGACAGGGAGTCGAGCAGTTTCCCGAAATTATCTTCGGAAATAAATCGTGTTGTCCGTTCGGCGTTCATCATCGGGCCTCATTCCCGGGTGATTTCCGTTTTTTATTGCCCATTTGGTTTTTGGGCAGGTGGACGCGGAAAGTTGTGCCTTCATCGGATTCGCTCTTTACGCTTATATATCCTCGGTGGGCGTCAACAATTTTCTTGACGATCGCGAGTCCGAGCCCCGTTCCTGTTTCGGCAACCATGGATTCGCGTTCTTTTGCCCGCACCCTGAAAAATTCATCGAAAATAAACGGCAGACTTTCCTGCGGAATACCGAACCCGGTATCGGTGACAGCTATACAAACGGAATCATCCTCATCGCGCGCAATCGTGGTGATACTCCCGTACTCGCGATTATACTTGATTGCGTTCGAGAAGAGATTCATGAAAAGATGCACGAGCGATTCCCGGTTTCCCTGAATCACCGGAAAACCGTCCGGTATGGTGAATACTGTATGGACATGCTTTTCCTCGGCCTGAACACTCACCAATTCATACGAATCTCTGAGAACTTCATCGATATCGATAGTATCGAGACTGTCAAGAACAACAGTATCCTGAATCCGCGCCATGCTGAGCCACTCGTTGACCAGCGAGAGTATCCATTTGATACGGCGTTTGCTCTGTGAAAGAATATCTTTTTGCTTGTCGGTAAGCGTACCGGCAATCCCTTCGAGAAGAACCTCGATATACTGTTCCACCGCAACGAGGGGGCTTCGCATTTCATGCGTTATTATGGATACGAAGTTCTCGCGGAGCCTGTTGTTTTCGTCTTCGAGCTGGCGGGTTTTGACCAGAAGGCTTCGTTTTTCAAGACCGCGTTTCACGATCATTCTCAGTTCATCCGGCGTAAACGGCTTCGGCAGAAAGTCGGAAGCTCCCAGTTTCATCGCCTCGACCGCCGATTCGATTGTGGCATACCCTGTTATCACCACAGTAACAATTGTCGGATCGATAGCGTGAATCTCGGTAAGTATGTCGGTTCCTTTCGACCGGGGCAGTTTGAGGTCGAGCAATACGAGATCGGGGCGTTCCTCCCGGACGATGCTCAATCCCTGATCGCCGAAGTAAGCGGTCAGAATACGGTGTCCTTCGCGGCTGAGAACCTGCGTGCACGAATCGTGCATGGATTCCTCATCGTCGATAACAAGCACCGTCCACTCTTTTTTTTCACTGATCTTCTGCAATGACGCTCCTGCGGAATATCTCCCCAACCGGCGGGGGAACTCGCACATCTTTTCATCGATTACATCACGGCCGCCTGACAACCGAATATGAGATACGGTCGAAACGTCGATTTCCGGAAACACGGTATTTAAACGATTCATAATCGGCAATTGCTGTTTGCATGAGCGTATCGGTATATTTCAGGTCGATTGATAATACTCACCTGTTTTGTAGCCATACAATGCAATTTTAATGCCCGGATGTGATGCCGATCACATTTTCGACAATAAAGCGGTGACAGATGCAGGTTCACATGCGAAGGACCGAGTTTGTATTTTCAGGGAAGGGGGCAAGTAAGTGAGGAGAATCTCCCCGGAGCCGGGGAATAATTCCCCGGTTCGGTAATTTGAAATGACGCTGAAAGGGAACATGAAAAATTTTACAAATCCTCTTCCGATGGCTGTAAGGTGGTTCTTGCAAATCCTCATGTATTCTCGTATACTATATTTCCTGAGTCGCATTCATTACCATCGGAAATGATGAAAAAATACAAAATTTTGTGGGTGCAGTTTATTATCAGCCATCCGTTTTATGGGGAGAGTGTCACACATGTCGGGAGAAAAATGGTTCAGCACATCTCGTATGCTTTATTCCATCGTTTTAACAGTTATAGTGGCGTATATCGGCGGCTGCGCTTCACTGGGCGTCAAAAGGAGCGTCGATACCGGGGCAGTCGAAGCGAAGTTTTTTACTGAGAAAGGTTCACAGGTCGACCGGTCTTCGGTATCCTTCTTTCACGGCAGCGATGGTTCTCATCTGGCATATGCACCTCAAAGAAATGCCGACAGGATAGTCATCTTCGATGCGGAAAAGGGAACGGAGATCGAGCGTTACGGTGCTTCAGGAAGCGAAAAAGGTCAATTCATGCGGCCTGTCGATACGGTAGTTGCCGACGAACTCCTGTTTGTACTCGAACAGGGAAACCACCGAATTCAGGTTTTCCACCTTCCCGACATGGAATCGTTCGGTTTCTTCGGTGAAGAACATCTGACCAATCCCTCGCATATCGCTCTGTATCGTATCGAACTCGGGGCGTTTTACATTTATGCGGCCGACAGTGTGGAATTCGCCGGTGAAACCCAGAATCACATCCTCCGCTTCAGTGTATCGCGGGGAGTCAACACCATTCACGGCACCTATCTCAGGACATTCGGCTATACACCTGAGAACGGTTACCTTGACAGCATCAGCTCACTCGAAATCGATCAAACGGGGAAACGGGTGCTTGTCGGAACAGGCGGCAGAACCCGCGCGTATACACTGGATGGTGATTCCGCCCGATAATCAACCGTCTGCCGGAAATGAACTGCACCGGAACAGAACTCCGGGGAATTTTATCGATAAAAAAAATCATATCCTGACTGTGAATCAGGCTACACTTTTTTGAGGCAAAAAAAAGGCGTTCGAGTTTGAACGCCCTTTTCATATCCGGTATGTCAGTCACGCAATGGTGGCAAGAAGCTTCGAATATACGGCACCGAGATATAAAACCGTTGTCACGGAATAGGCCGCACCAAAGATCAGGAAGATTACGTCGGCTTTCATTGTTCACCTCCAATTCTGATATGTTTTCTCGCCTGTTTGACTTCCCCGTTACTATTAGATTAGACGTAATCTCAACCGAAAAAGATTTCAGCAATTTTTTAAAAAAGTCGAAAAACGGTGAAAAGACTCTTTCTGGCTGTTTTGTTCGTTTATAAAAATTCTCCACAATATCAAAACGGCCGGAGACCGGTCGACAGCGAGGGAAATGATGGTTTTCAACCGTTGACAAATGACGGGCAACGGTGATTTTTTCTCTCTTTCGCCGGTTCAACCGATCCCGGCCTGCTCCGGAGCGTTCTACCGCTTCTCATAATATTTGACGTTTTTCACCCCTGATTAATTTCTTTTTGTTGATATCAGATATAACATTGTGATATATGAAAAGACGTGTTATTTGACTTTGCATGCGGACTGAAGAGCGGGATTTACTGCCGATACGGGAAATTGAGCTTGCCACTCCGTTGAACCGTGCATACTTTAAAAGACCGGTCAAAACCACTGTCGACCGGGACAGCAGTTTGATAGTTCGGCACGTCGCGCCGATTTTCACTATCCTGGCAGCGGTATTTACAGAACACACGAAATGAGTAAGGATAAAACAGGTCTGCATCACAGTCCTCACAAATGAATTCGCACCGTTCGGAACAGATACATGAACCGGAGAAAATAATGGACAAAAAACCAGCGATACCTTCGGCGCCGCGCGGTCTCGCGATGATAGCGATCATCGGACCGGCGTTAGTATGGTGTGCGGAATATATTGGATCGGGAGAGGTTATACTCGCCACACGGATGGGCGCGATTCTCGGCTATACCGCTCTCTGGGCGCCGATATTCGGCATCATCCTCAAAACCTGCATCGGGATCGGGGGAGCACGATACACCGTATGCACCGGGGAAGGCATGATCGATATGTTCGGCAGGATGCCGGGACCAGGGAAATGGGCGGTATGGATCGTTCTGTTCGGCCAGCTTTTCGCCGGGGCGATATCGATCGGCGGTGTGGCGTCGGCCGCCGGAGTGTTCGCTCACTCCCTCATACCCCTGAAACCGTTCATCTGGGGGTGGATAGTGACTCTTTTCGCGGTGGCGGTCGTCTGGTCGGGGCGCTTCAACATCATGAAGTATATCATGAGTGTGCTCGTCTTCATCATTGTCCTGGGAACGCTGTATATATCGGTGCATACGTTCCCCGGTTTCGATGAACTGATACGGGGCATATTCGGTTTCGGAGTTCCGGAAATACCGGCATGGGCGCGCGACATCGGGGGAGTGTCATCGAACCCGTGGCATGAGATTCTTCCGCTTATCGGCTGGGCTGCGGGCGGATTCGCGAGTCAGGTGTGGTATACCTACTGGATACTCGGTGCGGGTTACGGGATGGCATACAAACGCTGTTACGGGGAACCATGCGACGAAGCGGTGCTTGGATCTATGAGCATGGATACTGCCCGGCGTGTCCGCGGCTGGTGCAGAATGGTTTATGTCGATGCCGGCGTTGCGATGACCATCGGAGTTGTCGCGACAACGTGTTTCATGCTCGCCGGTGCGGGAATCCTCAAACCGGAGCACATCGCACCTGAAGGCCCGACAGTGGCTTTCGAACTCGCCAACGTGTTCGGAAAACTCTGGGGCAAGACCGGTGCCACATTCTTCATCATATCCGGTCTCGCCGCTCTCATCAGCACGAACATCGGTCAGCTTGCCGGATGGCCGCGTCTTCTCGCCGACTCGTTCAGAATATGCATACCTGCATTCGGAAAACGGTTTTCGTGGCCTGTCCAGTTCAGGATTTTCATCACATTCTTCATGATAAGCAATATGCTCATCGTCTACACTCTTGGCATCGAACCGGTTTTCGTGATAAAGGTCAGCGCGGTTTTCGAGGGGCTTCTCTTCACTCCCTTTCAGGCCGTGCTTGTCATCGCCGGGCTCGTATGGGTGCTGCCGCGACTTCTCTCACGGGAAGCATGGCACATCCTCAAACCCCACTGGAGCCTGATTGCCGGGCTTGTCATCGCCGCGGTCGTTTTCGGCTATTTCTGTATATTCAAGCTCGTGTGAGGAGAGAAATATAGCCGTGGATGCCTAAAAGTATCTGAGGATCGGCTGTTGAAAATCAGCCACAAAAAGGCACAAAAGACACAGAAAATTAGATTAAAGCAAAAATTAACCACAAAAAGCAAAATGTGAACTAAAAAATCAAAAGATGCCGTAAAAGGCACAAAAGACACGTGAAGAAAAAAATCACCACAAAAAACACAGAAAAGGTTAAAAAACAGAAATATCCTATGGCTAATGCTGAATGTTGAATACGGGAGGTACGTTTCATGCAGGGGCGTATGATCATACGCTCCTGCACCCCGGCGTCATTATTAATCATCGATATTTTCTTTAGGTACAGCGCATACAGTGTTTATTGCTCCTGTCACACCCCCACAATGGCAACGGCTATTCCATTCAGAAAATTCTTGTAATACACACGAAAATGTTATTATTTGTTGATAATGAAATATGGAGCTTTTCATTGATTCATGAGTATGATTAATACAACAGCATATCAGTTCATGATAAAAAGATCGATCAGGCGCTGTTTTAATTTGATTTGAGAACCAGGAACAATAAAATAACGTAAGGGGAGTGAATAATGAGCCATAAAGTAACCAGACGATCTTTTATTGCCGGTACTGTGACAGGTGCCGGTGTTACGGCGGGAGCGTGCAGTTCGATGAAGAAACCTGCGGTCAGTGACAAAGGTATGCCCCTGCGTCAACTCGGCGAGACAGGCGAGATGGTATCGATACTCGCCTTCGGCGCCGGATCGCGGTATGCGCTCGTCCGCGACGAGAACGAGGCGGAGCAGATGATTCACCGCGCCATCGAACTGGGCGTCAATTACTTCGACAATGCCTATGATTATGGGGAAAAGCAGGAGAGCCAGCGGCGGTACGGTCGTTTTCTCTGCCCGACATACCGTAAACAGATTTTTCTCACCAACAAGTCGATTCAGCGTAAATACGACGAATACATGCGGCAGTTCGACGAATCCCTCGTCAATTACAAGACCGATACTGTCGACCTCATGTATTTCCACGGTGTCGACGAGATGAAAGACCTCGACACGATCACCGGCAGAGGCGGCGCTCTCGAGGCTGCGCGCAAGCTGGTGGATCAGAGGGCTGTCCGCTTCATCGGCATGTCGGGTCACCGCAGTCCGGACGTTTTCATCGAGGCCATCGACCGCATCGGCCTCGATGTCATCATGTTTCCCATCAACGCCGCGCGGGAACTGAAGCTGCAGGAACGGATCATTCCCCATGCCAAGAAGAACAAAGTCGCCGTCATGGCCATGAAACCGACCGCTCAGGACGCGCTCATAAAGAAAGGCGCGAAACCGACCGATCTTATCCGCTACTCGATGGGGTGCGATGTCAGTGGTGTGGCTGTCGGAATGAGAAGTCTGGAAGTGCTCGAATCATGCGCCGCTGTAGCGCGTTCCTTCACACCCATGTCGGAAAACGAGAAGAAAGTGCTCGAGACGCTGGTCGCTTCGGCGGCATATGACGGTTCGCTGCCGTATCTCAGACCCGGCTATCAGGACGGTTACCGGACGGTGTGATATCACAGCCGTATCGAAGAAAATCTATAACGAAGGGGCAGTCCGTTGACTGCCCCTAATGCTATCT
>Ga0068713_1003305_pt1 | contig 14318 bp, 12 predicted proteins | sample MTBAKSrepl2MetaG_FD_62223 | JGI IMG/M metagenome (GOLD analysis project Ga0068713, IMG submission 62223) | Enrichment culture microbial communities om Arthur Kill intertidal strait, New Jersey, USA, that are MTBE-degrading - MTBE-AKS2 (Arthur... | ecosystem: Environmental > Aquatic > Marine >...
TGGCCAACAAGCGGGATGTGCCCTATCAGTCCCTGCTCAAGGTATTCCTGGCCGAACGGGTTGAGCGGGAGCTGCGCCGCACGAGTCGGTCCCATCGCAAAGTGCGATGACACCTCTGCAAGCGGCGGGTCGCCCTCCCCGCCGCTATGCTTCCACCAGATGGCTTTCCAGCAGCCTCTCGGTCGCGGCCAGCACGAAGTCCATGTCGTCGGGTTTGCTCGTGGCTACCCACACGGTGAATCGGTACAGCAGGTCCGTATCCATCGCAAGCCACTTGTGATTCTTGAGCAGGAAGACAACCAGGGTGGTGACGGCCACCCGCTTGTTGCCGTTCTGAAAAGGGTGATTCTTGATCATCAGATAGAACAGGATGCTGGCTTTGGCGATGAGCGTCGGGTAAGCGGGCCGGCCATAGAAACGCTGGAAGGGAACGGCAAGGCAGCTTTCCAAAGCGTTGGGGTAGCGCGACGAGAAGTCCGGGATGGGTTCATCGAACGACAGGTGCTCCTGTGCCAAGCGGAAAGCGATGAACTCGACTTCGCCGATGGACAGTTCCTGTGTCATTCCCGGCTCAATCGCTTCAGGACGGGACCATATTCTCGAACGACTCGGGCAACAGCACCTGCGAGCCACCTTCGATGCTCTGGGCCCAACTCCTCGCCGGCGGCGATTCGCGCATCTCGCGCGGAGACGACGTACTGACGCCCCACCTTGACCGCGGGGATCTCCCCCTTCTTGATTCTGCTCCATGCTGCAACACGGCTTATGCCCAGCTTCTTTGCGAGTTCCGGTATGGTCAGGCTGTTCTGCCGAACCATGTGTATACCTCTTGGACGAAACACGTTAATCTCACTAAGCACATTAACTTACGTTAAGAACTACAGATATCATAACATATCGTGCGTTCACCCGGCAATGGCGGCGATGTACTAATTTTGCATATCTTAGTATGAAATTAGTATTTGGCTCGGCTGAACCCGCCGGGGAGGCCGTGGGGAGCGGTCACCACAGATCCTTCCGGGTCGCGGGTCTCTGGAGGCCGGCGGCGAGGGCCTTTCGGCGGAGGGCCTCGCCCGAGGGCGTGGGCGAGTGGTAGAAGATCGCCTGCACGACATTCTCGTAGCGAGCCAGAGCGGTCAGGGCATCCGACCATTGCTGCGGATGCTCCTGCTGCATCGCCGGGGCAAGGTCCAGGCAGATCGCATAGTAGACAGCGCGGGCCGATTCCTGCTTCGACGCCGGCTGCGTGACGGCGCGCCTGACCTCGTCTTCCATCTCGCGCTTCAGGGCGGCCGCCTGGACTTCAGGGCTCTTCAGACGGTACATGCACTGAGGCCGCTCCGTTCGGATCTCGTAGACAATCCCGCTGTCTGTCCAGAGCCACCGGCCACCTTGTTCCGAGATGATCTTCGCGGCCAGATCGACGAGGCGGTCGGCGAAGCTGGTGATCGTCTCGTCGGTGGGCATGTTCTCGCGCGTCGTGTTCTTGTAGCGGTCCACGATCTGCCAGCCTTGGGCGAGCATCCAGCGATAGCCTTTCGTCACGCCGATGATGGTGCCCGCGGTGGCGGCGTTGCAGTCGGCGTCCCAGCCGAAGTTGAACGCCGTGATCAGCGTCCGGACGAAATCGCCGTCGCCGTAGAGTAACGCGGCGATGATCGAGCCGGTGTTCAGCTCGTAGCCGTTGCGGTCGCGCATCGCACCGTTGTGCCTGCTGTACTTTTCCTTCAGGAGTTTCCGCGTGGCCCGCCAGTCCGCCGGATGCTGCTGGCGCCATTGCCGCACGTCTCGGACAATCTGAGCGATCGCGCTGTTCGGGTCGATGGCTGCTAGTCCGCCATCGAGAAGGGCGTCGATGTCATCCTCGACGAAGGCCAGCGCGATCATGCTCGTGAACAACTGCGTGGTCTGAGCAGGTTCGCCGTCGATGGCGACGCGGGTGTAGTTGAGGCCGATCTCTGCCGCCGTCTGCGGCATGGCCGGAGCGATCAGGCCGAACGTCTCGCAGAGGAACTGGCCCGAAATGTTGAAGTCCGCCCAGGGATTCAGGGCGATGGCCCCCGTCAACGGCGGGTCGATACCCAAGTCCATCAACTGGCGGGCATATTGGTTCGCACACCAGATTCGCTTGTTGATTCGCTCCCGCCACAACTGGCCAATCCGTTCCGGCATCAGCAGCGGCCAGCCCTCATCCCCCATCACCTTGGTGTAGACCCACTCGAAATCCGTATCGTCGTCGGTCCACGCGCCCTGCGGCAGAGCGGGGGTGTACTCCGTGACGTTGCCCGGCTCGTCGATGTACTTCATCTCATGGGGCAGGCCGTTGAGGTTGCCGAGGATCTGACCCAGCAGGCCGCCGCGAATCTTGTCCCGCAGGACTTCGGCCGGGATGCGGGACACATGCTGGATGCCCTGGATGCGTTTGTTCGCCTCAGCAACGGCACGCAATTGATAGGCTCGCCGGTTGTCCAGGCGCACGCTCCATTGCGGCTGCTCCGCATAGTCCCAGACCCACATCGCGGCCAGGGGGACCTCCAATTCCTCTATGAGGTGCAGGCGTCCTCCAAACTGGGCCATCGCTTGGGATCCCTCACCTGGAACGCCGAATTCACCGACGAATAGAGGCTTGCCTACCGTCTTGGCAATCTGAATCATATCGACAAGGCGGTAGACCGCGTCATCGTAGATGTGCAGGCTGAGCGTGTCGACCGGGTCCGGGTTGTCCGCCGCCAGCATCTCGGCGAACTGCTCGAACGAATCCTTCGTCCACGTGCCGTCGTGCATCTGGTGCCAAGCCGAGGGACGCGGGATCGAATGGCCCGTGCAGATCAGCCGCATGCGGTCGTACTTGCGAACCTCGTTGGCGAACTCGCGGCAGGCGGCGCGGATCATCTCATGTGTGAGGATGTCCCGGTCGCTGCGCGTCGTGGGCGTGCCGAGCCTGGGCACGATGGGCGGCAGATGCTCCTTCGCGTTGGGCAGGTTCGCGACAAGGTTGTACTCGTTGCCGAGTTCCCAACCCCAAATGGCGGGCGCGTTCAGGTAGCGCGTGACGACTTCCCGCGTGTAGGTCCGCATGAACTCGTGCGTCTTGCTGGCGGGATTGCCCCATTGATCGCATGGCTCGCCCACGAGATCGGGCACGGTGGACATGTACCAGAACAGGCTCGGGATCAAACCGACGCCGTGCTTTTCCGCGGAGCGGACCACGCGGTCGAGACGCTGGAAGTACGCTTCCTTGTCCTCTATGTACAGCTTCATCTCCGCCGGCCAGAAACCCGAGGCCATGAAACGCGCGAACGGAATCCCCTGCTCTGCGAGAATCCGAAAGCCGGCGTCGTACGAGGTATCGTTCGGGTCCTTGAGCGTGCGGGCAAAGGCATCGAAGTAGTTGACGCCGATGCCGCGATAGGGGGCGCCGTCCTTCACGAGGACGCCGTCCCCGCGGACGCTCAACGCCGACTTCGGTTGCGCGTACGATCCGCCTGCCACTGCGGCGGCCGCGAGGATGCACAGCCATCGGGGACCTGTCATGTGCCGCCTCCTGAGGGATGATCTACTTCGTCCAGAACTTGTGAATAGTCTGACTGGTGAACTTCCTGCCCGGCTCGACGACGGTGGAGGGGAAGTCGGGCTTGTTGGGTGAGTCCGGGTAGTGCTGCGTCTCCAGGCAGAAGGCCGCGTGCTTGACGTAAGCCTTTCCGCCCTTGCCGATGATCGAGCCATTCATGTGGTTGGCGGTGTAGAGCTGCACGCCGGGTTCGGTCGTGCGGACCTCCATGACCCGCCCGGTGGTCGGCTCGTGCACTACGGCGCACAACGTCAACTCGCCCGGAGCGCCGTTGAGAACGTAATTGTGGTCGTAGCCGTTGCCGAGCTGGCGGATGCGGGCGCCGATGGTCTTCGGAGCGAGGAAATCCAGCGGCGTATCGACCACGCTGACGATGACTCCGGTCGGGATCAGTCCCTTATCGACCGTGGTGAACCGGTTGGCGTTGATCGTCAGTTCGTGGCCGAGGACGTCACCGTTGCCCTGGCCAGCCAGATTCCAGTAGGCGTGGTTCGTCAGGTTGACGACAGTCTTCTTGTCCGTCTCGGCGGTGTAGTCGATCCGCAGCTCGTCGTCATCCGTCAGGGTGTAGGTCACGGTGCACGTGAGGTTGCCGGGGTAGCCCTCCTCGCCGTCTTTGCTCAGGTAGCTCAGCCTGACCCAGGCCTTGTCCCCCGAGGCGGTCGCTTCCTCCTCTTTCCAGACCATCTTGTCGAAGCCCTTGCGGCCGCCGTGGATGTGGTTGAGACCGTTGTTGGCCGCCAGTTTGTACTCGACGCCGTCGAGGACGAACTTCGCGCCGCCGATGCGGTTGGCGTAGCGTCCGATGACCGCCGCCGCACAGCCTCCGCGCTGGATGTATTGATCGAGACTGTCGTAGCCCAGGAGCACGTCGCCGAGCTTGCCATGCCGGTCCGGGACTTCCATCGAGACGATGATCGCCCCGTAGTTCATGATGCGAGCCCGCAAACCCTTGACGCTGGTCAGGGCGTAAAGAAAGACCTCTTCGCCTTCCGGCGTCCTTCCGAACGATTCGGTGTGAACATTCATGGGGCTGTTCTCCTTTGCTGTCGATCCGGTCCTGCCGTCGCTCGAACCCGCCGCCCCGACGCACCCGACGGCGCCAGTTACCATCATCAGAACCATCAACATTCGCGTGTTCATCTCTGCACCTGCCTGAGATTTGCAGTTGACTATTGGCCATTCACGATTTGGTTGCCGTCCTCGAAAGGCCAATCATAAACCGCAAATCGCGAATGCTCAAGGAGTTTTGTTCACACGGATATCGTCGATGGGAACCATCCCGGTGCCACCCGAGACGTGGGTAGTCTCGGTCACCAGTCCAGAGATATAGGCTCTTGATCGAGCGCAGATCCACGTCCTACCGGCCCGGCCACCCAGCCGCAGACACCTGGGCAAAACGTGAATCTGACCGGGCGAATAGCTTATCCAGGAGTCTTGGCCCGGAAGGAGATACGCGACAGATCAATAGAGTACTTAGGTATCGCAAGAGGGCGTGTGGGAAGCAACATCGTCGTGGTACGGGCGTCCTGCCCCTGCGTCTTGCGAGCTTTCTGCTCGTGGAGGCAGGTCCCTACTCACCGCGTGCCGGCGTCGGACGGGCTCTTGGATTGGGCCCTCGGCCGGCAGGCCGGTCCCGTAGTACCAGAGCAGGAAGAAGGCCGCCAACGAGCCGCCGTGAACGGTCTCGAAACACTGCCGGAAGTAGTCTAACGTGACGGGTTCGTCGCCCGCATCGGTGAACAGCTTCTTGAAGCCCGCGAAGAATTCCGCATCGCCGATCTGCCTCCGCAACGCGTGGATCGCCAGGGCCCCCTTGATGAAGTAGAGCGTGGGGAACACGCGCGGATCGGTGATCGGCAGCTCCCCCCATTGCACGTAGGGCCAGAAAGGAGCAACGTCCGCTACGGACAGGCCCACGCTCGCCGCGGCCTGCTCGACGGAGGCGCCCGATTCCTTGAGCGACTTGAGCCGGTTCATCAGGTTGACGATCCGGATATAGGCATCTCGATAGGCGGCCATGTTGGCCGCGAGCGTCGCGGCTCCCACGAACCGCTCCTGAAACAGATTGTCCGTATACTCCGAGACCCCCTCGGCCAGGAAGTTGGGCAGTTGCAGGCGGTAGAAGTTCCACTGATGGGCGATCTCGTCGGACAGAATGATAGACGGCAGCGTGAGATAATCGTCTCCGATGGACGCCGCGAACCAGAGCGTCTGCGACATCATGACCAGCCCCTTGGCCGCCAGCCCGGTGTTGCCCTGGTTCGGAAAGACCTCGACGATCCGCAGGTTCGGCCAGGGGTAGTCCCCCATCAGTTCCTCCAGGAAGGGCAGGACCTTCGTCGTGACGTGCTCCATCTTCTCCCGCGCGTACGAAACGTCTTCAGCCGCACAGTAGATACTCACCGGCACCCGGTCCCGGTAGAGCGTCTCCTCCACGACATACGGATAGACCGCCAGCGGAAAGACCAGCAGGCCGCTGGCATAGGGGATGTCGTACGTGAACCGGGACAAGCCCCCTTCCAGATCCTCCTGCGATTCCAGGATACCCGCGGAAACGCCGATCCAACCCTCGGGCACGGTGATGGCGATGCGACCGGTCCCGGTCCCGAGCCCGGGAAACGGGTAGTAGAACAGGTGGCTGGAATAGGCGGATTCCTGCGTGAGCTGGCCGAGCACGAGGTTGTCGAGAGTCGAAGGATTCAGGCTGTAGCCATAGAAGACCTCGTCCGTATAGGCATAGGCAAGTTCCAACACGCACTCCTCGGGCGAGCGCCCCACCGCCATCGTGAACACGGAAACCCCGTACTCCGGCCGCGACACGTTTTCCAACGTGTACGGCACGTCCCGTCCGGAGTCCACCTCCCGGAGATAGTCCATCCGCGCCGGTTTGAGGAAGTAGCAGACCAGTTCCTCATCCCCGGCATTGTCGACAATATGCAAACGCGTCCGCACGGTCATGGACTCGCTGTTCGGGTCCACGACCACGTCCACCTCGGTCTTCTGAATCACCGCCGCCCCAACCGGCGTACCCAATGCCAGAAGGATCGCCCCCCCGATCCAGACCCCTATCGCGCCCCGCCATCTCAGGCCGGCATCCCGACTCACCGGATTCAATCGCATAGTCACCTCCTGCCATGGCATTCGCCTACCGACAGCCACGTCTCCATTATAACAACCGCCCGGCCGGAATGGGTCTAAATCGACGCCTGCGAGCGCTTCGAGACGCTTGGTGACTACGAGTTGAAACGCTTCCCCAATCGCTGGTTCAGTGAAACGATACACATGGGCAACCTCCGCGGCATCAGCAAGGCAATCGCCCAGGAACACAGAAACCCCCGACAGCCCAAACTCCGCCGAACGCTGGAAACACCAATATCCAAAGCCTGACCCCTGTGCGGTCCGTTTGATGTCGCAGCTCTGGGCCACAATCAGCGGGGCCGTTTGAACCAATAGGTGTCGTAGCGCGAATCGATAGCCACGTGCACGAGCTCCCAGCCCTGGCGGCCCAGGTGATTCAGCAACAGCGGGCTGACTCTCGCCGTGCGGGCGTTGACCTCGATGCTGGTCGGGAAGCCCATTTGCTCGAAGAAGGATGTGGGGTTGTTCGCGCGAACGGTCTTGTCCTGGCCTTGCCATTCGTACTGATTGGGGGATTCGATGTATATGCCATATTCCCATCGGGTCGGCCCCCGGGTGGCCGGTTCGGCCCCGATCAGCAGCACGGTCATCAAGAGGATTGCGGCCCCACAGGCCATCGTAGGTGTCCTGATGCTCATAGTTCGTTCTCCGGAAGCAGTTCCTTCGACCTCCATTGTTGCTCTTTGCTCGACGTGTATCCCTGCCGCCGGAAAGAGGCGTCGGCGGGGAACAGAGTAATACATTTCGCCGCCGTTGTCCGACCGATTTCCTGTCGATGCGGCTGGATCAGTAGTACCATTCCGGGCTCGACAGAATGTAGTCGAGCACATCGCTGAGCTTCGTCGTCCTCAGGAACGATAGCTCGCAAGCTCATCGTCCGTCAGGTCCTTGTTGGGCACGAGACGATAGTGCTTCTCCTCTTTGATGCAGATCTTGCCCTCCGACCGCTCGAATTCGAACAAAGCAATCAGATCATCCTGCATGAACTGCGCGGCCAGCGGGCGACAGGTCAGGGTCGGAAACTTCGCTTCGCAGAGGGCGAGATCCTGTTCCGGTTGGATGATGCCCACCTTGTCCCGTGCCCCCCCTTGGCTTGAAGAGGGAAGATGAATTGTCCCCCCGCATACACCACGATACCAAGATTCGGGATGTGTCTATATCGAGTCGATGCGGACAGTGCCCACGGTGTTCTCGTTGGCGTCGCGGATTATCTCGCTTGTGTCGCCGTAATCGCGAAGATCGTCCGCAATCCGGCAAAGGATGCGGCCTATCTCCTCCGTCGGGCTGTCCTCAAACGCCGCGTTGCCCGTTTCGAATGTGATCGTGATTCGTTCTGCCATTTCATGTCTCCTCTTGGCCCTATGTGGAGTGCATGAGTGTTCTTCCGACTCCATCGGCACAGGGGCGTTCCGACGAGTTCGAGGGGTGCGTTTAACGCTTTGGGGATACCAGCGGGGAGGGGGCATAGGAAGATTATCGAACGGTTGCTCCTATGAAGTTCGGCGCATTGGTATCTCCTCATGGAGGATACCCGCCGCTTGGATTCAGGGCGGCGCTCGGCGGCGACATCGTCTTGCTCTTCTACCATGCTGCTGGCCCAAAGCGGAGGACGCCGGGGGGCTGAGGGCGGGCCCCCAGGATCAACTGAACCGGCCGAATCTGACGTTACGCTTCGATGGATTCCGCAAAGACCGATCCATCTGGATCGTTGCGGATCTTGCTGAACTCCGGTCCAATCGCGCACTCGTACTTCCTTTGACCCATGTAGGCGTCTGCCGCAGGGGGATTGGCATCACGGAAGAACAACTGCGCAATGCGGACGCCGGGGTATAGTTGTAGAGGAATGGTGCCCACGTTTGATAGTTCGAGAGTCAGCACGCCCTTGAAACCTGGTTCAACTGATGTGGCGGTGGCAATCTGCAAACCGACACGTGCCCAAGAAGACCGCCCCTCCACTTGGGCCTCCAGATCCGCCGGCATGCAGATATACTCAAAGGTTGAACCAAGTGCGAGTGTACCGGGATGAAGCACAAAGAAATCGCCAAATCGAACAACGTGTCTTTCCTGCATCGTGTGCAACTGGCTTATCAGCATCTTGTAGGGTTCGAATACGCCGCACGTATGCAAGCGAAAGATAATGAACTGATTGCCCAAACGCACGTCTACCGATGCATCACCAATCTGTTTGGGTGACAGCAAGGGTGTGATCACCAGACTGTTGGCATCCTTCCGCTTCAGGCGATTCTCTATTTCATGTCTTGTAATCGTGCTCATGTTGCATCCAACTGGGCAAGACGCGGGCCAAATACGGATTGCACAAAGCTGGCTTCAATTGCTTTCAAGATCAGCCGATAGAGTCTTTCGATGTTCTCGGTGCAAGCCCACCCACCGTCCTGCACCAGCTTCTTTGCTTTGAAGACCCAGGCGGCATTGATGATGTCTTGGAAGAGTGCCGTCGAGGTGTCAGGCCAGACACCAACCTCACTCGGAGGGATGTTCCGCTCGAGTTTACCAACGAGATCTTCGATGGTCGGGAGTCGTTCGCTCAAGCGATAGGGCCTCTGTGATTCATTGGGCAGCATACCAAGCGCCTGTCTGTGGATCTTTTCCCATTTCCTTCTAATCAGATCGTAGGCTTCTCTCACGGCCATATCCTGATTGAGCACCGTGTGATCTGATTTCTGAGCAACCAGGAATCTGGCTGCACCTACCGATTCGCAGAATGCACCCACGGTTGGTCTGGGGTAGGTCGCCTCTTTGCCGCCTGTATGAACAGGATGCTGTGCAAGATCAGTCTCACAAGCATCAAGCATGAGGCGCAACCGGTATCTCCACGGCGGATACATACCACAGTCTGTCGGGTTTTCATCCAGAGACAGGCCTGCACTGAATTCGAGCGATGCAGCAAGAGCCGCAGGCCCAAACAAATGAACACCTATGGCATCACAGATAAGTTCAGTAATCCCCTGGCGGGCCGCTCTCATTGCGGCACTTGCTAGATCGGACACATACTGGTCTACGACTACGCGCCGAAACAATGCCTGATCCGGCGCATGTGGGAAACGTCCTTCAACCGTTTTCTGCATTCTCGCCTTGATCTGAGATTCCTCATCAGCCCAGAGTCGGCCAAACTCATTCTTGATCCAACGCGCCGCTATGATATGTCCCAGCTCGTGGCCCCAGTTGGCATGGAGCGGAGCATTGAGTCGCTCTATTCTGGGGAAGGCGATGCAGTAGATTCTCTCTTCAGCCAAGTCACCAAGACCCTCTTCCCACATCCCGGAGGGAATCCAGGGCATGCTATTCATGGTGGTCTGGTGATACTCTACGAACTCACCGGTGAGGCTGTAGTTATAGGACCATTGCGGGCGAAGGATGAAATGGCTATCAGCACCGGCCTGTCTCATCAGGAATTGCTCTGTTGCCTGAATCATAGACCAAGGGGTGTGTGCCACGCGAGACCGTTCCACGAACCTCAGATGCTCGGCGATAAGACAAAGGAAAAGGTTGACGTCCGAGAGGTGTTCCGGCGGAGTTTGGTGGAGGTAACGTGTGATTAGGTCAACACTGTGGCTGATAAGGTCGCAGAGTCGTTCCGGAGTGCGTGTCGGAAACCCCCCAGCGTGCTTGAGATTCTGCGCAAGATTCCTCACTACATCACACCGCAAGTGTAGTTGTCGCCGTAGGATATCGTTACGCCACTGTCCTTCTGACCAGTCGGGCGGTTCCTCTCCGCTCATCGGATCGACTCTCCCACTGACAGCATGGGTTCCCGCTTGGGAAGGCCGTTGTTGGACAGTTCCACCATAATGCTGCGCGAGAGAACCTGAAGCAGTTCCCCTGCAAGGCGCAGATGCTCCGCCTTCAAATCGTCTCTTTCAGTTCCGCCCGACTTTAGACACTTGTATGTTGCTTTGAGGAAACCGTCAACGTTGTCGTCAGAGGTAATCCCTATCTCCTGGAACTTGTCTTGAATCCTGAGTAACGCCGCGAAAAACTTGGGCCGAGTATTGGTTGCAGCCGCTGTCAACCCTCCGTCAATACCCGGCTGAGACCCTAAGCCGGAAGTCCAATCTACCTGCGACAGGAAACCTCCAGCCCATCTGAGTGCATCCGCATCAGGGGCGTCGCCTTTGGAGATGCCTATAAGATTGCTCGAAGCCGTCTGCAATCTGGTGCCAACTTCGAACAAGCGCGCAGTCTGAAGCAAGTCCGCCATAAGCTGATCCCCTTTCCTATCCCGATTAGTCAACTGCGGGTGCGACGTCCTTGCTCCGCATGTCCACCCGCGCATCAGATCCTCTGGATCGTCTGCGAGATACCCTATTCATCGTACAGGAATAATGCTCTTCTTGAAAGGATACGAGTGATGTCGAACAAAGTGCATCGCATTCTCAATCTCTAAGTCCTTACCAATTAGACGCTTAGTATCTGCCGGCGTCAAGCCCCGGGGTTGTTTTTTTCCGGGCATCCACCCGAAACGGCGTTACTTCTTGGGCTGTGCCTCAGAAAAGTCCATTGACAATCGGCGGAGAATTTGCGACTATTTGGTATATGCCCGCGTAGGTACGTTGTGGCATGACCCTGGTCCATCCCGGGTGTGGGATGGTTACGGTGTTGCGGCAGGGCTCGCAACGCTGGGTTCATGGGTTGCTTTCGTTGTCGGAGGCGATTCGTGGCCCGGAGGACGCCCGAAAAGCCGTGACCCGCCGGAATGACCAAGGGGTCCCCGATTGGCATGGGCGGCTCGCCCATGGATTCGGAGCACGGGCCAGATCCCCGTGCGATGGTCGGGACCCTGCACGTAGATCAGGAAAGGATCGTCTTATGCAGGTTCAGTCTTCCCCTGCCGAGGGGTGTCCTCCCCCAGATGCAGAACCTTGCGGCTCCACTTCTGCCCGTGATCCGCGTGGCGAGGTCGAACCTCCGAATTCAGGCTCGAATGGGGGGGTGAGGCCGGAGGCCCCGGCTTGTAGTGTGCCCGTAAGGGCATATCCCGATCCTGCCGAAAGGGCATATCCTGGGTCGGCCGTGGGACGCGAGGGTAGGAAGATAACGCCTTACGGCGTCACTACGAACGCTTCGGCGAGCCCCCGGACCGGCGCCCAGATCATCGTCGATTCGCTCCTCGAGCACGGCGTGGACACTGTTTTCGGCTATATCGGCGCGTCCGTACTTCCTTTATTCGACAGGATTTACAAGTCGCCCATCCGGTTCGTCGTGCCCTGCCACGAGCAAGGCGGCTGCCACATGGCCGACGCCTATGCCCGCGCCAGTGGCAAGACGGGCGTTGTTATCGCCACCAGCGGGCCCGGTGCCTGCAACCTCGTCACCGGGTTGGCGACCGCCATGATGGACTCCATTCCGCTTGTGGCCATCACCGGGCAGGTCCGCACCGACCTGATCGGCGACGACGCGTTCCAGGAGGCGCCGACCACCGGGATTACTCGTTCCGTGACGAAGCACAATTCGATCGTCATGGACATAAAGGATTTGGCCAAAACGATTTACGCAGCTTTTCACATCGCCTCGACCGGCCGGCCGGGACCGGTTCTGATCGATGTTCCTTCGGATCTTGAGTTTCAGACGTACAACACCAACGGGTCGATTCGTGTGAACCTGCCGGGCTACCGAATCCCAAAGAACGGCCATGCGAAGCGGATCAGCGAGGCGGCCGAGGCGATCAACCAAGCCGAGAGGCCCGTCCTGCTCGCCGGTGGCGGGATCATCATGGCCAACGCCTCCGCGGAACTGCGGGCGCTCGCGGCGCAGGCGAACCTGCCCGTCGCGATGACCCTGATGGGTCTGGGCAGCTTCGACCAGAGCCGGCCCGAATCGCTGGATATGCTCGGGATGCACGGCGCCGCCTACGCCAACTTCGCGATCCAGGAGTGCGACCTCTTGATCGCGGTGGGGGCCCGGTTCGACGACCGCGTGACCGGCAAGCTGGCCGATTTCGCCCCCACGGCCAAGGTCATCCACGTCGATATCGACCCGGCGAACATCTCCAAGACCGTGCCCGCGGATATCCCCATCGTGGGCGACGCCAGGACCGTTCTGAACGCGTTGGCCGGGTGCGTGGAGCATCGGGGGCGGGCGGCGTGGTTCGCCCGGATCGCCGGGCTCAAGAGCCGCTGCGGGCTGGATTACGACCGCCAGGCGGGGACGATCAAGCCGCAGTATGTCGTCGAGGAGCTGTCCCGGCGGGCGACCGATAATACCATCATCACCACCGGTGTCGGACAGCACCAGATGTTCGCGGCCCAGTTCTACAAGTTCAGCCAGCCGCGGCAGTTGATCACCTCCGGCGGGCTCGGCACGATGGGTTTCGGCCTGCCGGCGGCCATCGGGACCCAGATCGCGCGGCCCGACGCGACTGTCATCGACATCGACGGCGACCACAGCTTCAATATGACCATGGCCGAGCTGAGCACCGCGGTGCAGAACGGCCTGCCGGTCAAGGTCTGCATCTTCAATAACGGCTATATGGGCATGATCCGCCAGTGGCAGGAGCTGTTCTACGCGAAGCGGTACTTCTACAGCTACCTGCGGAACCCGGACTATGCGGCGTACGCCCGCGCGGTCGGGGCGGCGGGCCTCACCGTCGAATCGAAGGACCAGGTCGGCCCGGCCATCGAGCAGATGCTCGCCACGGACGGGCCCTGCGTGGTCGATTTCCACATCGACGCGACGGAGAACGTGTTTCCGATGGTCCCGTCGGGCAAGGGCCTGCACGAGATGGAGGGCCTGCGGCTCCTGCAGAATGCGATGTGAGAATCGGTCCGGCGGGGCAGTCCCATGAGTCCCAGGCGCCCCATAGGTCCCATTCGTCCTATTCTCTCGAAGTGTCCAGGAACAATTGACAATCGCGCAGCCGTCACGATAAGATGCCCGATTCGCGATTCGTCAGGAAAGGATAGCCAATGCCAGCGAAATCAGAAGCCCCGGCCCCGGCGGCCGAGACGGCCACGATCAAAACAGGCGCCCAAATCATCGTCGATACCCTCATCGACCTCGGCGTCGATATCATGTTCGGCTATACCGGGGGGGTCGTGTTGCCCCTGTTCGACAAGCTCTTCGATGCTCCCATCCGCCTCATCGTCCCGCGTCACGAGCAAGGCGGCTGCCACATGGCCGACGCCTATGCCCGCGCCAGCGGCAAGGTCGGCGTCATTCTGGCCACGAGCGGGCCCGGCGCGTGCAATCTGACCACCGGCCTGGCCACCGCCATGATGGACTCGATCCCCATGGTCGCGCTGACCGGCCAGGTCCGCACCGAGCTGATCGGCAACGATGCCTTCCAGGAGGCCGACACGACGGGCATCACCCGGCCCGTCACGAAATACAACAGCATCGTCAAGGACATCCGCGCGCTCGAACGGACGATCCGCGAGGCCTTCCACATCGCCGCGACCGGCCGGCCCGGCCCGGTCCTGGTCGATCTGCCGGTGGACATTTCGGTGGGCAAGCACCCCTGCAACGGCAAGGCTCAGATCGACCTGCCCGGCTATCGGGTCCGCACGAAGGGCCACGCGCGGCAGATCTCCATGGCCGCCGAAGCGATCAACAAGGCCGAGCGGCCGGTCCTCTACGTCGGCGGCGGTGT
>Ga0068713_1003310_pt1 | contig 14295 bp, 13 predicted proteins | sample MTBAKSrepl2MetaG_FD_62223 | JGI IMG/M metagenome (GOLD analysis project Ga0068713, IMG submission 62223) | Enrichment culture microbial communities om Arthur Kill intertidal strait, New Jersey, USA, that are MTBE-degrading - MTBE-AKS2 (Arthur... | ecosystem: Environmental > Aquatic > Marine >...
CAATTGATTATTGAACCGGAGGCACAGTCGCCTTCAAAGTCTTTTGATTTCAATCCCGACTTTTGTCGGGACAAAAGACTTTTCAGTCAACATTGCCTCCGATAAATGCAGTTTTCGGGTTAAGGTAATATGAAAAGAAGGGATAATCGTGTAAAATTTTCTGGAGAGCATGAAAGAGACTATAGCGGATAAGAAAAGAGAGATGGAAATAAAGATATGGTGTCCTGATAAGGAGAAATTCCAGTATATTAACGTATGTGAGAAAAAGTGCAAAAAGAAATATAGATGTATGGCTTTTATGGACTATTTTGCGCCTAGACTTTTTTAAAAGAACACTGCGGCCGGTGCACTTCTTTTTGAGCCGCTCGGATTAGTAATGCTTCTTTAATTCAAAGAGAACGAGTTTTGCGACGGACTTCAGGGTCTCGAAGACTCCCTTACCGGTCGGAGCGATTCCCTCGAACCAGGGCACATCCCTGTGGTTGAGCAGTTTATTTATTTCTTTGACGGGTACAATGTTCGGCAGGTCTCTCTTGTTGTACTGGATTGCAAAAGGGAGCTTTTCGAGTTCATAACCCTGTTCTGCAAGGTTGATCTGGAGGTCGTCAAGACTTTCCATGTTTGATTCCATTCTCTCTATCTGGCTGTCAGCGACAAATACAACACCGTCAACCCCTTTCAGGATGAGTTTACGGCTTGCAGCATAGAAGACCTGCCCGGGGACTGTATAGAGGTGGAATCGTATCCTGAAGCCTTTGATATCTCCCAGGGCCAAGGGGAGGAAGTCAAAAAAGAGCGTTCTCTCTGTCTCTGTTGCAAGAGAGATGAGTTTTCCCTTCTGGTCAGGATTCGTTCTCCTGTAAATATACTGGAGATTCGTAGTCTTTCCGCATAATCCTGGCCCATAGTAAACAATCTTGCAATTGATTTCACGCGAGGAATAATTAATAAATGACACAGTAAACGTACCTACCTGAACAGGCTGTCGATGTCTTCGTCACTGATCTCGGCAAATGGAGATTCCTCAAACGGTCCCTCACCTTTATCTTTTTCAACTTTCTTGTTGATCTCATCGAATATCCTCGCAAGTGCTTCAGTCGATTTTTTCACACGCAGGCGGACGAGGCCTAATGATGATCTCTGATCGAAAATAACAACGAGAATAATCCTTTGCCCGATAAGAGAGATGTGAATATTGTCTTTCTCTCCTTCGTGGAAAAGAATGGTAAACTCTTTTTCTCCGAGAAGCCTGGCAATTCCACCGGTAGCTGCTATATTCCCCGCAGTGAGAGATGCGAGTGAAGTAGTATCTATATCACGTGTCTCTCCGGCCGAAGCTATCAGTTGACCATTCTTATCAACGAGAAAGACCACCTTGGCATTTGACTGCTGATGAAGTTTCTGAAGTTCCGAATCAATTTTACGGAACTCCTCTTCATACATAACAAGGTCAGAACCGATCATAAACTAAAATCTATCATATTTAATTTTTTAGAATCAAGTGGCGTATAAAGATTCCTCTTTTTGCAGCAATGCCCATTCCCGGTCAATATCTTCCTGGATCTTTTTGATTATCCCTTCATTTTCAGGAGTAAAAAGGTGTCTGAATCTTCCCTGTGGTTTAAGGAAATCGACAACGGGTTTTTTCTCCTTTGGCCTGAACGTGATCTTTGTAACTCCGTTTTCTATCTCGTACAGTGGCCAGTAGCATGTGTCAACAGCAAGCCTGCTGAGGAGAATTGAATCATCGGTCCTGGATCTCCATCCCCTGTTGCAGGGAGCAATGATATTGATAAATTTCGGTCCCTTGATCTCATGGGCCTTTTGAACCTTTTTCATGAGGTCTTTCCAGTGACTCGGTGAAGCCTGTGCTGCATACGGTATATTGTGAGCTGCCATGATCTTTGTCAGATTTTTTCTCGGTTCAGTTTTCCCGGGGATGATACTCCCTGCGGGTCGTGTCGTCGTATTTGCACCCAACGGGGTGGCACTTGAACGCTGGATGCCGGTATTCATGTAAGCGCCGTTGTCGTAGCATATGTAGAGCATATCATGCCCGCGTTCCATGGCACCTGAAAGGCTTTGCAGCCCGATATCGTATGTCCCGCCATCACCTCCGAATGCGATGAATTTTATTTCCTTTTGTATCTTCCCCTGCTTTTTTAACGAGCGGTACATTGACTCAACCCCTGAAATAGTGGCAGCAGCGTTCTCAAAAGCATTATGTATCCAGGGGATTTTCCATGCAGTGTAATCAGAGATACAGGAAGAGACCTCAAGACAGCCAGTTGCATTGGAGGCTATGACCGGGTAATCGGTTGCGAGGAGCACCATCTTGACCACTGTAGGAGCACCGCAGCCTGCGCAGAGTCTGTGGCCTGACGATAATAACACCTCTTTCTTTGAAAGCTCTTTTAAGATAAGTGGTTTTGTCATAACTATTCCCTCACACCTATATATTCTTTTACAGTTTTTACTTGGTTGCTCTTGATTATGTGGACGAGCTCATTCAGTGCGAGTTCCGCGTGTTCAGGGAGATAGTCCCTTCCCCCGAGTCCGTATATCTTGTTTATGAGCAGAGGCTTATCCCTGTATGGATAAAGACTTGTAGCGATCTCCAGAAACAGAGGTCCGTAAGAACCACCGAAGGCATCTGCCCTGTCGAGTACGCAGAGTGCTTTCAGATGTTTCAGGGTTTCCCCGACTTGTTCATAAGGAAATGGTCTGAACAGGCGTGGTTTGAACAGTCCGGCCTTTATTCCCTTGTCTCTGAATTCGTCGATTACATCTTTTGATGTACCTGCGGCGGAATTTAAAATAACGAGACCGATGTCAGCGTCATCAAGCCGGTATGTTTCAAACAGGCCGTAGGTCCTCCCTGAAATCTTTTCAAACTCACGTGCAACATCGAGCACAACGTTCGAAACTTTAGAGGCGACTTCATCTTGTGCCTTCCTGTATTCCATGTAATAGTCAGGGAGAATGAGAGGCCCGTAACTGATCGGGTTTTTGATATCAAGGAGCGGATACAGAGGTTTGTATTCACCAGCGAAGGTGCTTACTTTTTCATCATCAAGATATTCTATACTCCCGATAGAGTGACCAATGATAAAGCCGTCATAACATATCATTGCAGGGAGTCTTATATCCATGTTTTCAGCAATACGGAATGCCTGGATCGTGTTGTCATAGGCTTCCTGGGCATTTTCTGACCATAACTGTATCCATCCTGAATCCCGTGCTCCCATCGCATCAGAGTGATCGCAGTGAATATTGATTGGTGCAGAAAGTGATCTGTTTACAACAGGCATGACGATCGGGAGTCTTAATCCGGATGCGATGAATAAAATTTCCCACATGAGAGCGAGTCCCTGTGATGACGTTGCGGTTGCGACCCTTCCACCGGCAGCAGCAGCGCCGACGCAGGCGCTCATTGCACTGTGTTCGCTTTCAACAAGAATGAGTTCTGTCTTTACCTGACCGTTTGAGACAAAAGTTGAAAATCGCTGCATCAATTCTGTCGCAGGAGTTATGGGATACGCTGCGCAGACATCAGGGTTTATCTGCTTCAAGGCATGGGCAACTGCTTCGTTCCCTGTTACGGCGACAATCTTAGCCATTATTCCCCCTCCTCAACCATCACAATCGCCTTGGTGCCTTTTTTGCCGGGACATTCAAGCGCACAGATGCCGCACCCCTTACAATAGTCGTAGTCAAATCCGGTCATCTTGCCGTCTTTTACCGTGACCGCCATGTCAGGACAATAAAGCCAGCAGAAAAGACACTGTATGCAGTTTTCTTCATGCCATGTGGGTTTGAAAGACCGCCATGAGCCTGTTTTGAACTCGACTGCATTCCCTGCTTCAAGTATGACAGCTCCGGGCGTCACTTCTTTCCATCCTTTGAGTTTCATCCTTCACGTACCTCCTCATATCCACGCCTTGTTGCTTCAAGATTGCCGTCTATGATCAACTGAGAAAACTTCTTTCCAAAACTTTTCCTGACATCATCGAGGAGATGATCAAGGGTTACGAGTCCTGTTACCTTGGTGAGCGCACCGAGCATAGGGGAATTTGGCAAGGCTCTTCCTATACACTCTAATGCTATTTTTGTTGCGTCAACGGTAAAGACCTTTTGTCCTGCTTTCGCTTTGAGTTTTGCCCTGATCTCCTGAGGGTTCTTAGAAGTGTTCACAATAAATATGGCATTATCTGTCGCTCCATCCGCAACATTTATGCTATCGAGCAATGTCGCATCAACAACACTGATAACCTGTGGGTTGAGCACAGGGCAGTGCATCCTGATCTGCTTTGAGCTTACGCGATTATAAGCACGTAATGGGGCTCCGGCTCTCTCAGGACCATATTCGGGAAATGCCTGTACATATCTTCCACCACTCAAACAGGCATCAGCAAGTACCTTTGCGGCAGTTACTGTTCCCTGTCCTCCGCGCCCATGCCATCTTATTTCTATGGTGTCAGTCATGTTTTATTCCTCCACCGTTTCGGTATAAATTCTTTGCTGTCCGGCTAAAAATCTGACAATCTAAGTAGCCGGAGGATGACAAAATACGACTTTATACACAGACAATAAGTAGAGCAAACAGTCATCCCGTTTAAAGTGGAATATCTGCACGTCTCTGCGATACTGCTTTTTTCACAATGAACTGGCATCAAGTTTTTATGCCGACACCTCTGCCTCTTTCAGCCACAGGAGTCGGGAGCCGTTTATTACCGATGCATTGATCGACTCGATGAATGCATCGGGTGAGATCTCGAGACCCTCTTTCCTGGCAAACGGCCTCAGCGGCTGCTTTGCCTTTACCTTCACCGCCTTCTTTACCTCTGCCTCTGTCGGTCTCTTGATCGTGGCACCCATCTTCTTTGCAAGCTGTATGAAAATATCCCTGTGGTTTTTTGCCTGTCCCTGAGGCTCTATCACCTTCGGAAGATACTTCAGCCTCCCCAGGTAATCTATCATGGTGCCCGCAGACTCAAGAAAGGTTGCTGACGGCAGCACGACATCTGCCTGCCTGGCAAGCGCTGTCAGATGGGAGTGCTGCACAACAAGAAAATCAGCCTTCGGCCGCTCCTGTATCGGGACCTCACCGACGGCATACAGGACCTTCATCCCGTCACCTGCCATCTGGCGGTAGGTCCTGCCCTTCGTGGCCATACCCATGAGGGCAACGCCCCGTGCATTGCTCTCAAGCCCTGCGGTAACCGCCTTTCCCTTAAAAAGCGTGAGGTTGGCAGCTGCATCGAAGAACCCGGGTGATGTTATGATTAACGGCTCTGTTGCCTGGACAATGAGGTCTGCTGCCTTTTCCGTCTCTTCTGTTACGGCTGCATTCTTTACCAAAGCTGTGAGCTTCCTGTCCGCCTTCAGGCTCTTGTGCCCCAGTGCCTTTGCAAGGCCCTTGAGGGAGGCTATCTCGTCACCGCCGAGACCGACCGCTGCTATGTCAGAAAGCCGTGTCTCAGAAGAGTTGACAACGATAAGCTTCGCTCCCCTGCTGACCCGCTTGCGTATGGAGGCATCCAGTGCCGGAAGCCGGCGCTCCCACTGCGACGGGTTTAACCCAACCAGCACAATAACGTCCGCAGCGTCCATGTCCGCTGCCTGGCTCTCCGTAAGAGATTCAGGTGATGCGTAGAGGCTGAGCGAGCTGTCATAGTGTTTTGTCTTGACAACCGTGCTTGCAAGCTTCTTCAGTGCCAGGGCGTCTTCGTTCTGGATGCCCGCTGTGCTGATGAACCCTGCTTCCTTGCCGGCCTTCTTGAGTTTATCCGAAACGATCTTCAGGGCATCCTCCCATGTCGTCTCTTTCAGCTCTCCGTCTACTTTCTTTAACGGAGCAGTCAGCCGCGTCTCTGCCTCAATGCAATCAAAGCCGAACCTGCCGTAAGCACAGATATACTGCTCCGAAGAGCCCGGTGCCGCCCCTGCGTTTATCTTCTGGATAACCCCGTCCTTTGTGCTCACCGTGATGTCACAGCCATTGCCGCAGAGCAGGCAGACCGAGTTGACCTTTTCGTACTCCCACTCCCTGCCCTTGCGCCACCGGTCTGCCTCCAGCAGGGCGTTGACAGGACAGGCATCAACACAGCTGCCGCAGAAGGTGCATGCCGATTCCTGAAGGGGTTTGTCAGTGGCTGTGGTGACCTTCGAGCCAATGCCCCGGCCCATGAATTCCAGAACATTGGTGCCCTGCTCCTTGCAGACCCGCACGCACCTGCCGCACAGGATGCAGTACTCGGGGTCCCGCTTGATGAAGGGGTTTGCCTCATCAACCGGATACCCGAGGGTCTTGCGGGTAAAGCTGGATTCCTTGAGCTCAAACTCATAGGCGTATTTCTGGAGATTGCAGACACCCGCCTTGGTGCAGGTCATGCAGTCCAGCGGGTGCATGGACAGGATGAGGTCGATGACGAATTTCCTGATTTCCTGGACCTTTTCGGTCTTCGTGTGGATGACCATGCCTTCCTTGACCCTGGTGTTGCATGCGATCATGGGGGCCCTCATGCCCTCGATCTCAACAAGGCAGAGCCGGCATGCGCCGATGCCCTTCATGCCCTTCAGGTAACAGAGGTTGGGTATGTGGATTCCAACCTGCTCTGCCGCATCGATTATAGTGAGATGTTCAGGTACCTGAACCTCCTGCCCGTCTATTGTGAGCTTGACTGTGTTTGACATTGAGCCCTCCATGTATAAAAAATAAGATTACTACGTTTTCAGATTAAACCGGAACTTCTTTTTCAGTTTCTAATTCTACTTTTGCTATCGCATGCGTTGGACATACTGGGACACATTCGCCGCATTTGGTGCATCGTTTCTGAATTATCTCAAATGGTAAATAACCGCTGAGAAAAGGTTTTTTCTTTTCCCCGACAATTGCATTGAATTTGCAGACAGCCTGACAGTCGCCGCACATGATACATTTATCAGGATCGATCCTGAATTCTATGAATGCGAGGCATTCCTGATCAGGGCATCTTCTTTCTGAGTGTGCTTTAAAGGCGTTGGTATCAATCCATTCGAGAAGAAACCGTCCGGTGTCTTTCCCTCTTTTACATCTTGATGCTTCAGTCATGACACGTGCGATGCGCCTGAGGAGAGCACTGTCAGTTGCTGTTCCCTGGGCAGAAATAATGTTTTTCAGTCTCACTCGTGCTTCATATGTCCCGAATGCACAGGGAAAACATTTCCCGCACATGAGTGTATCGAGAAACTTTTCGACATAATAAAGTGCCTTCTGTGCAGGACAGTGTTTTTCTTCAGCTTCTTTTCTTATATCCTCAACGTTCAATTCCTTCTGTTCAGTCATGTTTCACCCTCAATAGATTTGTCTTGCTAAATAGCATATTTCCGGAAGCAAAAAAGATACAAGGTCCCTGAACGTGACCATGCCGACAATTGTATCGCCTTCAACAACCGGTATATGTCTGATTTCCTTTTTTAAGACAACAGGTATCACCGCACTGATTTTTACCGAAGGATCGAATTTGATAATGTCATAGCGTATGACGTTTTTGAGAATTTCATCGTAAGAAATATTATCAACAACACACCGGACAATATCACGTTCTGTAAAAATGCTGACCAATCTATTGTTATCGTCAACTATAAGTATCCCGCTCACATTTTTTTCGCTCATTGCGTTTATTGCATCGCCTACTGTGAGGTTTTGATTGATCGTGACTATCATGTAAGGCTTAGCGTCTAAAATATCACGCAAAGTCATTCTGTATCTCCTTTTATGACTTCAGAAAACATCACGGTCTTCACTGTCACAGTTTCTGCACCTTTATTGCATCTACAGGACATGCAAGGAGGCACGCTTTACATTTTGTGCACAGATCCTGGTCAATAAAGAAATTTCTTCGTGCTTCCTTTACTGCATTAAAAGCACATGTTTGTTTGCAGAGGCCACAGAGGACACATTCTTCCTGATCAATCGTAAAAATTCCAAAGCCACTGCATACGTTTGCCCTGCAGTGTTTTTCGTGAATGTGCTCTTCGTATTCCTCACGGAAATAGTTGATAGTTGTGAGAACAGGGTTGGGGGCGCTCTGGCCAAGGCCGCAGAGGGCGCTTGCTTTTATCTTGTGTCCCAACTCCTCAAGCCTCTCTATATCGCCGTGCTTGCCTCTCCCTGTTGTTATGTTTTCGAGTATCTGTAACATCTGGTACGTGCCGATTCTGCAGGGGGGGCATTTTCCACATGATTCGGCCTGGCAGAAAGAGAGGAAGAATTTTGCAACGTCAATCATGCAGTTGTCTTCATCCATCACGACCATGCCGCCTGAACCCATGATCGAGCCGAGTTTTGTCAGGGAGTCAAAATCTACCGGCGTATCGAGATAGTGCTCAGGGATACAGCCACCGGAGGGGCCTCCGGTCTGCACTGCCTTGAATTTTTTATTATTCAGGATTCCTCCGCCGATATCGAAAATAATTTCCCTGAGGGTAATTCCCATCGGAACTTCTATAAGCCCGGTATTTTTCACCTTTCCTGCCAGAGAAAATACCTTTGTCCCCTTTGAGGTTTCGGTTCCCAAACCGAGGAACCAGTCAGCTCCGTGCTCTATTATTTGTGGAACACAGGCATAGGTTTCTATGTTGTTGAGATTTGAGGGGTATCCCCATACTCCTCCCCCTATCTCTGAGAGCCGTGGTGGCCGTGGTCTAGGGAATCCCCTCTGACCCTCAAGTGAGGCGATAAGTGCAGTGGACTCACCACAGACAAAGGCGCCGGCACCTTCACGGATCTGAGCGATAAAATCAAATCCGGTACCAAGTATATTTTTCCCTAAAAGGCCAATATCCTCGGCTTGTTTTATTGCCTCTTTCAGGGTTTTTATCGCAAGGGGGTATTCATGACGCACGTATATGAATCCATAATGGGCATCGATTGCATAGGCACATATGAGCATGCCTTCAAGGAGACTGTGCGGATCACCTTCCATAATTGACCTGTCCATGAACGCACCGGGATCGCCTTCGTCTCCGTTTGCTATGACCGTTTTGGCCATTCCTTTGCCGGAACGTACTGTGTGTGCCCACTTCAGCCCGGCAGGAAATCCTGCCCCACCCCGACCCCGTAAATTTGCCTTCTTTATTTCCTCAAGTACTTCTTCGGGACTCATGGATGAAAACATCTTCTCCAGGCCACTATACCCGCCGCAGGCGATATAGTGAGTTATATCAAAGGGGTCTATAATTCCCGTATACCTGAGCGCTATCTTCAATTGTTTCGTGTAAAAAGGGATTCCTTCCCTATTTTCTATCGGTGCCCTGAGGATTGAATCCCTGTACAGGAACTCTCTGACAGGCTGCCCGGCTGAGAAGGTAGTCGAAATGATTTCTTTTGCTTTCTCCGGAAGGACTCTCTGGTAGAAATAACCATGTGGTTCAATCTGAAGAAGCGGACCTTTCTGACAGAGCCCCTGACACCCTGTTTTTACCACCTCTATGTCCAGGCCACTTTGAGAGATCTCCCTCTCTAAAGCCTCGACAACTTTATGGGAGCCCAGGGTGCTGCAGGGAAGCCCGCAACAGGACGTAATTCTCTTCCTGCCGGGTGAAAGGACCTCTCTTTTCTTTAAGAGATCTCGCAGTGCAATAAGGTCGTTAATGCTGTCGAGTTTATTCATATATTTGTACTCGCATTTTCAAACAGCGTAGTTATTATTGTGATTGATCCTTCATTTTTATATACGTAATTTCAGGAACCAGATATGAAACGAGATCCCTGAACGTAACCATGCCGACAATGACATCATTCTCGACAACCGGAAGGTGTCTAATGTTTTTTCTCGCTGCAATTAATATTGCTGCACTTAATACAGTCATGGGGTCGAACGTGACGACGTCATGCCTAATGATATTTTCAAGTTTCTCGTCCAGAGAGATTTTGTTAAAAATACAACGTACAATATCCCTCTCGGTGAAAATACTGACCAGTTTTTCTTTTTCATCAAGTACGAATATCCCGCTCACATGCTGTTCTTTCATCGTATGCGCTGCATCTCTCACAGACTTCTGTTTATTGATAGGGACTATTTTATGCGGTTTCGATGCGATGACATCACGGAGTTCAGATGTGCACCTCCTTTCCATTGTTTCGATGCTATCAGGAGATATTTTATATTCTTCAATGAGCGTGACATGTCTTTTCTTCCTCATCTTCACAGCACCGACAGGACATGCCATATAGCAAGCCCTGCATTTTGTGCAGCTGTCCTGGTCGATAAAGAAACTCCTTCTCGTTTCCTTGACTGCATCAAAAGCACAGACCTGTTTGCAGAGTCCGCAGAGGATGCATTCTTCCTTGTCAATGGTAAACATGCCAAGTCCGCTGCACGCGTTTGCCTTGCAGAATTTATCATATATATGCTCTTCATATTCTCTGCGGAAATATTTGATCGTTGTGAGTACGGGATTTGGCGCTGTTTGGCCAAGGCCGCAGAGCGAACCAGCTTTCACAAGCATGCCGAGCCTCTCAAGTTTCTCTATATCTCCCGGTTCACCGTCGCCGGAGGTAATCTTCTCGAGCAACCGGAGCATCTGGTAGGTGCCTATCCTGCACGGGGGGCACTTGCCGCAGGATTCTGACTGTGTAAAGGAGAGAAAGAATTGTGCAATATCAACAATACAGTTTTGCTCATCCATGACTACCATGCCGCCTGAACCCATGATCGAACCGACTTTTGAAAGAGAGTCAAAGTCTACCGGAAGATCGAGATACTGGGGCGGGATACATCCGCCTGAGGGGCCGCCTGTCTGAACTGCCTTGATTTGCTTGTCACCGATAATGCCTCCGCCGATATCGTAAATGATTTCTCTCAGGGTTATTCCCATGGGCACTTCAATAAGCCCGGTATTTTTGACTTTACCGGTAAGGGCAAAGACTTTTGTCCCCGATGAGGTTTCCGTCCCTATCTGGTGAAACCATTCTGCACCCCTGGTAATGATGTTCGGGATGTTTGCAAGAGTTTCGACATTATTGATTATCGTGGGCATGGCCCAAACGCCTCTCTCCGCAGGAAAGGGAGGCCTTTGCCTCGGGAATCCCCTGTCGCCTTCTATGGAGGCTATCAGTGCCGTCTCTTCACCGCAGACAAAGGCACCGGCTCCTTCCCGAATATGAACACTAAAGTCGAATCCTGTGCCCAAGATATTTTTCCCTAGAAGTCCTAATTCTTCAGCCTGCTTGATTGCGATCCCTAGGTTTGTAACTGCAAGAGGATACTCATGGCGGACGTAGATGAACCCATAATGTGCACCTATTGCATAAGCACATATAACCATACCTTCGAGAAGACTATGCGGATCGCCTTCCATGATTGACCTGTCCATAAAGGCTCCGGGATCGCCTTCATCTCCATTGGCTATAACAACCTTGATGGGAGATGGGGACTTCCTTGCAAAACCCCATTTCACACCAGCGGGAAATCCGGCTCCGCCGCGGCCCCTGATATTTGATTTTCTTACCTCGTCAATGACTGCTTCCGGAGTCATGGAGGACACTATCTTCTCCAACGCCCTGTACCCGCCAACAACAATATAATGGTTGATATTACAGGGATCTATACTCCCGTTATGCCCTAAGACGACTCGCACCTGTTTTTTATAAAAAGGGACATCTCCCATTTTCTCGACCGGGGGCTTGATGAATGACTCCCGAAAGAGCAGGTCTCTCGCCGGTTGACCTGTGGTAAATGTGGAGAGGATCTCTTGTGCGTTATCAGGATTAACCTTCTGATAGAAGTATCCATGAGGTTCAATTTTCATAACAGGACCTTTTTGACAGAGGCCCTGGCATCCTGTCTTTATGATCTCAATCCCTGAATCAGCAGAGACGGTATCCTCGATCGCTCTGACGACGTTGTGAGAACCCGAGGCACTGCATCCCGTCCCGCAGCAGACTTTAATCATGTTCTTGTGCGGAGCTAATAATCCACTTGCTGCAAGGTTATCCCTGTAAAATGATAAATCATGAATGCCGGCAAGTCTTTCCATGAATTCCGTCTTCCTTATATCGTCAGTCTTCTCTTATGGATTTAATTAAACCTTCTAATTTTTTTGTTCCGATTTCGCCAATGACCGCTTCGTTGACTGTTGTTACAGGAGCAAGTCCGCAGCAACCGACACAGCCCACTGTCTCAAGGGTCAGTGCAAGATCATCGGTTGTATCACCGTCCTTTATGCCGAATTCTTCTTCGAAGGTCGTTAAAATCTTCTTTGACCCCCTTACATAACAGGCAGTGCCGAGACATACTTTGACGATTTTCCTTCCCCTCGGCTTGAAGTGAAACATTTTATAGAAACTCGCTACGCTGTATATTTCAGCAAGAGGTATAGTGAGCTTTTTCGAAAGATTTCTCAGGATGTCCTCAGGGAGATAGCCATTGTCTTCCTGGATCATGTGGAGGGTATGAATGAGAATGCCCCGATTTTTCTGGTACTCAGATATTATTGTTCCTACGACCCCAATCTCTCTGTTTACATCTAATTCCTCAACTTTCATAGGACCTCCATATTAGAATATAGTAAACAAGTCCGCATCACGTATAAGTGCCTTTAGAACCCCAAATGAGGCCGCGCTGCCCTCTCGAGTTCACGGCGCGCAGCCATATCCATGAGAACCCGCTCGGTAGCGAACTTGCCTGGCTCGTATTTCCTGAGCTTCAGCGCGTCTCTCGCCTTGTCGATATAATCAAAGGTGAGACTCAATATCTTCTCAGGATCGGGTTCGAAGTGGAGTGCGCCCTTGAATCGTTCAAACCAGACTTCTGTCATGATTTTCGTTACTTCTTTGCTCGCTTCGACCGGAGACTCCCCTCCAAATATGACCGGGATACCTGATGCGGCACAATAACAACCGATGGCGATAGCCTTTTCGCTCATCCACTCCGGGGCAATCCCGACCGCAGGCATTCCCCCTATCTCATCTGAAAGCCCTCCTTCTTCAGCCATCGCACTTGCTATGGTGAGAATCCTTGAATTATCAACGCATGATCCGAGGTGAAGAATCGGAGGGATACCAATGGCCTCGCACACTTCTCTCAATCCCGGTCCGGCTTCCTCAAGTGCTGTTTCTGGTGTCATGTAACCGGCTGCGGAACATGCATGGGAACCGCAACCCGTTGTCACAACGAGGACATCATTTTTAATTAACTCAATTGCAAGATAACGATGCAGACCCTGTGTGGGAAAACGGGGATTATCACAACCTACAAGGCCGACGACTCCCCTGATCCGTCCGGCCATGATCGCATCGTTTAAAGGTCTGAAAGAAGCCCTCCATGAACCGCCTTGCATATATTCTATGTATTCGTGAGAAAAGCCTCCTATTACCGGATATTTGTCAGTGATATGACTCCCTTCAGTTGCCCTGTCGGCATAACTATCTATAGCAAGCTTCACTATTTTCCTTGCGATCTCGCGTGCATTGTGTTCATCATACTGTATATGGACAGCACCGGGGAATTTTGCCTTGTAAGAAGTCGTGATGAACTTCGTGTGGAACCTCTTAGAAAGTTCTGCCAATGCGGGCATTATGCATTGCACATCGACTGTTATTGCATCAACCAGTCCCGTCAGGACAGCGAGCTCCTGGTTTGTGAAGCCCCCGGCCGTTGGGATACCGTGCCGCATCAGGACCTCGTTTGCGGTGCAACACATGCCACCGAGATTTATACCTTTGGCACCTTTCGACGTTGCATAAGCGAGCATCTCGGGTTCGTTGACAACATCTATGATGATCTCGGCAAGTGATGGCTCATGCCCGTGCACAATAATATTGACCTCATCTTCTTTAAAAATCCCGAAGCTTGCCTCTGCCCTCACGGGTCTGGGGGTACCGAAAAGAATGTCTGTAATGTCAGTAGAGATCATGGAGCCTCCCCATCCATCGGAAAGGGAAACCCTGAGCGTACTGAGGAGGAGGCTATCGGGATCATGGTCTACGCCCATGTGGGTTCGGTGCATTGCTTCCGTTATCTCTCTGTCAGTACCTCTCGGGGTTATCCCCCACTTCTTCCAGCGTTCCTGGGTCTTTTTCGGAGCCCTCTTGACAAAATTGGTTTCACCCTTCTGCCGACCGAAGTCTTCAATGAGTGTTGTGGCTACATCTCTTGCAACGTCAATGACAGGCCGGCCCTCAAACTCTATCCCGAGAATGCCAGCAGTTTTGTATAGTTTTTTTACATCGGTTATCTTGAAGTCTTTTGTCTCTCCGTTAGCAACGGCCAGCAATATAAAGGCCATATCCCGTGCATGGTCAATATG
>Ga0068713_1003329_pt1 | contig 14215 bp, 9 predicted proteins | sample MTBAKSrepl2MetaG_FD_62223 | JGI IMG/M metagenome (GOLD analysis project Ga0068713, IMG submission 62223) | Enrichment culture microbial communities om Arthur Kill intertidal strait, New Jersey, USA, that are MTBE-degrading - MTBE-AKS2 (Arthur... | ecosystem: Environmental > Aquatic > Marine >...
ATCCGATGCAGAACCTTACCGGCGAGCTGTAAAGATGCTGTTTGAAATTGCCGTAGAAGCTGATTTTATTCCCCAACAAATCAGCACTGGTGGTGGATGGGGTGTTCCCTATTGCCTAGAGGACAGCGTTGTGGACGCGCGGGACTGGGTTAAAGTGGTCGCGGACGCTTTACACCAGGAATGTGATGCTTTGGGCTGGCCGCTGCCTCAGCTTGTTCTGGAGCCTGGAAGATGGCTAACCGCGCAGGCAGGCTTGGCTGTTTACCAAGTTGGTTTTCAGAAGAAATCCAGGGAAGGTATGCATATTGTCGCTGTTGATGGGGGGATGGCGGACAATCCACGGCCCGCGATGTATCACGCGAATTACTGCGCGCTGGTTGTGGACCGCCCGTTTGAGGAACCTGTTCAAAAAGTGAGCCTGGTGGGGAAATATTGCGAATCGGGTGATGTGTTAATTCCAGAAGTTGAACTACCGGAAGTTGCGCGCGGGGATCTGATAGCCATGCCCAGCGCTGGCGCATATCAATTAAGCATGTCGTCTAATTACAACATGGCTGCCAGGCCGGCAGTATTGTGGCTGGAACCGGACAAAGTCGAGGTGCTTCAGAAAAGAGAAAACCCTTCGGAATCGGGCTGGTGGGTTGAATAATAATATAGTAACCAGACGATAGTTGGGAAGCGAGATAATTTTACAAGTTCAGCCATCTTGCTGCTTCTCGCGGGAGATCTTCAACTCCTTTTATTTTTACGGTGCACTGGGGAAGCGACTCGAGAAATGCCCGTCCATACCTTTTTGTGAGCACCCTTTTATCCAGTACAGCGACGATTCCCCGATCATTTTGAGTACGGATCAACCGCCCAAATCCTTGTCTGAAACGAAGGATGGCTTCGGGTAAGTTATATTCACTGAAAGGATCCTCAAAAGTTTCTGATCTTGCCGCGACAATCGGATCGGATGGGACATCAAAGGGCAGTTTGACGATCACCAGGACAGAAAGGGCTTCTCCTGGAATATCAACACCTTCCCAGAAGGACCTGGTGCCCAGCAGCACTGCTCTTTCTGATTCGCGGAAAATCTCCAACAGTGTGTTGGGAGAAGCGCCTTCTCCCTGTTCATAGACTGTAATCCCCTGATCGGCCAGATCAGGAGAAATTGCCTGAGAGGTCTTCTTAAGCTGTGAATAAGAAGTAAACAAGGCCAGCGTTTTCCCACCTGTGGCTTTGCTCAAGTGAATAATGGTATTCTCGACCGCGCGCTGGTAGTTTGCCCCAGCATTGGGCTCGGGCATATTGTTTGGAATATACAATAAAGTTGACGTTTCATAATCGAAAGGTGAACCTAAAGCAAGTTCCTCGGCGTCCACCGCGAAAAGTCGATTCCTGAGATAATCAAATTCGCCGTTGGCTGTCAGCGTGGCAGAAGTGAGGATGACGCTCGATTTTTCGTGCCAGAGATATTTTTCCATCAAAGGCCCAATATGCAGAGGCGCAATATACAATGCCAACTGGTAGCCATTTGGCCGGATCTCAACCCAATAGATGCTGTCAGGGTTGGGATCGGTAACAAATGAAGTGAGGTTCGTTTCGACTTCAGAAAATCTCCGGAACAGATTGCTGAGATTCCCCTGTGCATCTTCAAGCTCTTCTGAGTAGATTCCATCTAAATTCGCTACCGATTTGTAAATTTCCTGGATCAGGTTTAATAATAGTCTGAGCGTGTCACTGACCGAATCCCAATTGATTTCAACATCCGTCCACGCTGGTTGGGTCCTTGTGGCCGGCAGAATTCTTTCCTGTTGTCCATACGCGCTGACAGGCCGGCCTTCGCGCTGTTCTTCGAGGAAAGCGCTCAGAACAGAGAAGAAATTCCTGAAATCATGTTCCAACCGAAAAGCAAGATCAGTAGCCCTGCTTACGGCCTGGTGGTAGGCTGCGTAGTCAGAGGGCGAGAGGATATCGTGAAGCAGCCTTAATTGATGCCCAAGAACGCCACTCGAAAGTCCTCCAAGCTCGCGCAACATTCTTGCGAGATCATTTTGGGTCGCACGATAACTTAACGAATTCGTTGTGGCTGATTCCAGATGATGCGCTTCATCCACGATCAGGTAATCGTAATCCGGCAGCACCCGGTTTCCTGTTGCTACATCTGCCAATAGAAGCGCATGGTTTACAATGAGAATATGGGAGCTCTGCGCAGATTCTTTAGCCTGATAAAAGGGGCAAATCCCCCCCATCTTTGTGTAACAAATCTCGCCTTTGCAGCCTTCATTTTCCGCGGAGAGGCGACGCCAGATATCGTTTTCAACTGGGCCATTGAGGTTAATTTCGTTGCGGTCTCCAATTCCGCCCTGGTAAAGCCATACCAGAACTTTCGCGAGGACACGCATCTCCTCAGAATTTTCAACACCGCGATGCCGTAAAAGCTCCAGCCGGTGCGGGCACAAGTAATTTGAGCGGCCTTTAAGCACTGTCGCCCGCAGATTGATTCCCAGCGCTTCATTCAGATCGGGGACATCTTTGTTAATCAGCTGGTCCTGCAAGTTTATGGTATTCGTGGAAATAACCACCCGAAGTTCGTTCTGCATTGCCCAGATCGCGGCAGGGATCAAGTAGGCAAAAGATTTTCCCGTGCCGGTTCCTGCCTCAACCATCAAATGTTGGCTGTCGCTGATCGCGGAGGCAATTGCCCGAATCATTTCAATTTGTTCGGGACGCTGTTCAAAGCTGCTAAAATATCTAGAAAATGGACCTCCATATTCAATAATGGAGGCAATTTCATCGATATTGAGTGGAAGGACAGGATCTCTTGGAGATAAAAGCGGAAAAGATCGGTCCTGGTCGACGAAGAGTGGTCCGTTGAACACTGTTTTTGCCTGGCGGGATCGAATTTTATCTTTGAGATGCGTTTCCAGGGCCAGGCGGAAAGTCCATGAAGCACCCCAGGGGAACGGGTCACTCAGCCGTACGAACTCAGCCAGAAGGTCTGTGGGCAGATCAAGCGCTTTTTCAAAAAGACTTAAAAACACAGCCCGAGTTAATTGGGCATCATACAGCGCGCGGTGCGCGTTTCCCGGCAGAATAATTCCCAGGGATTGTCCTAACGCACTGAGATTATATCTTCCTGCCGAAGGGAGCAAAACAGAGGCCAATTCATACGTATCGATGAAGTCATTGTCCAGGAGAATATGATGTCGATTCAAAAAAGAAAGGTCAAATGCGATGTTTTGTCCCAGGATAGGCGCATCCCCGACAAAATCGGCAAATTCCTGAATAATGGCCTGTATCGGAGGTGCGTTTCGCACCATATCGTTACTAATGCCGGTTAATTGGGTTATAAATGAAGAAATTGGCCGGTTTGGATTGACCAATGTCGACCACTCTTCTTCAACGCGATTTCCATTGAAGCGCACCGCGCCAATTTCAATAATTGCATCTGATGAGGGATCTAATCCGGTGGTTTCCAAATCTAAAGCTACGATAGAGTGCATGGGATTGATTATACCATCCGGAATATGTTATAAAATTGAATATCGGAGCCATTTTCAAAGCATCATTCGTGTCGCAAATACTGGCGAGTGCACCCAGGTAGTCATGAAGTTTCAGGTCTCAGACCTCATAAATTCCAAAACACTTTTTTTAGAAAGCTTTTGGGCAGGACTGACGATCCAAACAAACTGGAGTAAACCATGATCAAGTTCTCTAACACCACGATCGGAACAACTATTGCCCCAGAGGATGGGCGCTTTTCGATTGAGATTTCGGCTGGGGGATCAACTGTGATTTTAGAAAATGCCTGCCTTGGAGTGCGTTACCGGTACCGTGGGCGAGCCTATCGAAACTTATATGATCATTGGAAAGTGTGCCTTGAAGATCAGTTTGAAAGCAAGGATGAACATCTGGGAAAGCTTCACCAATACAGCGTTCTTGTGGATCCTGATGAACATGGAATTTCTTACCAACTCACTTTCGCGTTACCTGAAAAATACCCATTTTTGATTTGGAAAATCTTGATTCGAAACAGCGGAAAGCAATCTGTATGGATAGATCAAATTGATATGCTACGGGTTGGCGAGAAGGCGCAATCTAAAATGGGTCCTTCAACGGGACAGATGAATCTGGGAACGATGGTAGGCGAGGTTGGAAGCGCTTTCTTCTCGAATGGATGGCAATCCTGGTCTTATTCTGCTGCGTATGGGGAATCTGAAACGCAGCGTTCAACCAGGTTAGGCCCTATACAAACGGTCATCAATAACAATTTTGGCACTGCCCAACCCCGCAGCGCGGGTCATTTTTCGGGGAATATGTTTGGCGTGATTGGTGACCGGGCCGGCGGAAATGGCCTATTGATTGGGTTTTTATCTCAAGAACAGCATTTTGGCTCAGTAGAAGCCTGGCTTAAAAAGTCGCTTTCCGCCGCGTTGTGGGCAAATGGGGATGGCACAAGATTGGATCCTGGCGAGGTGGTTGAAACAGATTGGGCAGTGATGCAGGCGGTTTCGCTCAGGAATGCAGACCCTCTCGCGGATTATCTTGACGCTGTAGCTAAACTTAATGGGGCGGAATTGCGAACTGAGATCCCGGTGGGATGGTGCTCCTGGTACCAGTATTACCAAAAAGTATCGGCTGATGATATCAGGCAAAATCTAAAGACAATATCCGACTATAAAAAGCAAATTCCTTTGAGTCTGGTTCAAATAGATGATGGGTTTGAAAGCCAGATAGGGGATTGGTTTACTTTCAGAAATACTTTTCCAAATGGGGTGGCAGGTCTATCCGAAGAAATCCGGCAAAGCGGTCTTGAACCCGGTTTGTGGTTAGCGCCTTTCATTGTGCATCCGAAATCGAAGCTGATCAAAGAACATCCAGATTATATTCTCAGGAACCGAAATGGACGTCCTGTTAATGCGGGGTTTGTGTGGAATGTTTTTACGACAGCCCTGGATTTAACACACCCCGGAGCGATGGATTACGCGTGGTGTGTGGTAGAAAAGGCTGTAAAGGAGTGGGGGTTTACCTATTTGAAGCTGGATTTCCTGTATGCGGCGGCACTGCCCGGGCATCATAAAGACCCGACAAAAACGCGGGCGCAGGTACTTCGAAATGGGCTGAAGGTGCTGCGTAAAGCAGTGGGGCAAGACACGTTCCTGTTGGGGTGTGGGATGCCTTTGGGTTCGGGGATTGGGATTGTTGACGCAATGCGGATAGGGGCAGATGTCAGCGGTAATTGGTATCCAAACTATATGGGGGTGAAGCCTGTTTTCAAAAAAGAGCCACACATCCCGTCCGCCAAAAACGCCATTCAGAATGTTTTTACCAGGGCAATGCTGCACAATTACTGGTGGATTAATGATCCGGATTGTTTATTGGTGCGGACAAACACAAATTTAACTTTAGCAGAAATACAATCTCTGGCCACTGCAATCGCGCTTACGGGTGGTTCTTTACTGCTATCTGATAGTCTGCCGGAGTTGCCTGAAGACCGGATCAAGATTGTCCAGAAATTGCTTCCTTTGATCGGAAAGAGAGCCATGGTCGTAGATTGGTTTGAGCGAGAGTCCCCCCAAAGGCTGCGTCTGGATATGAGCGGGCCCGTTGGCGATTGGCACTTGTTGGCTTTATTTAACTGGGAAGATAATGAAAAAGAGTTGGTATTCGACCCCAGTGATTATGGTGTTAACCTGAAGGAGTGTTGGCTGACTTCCTTTTGGGAAAATAAGATATTAAGTTCTTCAGGAAGCATTGCTCAAATCATCCAGCCTCATGGGGTAGGATTATTCGCTGTACGGAAAAAGCAACTGAAACAACCGCAATACCTTGGGGGAAATCTCCACATTTCTCAGGGGCAGGAAATCTCAGGCTGGACGGCAGGGGAGGACCATGTTGTGTGTCAGATTGACTTAAAACGTTCTTTTGAAGGTGATATCTTATTCTACTCGCCAACTAAACCCAAACGAATTTTGTTCCAGGGAGAACCCATTTTCTGGAAAATGAAGGGAGAGAATATCGTAAAGGTCTCTATCAGGAGTGATAAGGAAGGCGAATTGCGGATTGAATATTAGAAAGAAGGGTAGAATTGTCAAATAAATTCTACCCTTCGATTGAGAACAAACGGTGGGTAGTTTCCTGTTTTATTGGTTTACTGTGGTGTGACTTATGCATAAAAAACGATCTGTTTTCTCACTGTGTTTAATTTTTCTCTTTTTCACATTGATAAGAGCTGCTGCTGCGGATTCGGGAACTGACACGAAACGCTACCTGCCACTTGTTATTCATATCGCGCCCACTCCTACGCCAACTCCTGTTCCTACACCCACAACAATTCCCACACCTAACCCGGAATTACCGCCTCAATATTCGACCAGTCTGTATATGAAAACAGTCAATCCCAACACGCTATTTTCTTTGGGATGCGAATACGGTGAAAAAGATCAGCTATCAGCCGGAACGCAGGACAACGTGGTTTTCCTGGCTTTTGGAAAACCGACGATGAATGACGGTATATATGGGGCAAGTCTGTTTGGGTTTGGCCCGGCATCCACAGATGAGATCGCAGAGGCAATTAAACAATTTGGGGCTGGTTATCGGGCGTGCCTGGGGGATGATGCGTTTTCACACCTGCGCGTAGCAGTTGGAACAAGTAATTATGGCGATCCGGAACTGGTAAGTTGGTGGGATCATGGAAGAAAATGGGCGCGAATGGTGAATGACATTAATAAGTATTTTGTCGATCAAGGATACTTCACCTGGGTTGACGCGGTTGGAGCTTCGGATATGGAACTGGCGTGGAATAGCCCATCAGTGACCAGGTTGTGGGTTGAAGGATATGATTACGCAAATAAATATCCGCTTTACAATTTCGGTGCCGCGGAAGGCTGCCCAACCCGGCTGGCACCTCAGTGGCAGTGCGCATCACCATGGACCAAGGAAGACGTCTGGTATATTTCTTTTGGAAGCGGCGCTTCTTACCCGATGCCTTTGATCTACGCGACGAATGGTGTAAACGCCAGACAGTGGGCCTGGTTATCGGTTTACGCGGTAGAGCAACATGGGGCGCCGATGAATTTCAAAGGCGCATTCACTCAATTCCAGGCTTGCCAGCAGCGAGGGGGGTGTGATCTTCTGGACAATACTCCTGAACAGGGTTGGCAGCAATTGTATGATGAATTGAAGTTTGATGAAAGAACTAAGCAGCACTTAGCGTGGTCAACGGATATTAAATGGTGGGGGGAATAATGATGAACAAAATGCCGCACAGGAACTTATTGCTAGTGATTGTTAGTCTGGTCATTGTGTTTTCGATGTTATCCAGTCAGGAGATTGCAATTGCTTTTCAGATGCCTGGAACAGCAACCCCTGCGCCTGTTGCAGAGAACATTGAAGCGTTGGAAATTCGGAATCTGGAACAGATGCTGGATGGTGATGATCTGGATGAGATTACCCGTAAAGCGCTGGAAGAGAAGCTAAACATGGCACGAACTGTCATCAATGAAAGAACCATTACTGCCGCGAGCTGGTCAGCGCGCGCCGAAAGTATTTTGCCACCCGCGCGACAATACAATGAAAAACCTTTCCCTGAAGGCGTTTTTGAGGGAGGAGAGGGTTTTATTTCTTCTTCAGAAGCATATATTCACAATCGCTGGCAGAAGACCATAGAGGACGGCTTTATTCAGGTTTTTGCCGGTTTTTCCGCAAAAAATCCATTGCAAGGGGTGCTGTATATCGCCGAAACCTCGGCGGATCGGATGGATACAAAAATTCAAGCTGTTTATCCTGGTGAACAGGATGGCGGCTTTAGAATTGTTGAGGCAGATGACGGCGTTTTGATTTTGGAGAGTCAAAACATGCTGTACTGTTTTGATGTTTTGCAAAGACAATTTGTCTGCGTGGTAAATTAGAAGATGGCGTGAAAAATTCACGAAAAGACTGCCCTGGAATTTGGGCAGTCTTTTTCTGTCATAGTGATTTTTTGAATTTATTCGGGTTTATCCAACTTCTTCTCGGCTTTTCGCTGGTTTTTGCGCCGGAGAACCGCACGAGCAATGAAGAAGATTGGAAGGGTGATGAGCAGCAGAATTGGGGCGACAAACAACAAGATCCAAATGAGCGCGTTCGCGAGAAATTGTAAACCGTTAATTAAGGCCTGCAGCGCATCCCGGGCGACGCCCACAGGCTCCCAACCACCGATTGTGAGCGGTTTAACCGCTTCTTTTGAAACGATATTTACGCTGATTGAAGATAGACGGGCTGATTCTTCATAATAATTGATCTGTCCTTGCAGGACTTCAATTTCTTCCCGAACCTGGGTCAGCTGGTTAAAGACAGATAAAACATCTTCTGTTTTAGTAGCAGAGGCCATAATCTCTCGGAGTTGGGCTTCCGCATCTTCCAGATTTCTAAGACGGGATTTCAAATCCGTATAATCTTCGGTGACATCCTGCCCTGAAACAGTTTCATTCTGAATATCTGTGTCCTGATTTTCTACCATTGATTTAATTTCTTCCAACGCTGCCGTAAGTTGTTCGGCAGGAACACGGACAGAAATATTCGCGGCTGGAACTTCAATTCCATTTTCGATATACGTTTTATACAGATTGGAATTGATGACAAAGCCGCCCATGGTTTCGGCCATCCGGGTAATCTGATCCAAGGCACCTGCGGGATCATCCACAACGATTGAGATAGAAGCGTTCTTTATGACAATCCGTTCAACAGTGGACGCGTTTCCGCTCTGGCCAAAACCATCACGATCAGCGGATGACGCGCTCTCCATCATTTCTTCCTGCGCCATTTCCATTTGCGGCGCGTAACCGGCGTAATCTTCCATGGCAGAAGGCGCCGCAGATTTGGAAGCAGGAGCACAACCAGCCATTAACATGGCAATCAACAACAAAGCAAGCAGGTGACGTTTCATATTCTCTCCTCCATTTTTATAATCATAAGACGTCTTTTACCCGGGTAAAGTTCCTGGTAATTACCAGCCAAAAGCCAAACGCATCGCGTGACGTGTGGGAAGGCCAGATTGGGTGATCCGGTTTTGCACCTCGGCAATGTCGTATTCGACTCTATGCAGTGTCCATGTGAGGGAAGTATCGTCAAAAATCGCATAGGATGCTCTGGGGTCGTGGTCTCGGGGTTGTCCAACTGAGCCCGGGTTAAGAATCACCTTATTTTTAAGAGAAGCGGTGAATTGTACGTCAGGTTTATGGGTTTTTAATACCGTATTGCCTGATCCATTCAGCTCAAATGAAATTGGTAAATGAGAATGGCCTACCATACAAATCGCAGTGCTGAAATGTTTGAAATTTTCGGTAGCCGAATAAGTATCCATAATGTATTCCCAAACAGGATTCTTGGGGCTGCCATGGGTTAAAGTGACATTTTCTTTATACGTGACTTGCTTGAGATTGCCGAGAAATAGATAGTTCTCTTTGGTGAGTTTTCTTTGCGTCCACAAGGCGGAAAGTTGGGCGTCATGATTGAACGATCCGATATCAATCAGACCCAAAGCTGCTGCGTCATGATTCCCCAACAGACAGACCAATTTTGGCAGAGAGCGCACCAACTCAATGCTCTCGTTTGGATCAGGACCATATCCCACCAGGTCCCCAAGACACCAAACAGTATCAACTGCCCCGGCGTCTTCAATTACAGCTTCTAACGCAGTCAGATTTGCATGTATATCTGATATCACCAATATTCGCATGGAATGCTCTTAGGGCAGTGTAAACTGCGCTTCCCATTGGCCTAAAGATGTTTGCACTAACGTTGAATTCTGGCCCAAAATGATAATCCAGGAATTGCCAGGTCTGAGTGGGAGCGGCTGCTGGTCGACGGTAAGAAACTCAAAGGGGAGATCCTTTTGCGGAGTTTTCCATTGGGCTTCGATGACTTCTCCGTCTCTGAACAAAACCGCGCGGCTTCCCTCATTGTTATACCACAATTCGATATCATGAAGTGTGGGAGCGTACTGATTATACTTTGCGAAAACAAGGATAAGGTTTGAAAATGATAGCTGGCTGCCTGTTAGTCGATCGGTGAGCGGAACCATCGTCAAATTATTTGCGGCGTCTACATTTTCCATCCAAACCCGGTAGAATTGTGCAGCGGGGTTGAATTGCCACTGGCTCTGGTTATAAGCGTTGTAACGAACTGTAATTTGTTCTGCCAGAAGCCCAAGCTCAGGTTTTTCATTTGAGAAATACATTCCTTTAAAATCTGGCTTGTGGTCAATTGTTCCAATTGTATCCTGCGCATATTTGGATAGCAAACCGGTGTCCGCAAAAACACTAAAGACTGTGTGAGGGCCATCATCACAGAGCGCGGGACAGGTGGCAGCTGAAACTGAGAACGCGCGGTTTCCCAATTCGCGGTTGATAACCGGGAGTACCAGGTAATAATCTGCGCCCTCATATCCCAGAATGCCCTGGTAGAGTTGTGTTAACTGGGCGTCGACCAGCCTGGCCGAACGGATTGGGCCGACTTTTGGGGCGTTTTGCCCATAATACAAGGCCAGCAGTCGATTGGTACCTTCACCAATATAGTAGTCGAACACGATGTCGGCATAAGACAGGCCGGCATGTGGACGGCCTTCACGCGGGAAATTTGAAACTTTTACCAGCACCGGTGAACGGGCTAATAATTCAGGATCTGTGACAGCTTGTCCGGTCAGCGGGTTAATGTGCTCAGGATAACTGGATGGTCCATACTTCACAACAGTAGGCGCCGGTGTCAGTGTCGCGGTAGGGATGGGACTTGCGGTGGGTGTTGGGCTTTGGGTGTTAGCAGCATTTGGTAAAGCTTGTGTTTTTGCAGCAGAGGGCGAAGCATCTAATGCGTTTTCTTGTGTTTGGGGTGACTTCTGGCAACTGGCAATCAGCAGCGTGGTGGAAAAAAGAATTACCAGTCCATAGACGATCTTGCGAAAATGAATGGTCTGTGTTTTCAAGCAACAGTTCCTTTCAACGGATTAAGGTATTTCAAATTGAACGAACCAATGTCCTTCTTTAATTTCATTGAATGGCGAACTGTAATCTGCAATCATGAGCCAGGAGTTCCCTGGCTTCAACGCCATTGGAACACCATTTTGATTAATGAATTGAAACGGTTGGTCGTGTTTTGGGGCTCGCCATGAGCCTTCTACCATAATCCCATCGCGAAAATAATAGGCCTTGTGTTTTTCTGGATTATCCCAAATCTCAATGTTGTGTAAAGTGGGAGCGTATTCATCATAGTACGCAAAAAGGATAATAATATTTGAAAATGCCAGTTGTTCGCCGGTGATGCTCTCAATGTGAGGGGTCATGGGATGTTCATCCCAGGCATCATCTTTCTGACTGTCCCAAAGTTCAGTCCAACGGAGATATTTGCCCGAAACCGGGTCGAAATGCCATTCGCTACGGTTCCAGGTTGTAAAATTGATGTCAATTTGATCCGCGCGCCCGGAACTTTCTGGAACATCCACTTTAAAGAGCATCCCTTCAAGCGGAAATCTCGCGTTTTTCACACCAATCCGGGAGGTGAAGGCAGTTATTTCCGCGGTATTTACATAAACACCTGTTTCACTGTGTGTCGCAATTCCACAGATCGCCGGACAGGAAGCATCATCGAAGGAAACCGCTCGTTCTCCAAGTTCTTCCAATAAGACATTATCCACTTTGTCCGGATCAGCATTGCCATAAACAAGAACACCCTGATACATATTGACCAATTGCGCATCTACCAGCCGGCCAGATCGCAAAGGCCAGGCTTTCTCAGTGTCCTGACCATAATATACGGCCAGAAAACGATTCATTCCCTCGCCAATGTAATACTCAAAGACAATATCCGCATAAGAGAGACCAGCCTGGGGCCTGCTTCCTCGGGCAGGGAAATTGGATACTTTCACAAATACAGGCCGCCTGTTGAGGATCTCTGGGTTTGGAACAGACAATCCGGTCAGAGGGTTGACGTCAATCGGGGTGTTGCCAACACCGTAGACAATTTGAGTTGGCTGTGGCGTGTCTAGAGAGGTCAGGTCGGAAACCGATACTGGTGTGGCGCGCGCGGGGGTTATCGTTGGGGTAATTGTTCGGATTTCAACCCCTTCAAGGGATTGTTCATCAGGTTGTTGTGGTGCGGGCAATGAGGTGGTTTCAGGGGTTGAAATCAAATTTTGAACCCCCGAGACATAATTGGAAACAGGCTGGCAGCTTACCAGCAATGTTGTAATGAATAAGAGGGCTATTCTTCTAAAATCCATGCTGTAACCTGCTGTATTAATTTGTCTGCAACATCATATTTTGAGAGCTTTGGCAGTTCCTGTGTAGTGCCGTCCGCGAATATGAATGTGACAAGATTCGTTTCTGAGCCAAACCCCGCGTCTTGTCTGGTGATATCATTCGCCACAATCAAATCAAGATGTTTGTTTTTGAGCTTGATCGTCGCGTTTTTGAGGAGGTCTTCGCTTTCAGCAGCGAATCCGATGACAAATTTTGGGAGGCCGCTTTCCTGCTTCAAAAGCCCCACTTGTTTCAAGATATCGGTGGTGGGTTTCAATTTGATGCTCGCCAGATTTTTATCCTTTTTGATTTTAGATGTTGAATATCCTTCTGGCTGGAAGTCTGCCACAGCAGCGGTCATAATCAGAGCGTCTGTAGCTGGAATCGCGGTCAGAATAGCTTTCAGCATCTGTTCTGCGCTTTGAACCGGAATCAAATTAACTCCCAGGGGGGGAGTAAGAGCGGTTGGCCCGGAGACCAGGGTTACATCAGCGCCAGCGTCGAGCGCGGCCTGGGCAACGGCATACCCTTGTTTTCCCGATGAGTGGTTGGTAATAAAACGAACCGGATCAATCGCTTCTTCTGTCCTGCCTGCGCTGACTACAATTCTTTTCCCTGCCAGAGGGCCAGTTCTGCCGAGTAGAAAACGGATCTTGCTTTCAATTTCCTCCGGCTCTGTCATTCTGCCCAGGCCAGTCAGGCCAGAAGCGAGATGTCCTGGCTCAGGTCCGATGAATGCCACGCCACGCGATTTCAATGTTTTTACATTGGCTTGGGTAGCCGGATGGCCAAACATACCCGCGTCCATCGCCGGAGCGATTAGAATGGGACAGGCTGCAGCCAGGGCAGTGACAGTCAGGAGGTTGTCACCGATCCCGTTGGCCAGTTTGGCGATCGTATTGGCTGACGCGGGAGCAATGACAAGCAGATTGGCTTCATGCCCAAGAGCGATATGGGTAACATGACCTTCACTTCCCCAGAGATCATCTTCTATGTATGCTTTTCTGCCCGTAACTGATTGGAAAGTAAGCGGCGTGATGAATTTCGCAGCGCTTTGGGTCAGAATTACATCTACCAGCGCGCCAGCCTGACTCAATTTTGAGGATAATGTCGCAGCCTTGTAAGCAGCGATAGAACCGGTTACACCCAGTACAATACGTTTGTTTTTTATTGGATTACTCATTCGTTTTTTGATTTAATTCCCATAGGATTCTTAAACCTTCTAGAGTTAACCAGGGCGCGATGATGTCAATCACATTTGTTTCTGAGGCTACAATCTCTGCCAAACCCCCGGTCGCGATAACTTTCATTTCATTGCCAAGTTCTTTTTTGAATCTCGCTACCATCCCTTCAACCAGTGCAACATACCCAAAAAGTAAGCCGGCCTGGATGGCATGCACAGTGTTGGCACCAATAGCTGAAGGAGGCCGCTTGATTTCCACCCTGGGAAGCTGCGCGGTGCGCTGGAATAATGCGTCCGCCGCAATGCCGATGCCGGGTGAGATCGCGCCACCTAAATAGTTCCCCTCTTTTGTAATTGCGTCGAAGGTTGTCGCGGTTCCAAAATCGACAATGCAGGCAGGCCCACCATACAATTTCTTTACTGCAACCGCATCGACAATACGGTCTGCGCCAACCGCGTTGGGAGGATTGTAAAAGATCTCGATACCGGTATCTATGTCTTCATCGATGATCAAAGGCGCTTTGCCCAGGTAAATATCGCAGGCTTTGGTTATTCTGCCGGTTAGCGGGGGCACCACGGAAGCCAGACATATCCCGCTGAGCTGCCTGGGTGAACAACCACCATGTTGGAGCATTCCGGATATCTGAAGACCATATTCATCTGGCATACGCTCGTTATCTGTGGCAAGGCGCCACCGGTAACCCAGGGTATCGCCTTCGTAAAGACCCATAGTGATATTTGTGTTTCCAATATCAATTGTCAACAGCATGATCTT
>Ga0068713_1003333_pt1 | contig 14204 bp, 9 predicted proteins | sample MTBAKSrepl2MetaG_FD_62223 | JGI IMG/M metagenome (GOLD analysis project Ga0068713, IMG submission 62223) | Enrichment culture microbial communities om Arthur Kill intertidal strait, New Jersey, USA, that are MTBE-degrading - MTBE-AKS2 (Arthur... | ecosystem: Environmental > Aquatic > Marine >...
TTGAGGCCCGGACCATCGAGCAGGGTACAGGTCCTTTCGGTGTCGAGCGTCCAGAGCCCTTTGTTTGAACAGGATAGACAGGATTCTCAGGATTTTGAGGGAACAAGAACACTCCCAAGCGGCCATATGACCATTTAGCTCTCAGCCGGTCGCCCCTTTTCGGCCCCTGGGTCAGAGGCAAAAACATGTTGACTTACAGGCAGTTATTGACTATCAAAACTCCAAGAATGCCAGCGTAGGCCAACAAATCAAACCCTTATAAAGTTGAGGCAAAGAAACCATGCCCGACACCTCACAGATTAAAGGGACGGTTCAGCGTGCCTGGGTCATTACCAGACGCCCTTGGGTTGCCATACCCAGGGGCGTTTTTGTTTGGGGAGCGTGGGGCAATAGGCCGCCAGTCTTTCGCCTGCGTCGGCGTCAACACATTCGGCTGCACGGTTCCACCGTCGGTTGAACAGCTTTTGGCGGAGAAAGGCATAAAAACATAGCCGTCCCATTCTTGTTTAAGCGAAAATGACCCGGCAGGGTCGTCAACGTCCTCCCCGTATTTCCGAATTGACCATTGCCCCTCATTCTGATATCTCTTTAGCCACTTAAACTTACCTGCGTGGCAGCGCTTTCTCGCGTTTCTCCTGACCCTGCGGCCTTTGACCCAGCGACAGGCCATTATCAACGAGGCGGACAGAGACGCCGGCGGGTTTCTAGTGAGAAAGGCTTTCCAGCCTCGACCCCAAAAAAGGAGGCTCCCATGAACAAAACGATCCTCAAAAGCTCTCTGGCCATGGCCACCCTGTGCATACTGACAGGACTCCTCCCTTTGGCCGTTTTTGGGGCGGAAACCACCCTGCGCATGAAGGTGGCGCCCCCGCCCCCTTCGCCTGCGGACCTCAAGGTCTCTGTGGCGTTTGTGGAGGCCTCCGGCAACCGCGCCCTGGATGCGGATGAGACCGGCGAGATTCAGGTGACGGTGAAGAATAAAGGACCGGGTACGGCCCACGGGGTCACCCTGCGCCCCAGCATCCTGGAGGGCGGGAAGGATATCGCCCTCAGCGAACCGATCCGTCTGGGGGATATTGCGCCGGGCAAGGAGATCCAAAAGGGCGTTCCCCTGAAGGCCGGTCATGGGGCGGCTACCGGCACGCTTCGGGTCAAGATAGAGACCGTGGAGGCCAACGGTTTTGATGGCGACCCGGTGACCGTGGCCCTTCCCACCCGCAAATTCGAACCTCCCCGGCTGGTGATCGCGGATATGGGGATCCAGGATTTCAGCCAGAACGGACAGGTGGAACCGGCAGAGACCATAGAGGTCATTGTCCGAATTCAAAACAGTGGGAAAGGCCCTGCAAAGAACGCGCAGGCGATCATATCCCTGGGGCCCAACGTCCTGCCCGGCCCTGATTTTCAGCGGGAGGTCCCGCTGGGCGATCTGCAGCCCGGCGGCGCTCAGGATTTTCGTTTTTCTTTCCTCACGAACCGGCGCGTCCAGCCGGGGGAAAAGATCCCCATCAGCCTGATCCTCACGTGCGATGCCGCAGACCGGACCGAGACCCCTCTCGACCTGGTCATGAACCGGACCCAGCGGCGGGCCGAGGAGGTGGTGATCCAGGCGAAGAAGACGCCGGGTCAGCAACCGGCGGCCCAGCCGGGCGACTCCCTTTCCATCGATGTGGAGCGCGATATCCCCCAGGGCAAGACGGCCGGGCCGTTTGACGTGGCCGTGGTGATCGCAAACGGGCACTATGCGGTGAAAGGGGTCCCCCACGTGACCTACGCCTACCGGGATGCGGGCGTGATGAAGGAGTACCTGATCCGGACCTTTGGGCTCAAACCGGAAAACATCATCGAGGCGCGGGATGCCACCAAAGGGACCTTCGAGACCCTGTTCGGGGGGGCTAACGACCCCAGGGGCAAGCTCCATGCCTATGTCAAGCCCGGAAAGAGCCGGGTGTTCATCTACTATGTGGGCCATGGCGCTCCCTCACCCGAGACCGGGGAGGGGTATTTTGTGCCCACGGATGCAGACCCGGACTACATCAGCAAATCGGGCTACCCCCTCTCGGTCTTCTACGCCAACCTCAAGGCCCTTCCTGCAAAGGAACTCGTGGTGGTCCTGGACGCCTGTTTCTCGGGCCGGACCCAGGAGGGTTTCCTGTTTAAAAACGTGAGCCCGGGCATGCTGCGGGTCAAGGAGACGGCGGCAGGGCTTCAACGAGGGGCCGTGCTGGCCAGCTCCCAGGGCGACCAGATGAGCACCTGGTATCCTGCCAAACAGCACAGTCTCTTCACCTACTATTTTCTGAAGGGACTCCAAGGAGAGGCGGACGAGGATGGGAGTAAGTCCGTGACCGTGGGCGAGATGGGGGCCTACCTGTCCGAGCATGTACCGTACTGGGCAGGCAGGCTCCCGGGCAAGCGCCAGGAGCCCAAAATGGAAGGAAACCCGGACCTGGTGCTGGTCCGGTTCAAGTAAGGATTTCAACCCTGTGAAAACCCATTCTGTGTCATCTCAATACGTTGGGGGTACAGCCTTGAGCAGAGCAGGACAAGAGGAAACGAAAGCCGGGCCTGTAGGTGCGCCTTCAGGCGCAGGGCCGACGCTGCATGTGCGGCTGAAGCCGCACCTGCCCCGGATTATTGAGATCATATGGGTCCTGGCGGTGCTTGTCTTTTCCCTCCTCTGTCTCCACGGCATTCTCTTTGCCGGAGACCCGTCGTTTGAACAGCAGGCAGCCCCGTTGCTGAATGCCCTTCCGAAAGGGGGCCGGGTGGCCGTGTCCCACATCTACGACCGGACCCACGGGGACTATACGGAGCTGGGCAACCTGTACCGGGACCGAATAGAAAATTTGCTCCGTGCACGAGGCATTCCCGTGGCTCCCCGAAGGGACCTGGGACTCCTGGTGGAGGATATGGATTTTTACGGGAGCTCTGACAAGGCCCAACAGGTTTTGGCGTCTGCCGGGGCCGATACGGTCATCTGGGGTCGGTATCACCGGGACAGGAATCCGGAGGGGAAGGACAGGATCATCCTCTTCCTCAAGGCTGTTCAAGTGCCTGGACCTTCCTGCGGGCCTTCGGTCCTGGGGTCTGTGGAGGTCAGGGGGGCCCTCGATCCCAGGTGGGTGGAGCTGGCCAGCCGCGTCTTCGGCAACCATTACCGCGACGGTCTGGAGGCTATCGGCCCAGGGGAGGCACATGCGACAGGGGCCAGGAAAGGACCGGTTCTGAAGGTGAGTCTCAACCGGGATCCGCCCTGTTATGCGCCCGGGGCTGAGTCAAGGCTACTGATCGAGACCGATCCAGGGGCCCATGTGTATATCCTGGGGCTCCAGGCCGACGGGACCGCCGTGCTGTTCTACCCCAACCGCCTCATGCCCGACAGCGCACTGTTGGATGGGCGGCTGGAATTTCCGCCGGCCGCCATGCGGGGGAAAGTGGAGCTGCTGCTCTATCCCCTGGTCTCTGGCGAGGCCTGTCGCGAGGCCTTCAAAATCATCGCGTCCAGTCAACCGCTGGATGTCAGCTTTTTGCCCGTGCCTCAGAACCAGCTCTATGCCGGGGCAAAGGGCGGGGACCTGGCCCGGGTCCTCACGGCACTCAAATCCGCCTCGGGCTGGAGCGAGGTTACTCTGCCCTACTGGGTGTCGGAGGTGTGCCGGTGACAGGGCTTTCCCCTTACCTGTGGTTCCCAAGCTGGAGCGTGGGAACCAGGGTGAAGGTAGAGCTTGGGAACCAGGGTGAAGGTAGAGCTTGGGAACCAGGGTGAAGGTAGAGCTTGGGAACCAGGGTGAAGCGCCGGATTCAGTAAAGGAGAATTTCTTATCATGATCCATCATCGCATCAGGGCAGATGCAGGACCATCCGCGCCTTTGCGTCGAGTAGTTTTGTTGTCCATGGTCATGGGCATCGCTGTGTTCCTGTCAGGGTGGGCAGCAGACGTCTTTGCGGAAGGGGGTGGCGCCAGGGTGGAGAATCTGGTGGTACGTCAGGAGGGGAGGGATGCGGTGTTGACCTACGACCTCACCGGGGTCAGGGCAGGCGCTAAAGATGAAGTGATTGTGGAAATCAGCGTGGATGGAGGGAAGTCCTGGAAAAAGCCCAAAGGGCTCTGGGGAGATGTGGGCAAGGGGGTTGCGGCGGGCAAGGGAAAGCGGGTGCAGTGGGCCACGATAGAGGAATATCCCCAAGGTCTGGACGCGCAGGTCCGCTTTCGGGTGCTCACCGCGAGCGAACGGGACGGGCGCGATTCTGGAGGCCAGGTCACGACTTTCACGGTCAAGGGCGTCTCCTTCAAGATGGTCCGCATTCCTGCCGGGGAGTTTATGATGGGGAGCCCGTCCAATGAGCCTGGACGAGACAGCGATGAAGGGCCCCAGCACCGGGTGCGGATCAGCCGGGATTTCTGGCTGGGCCAGACCGAGGTGACGCAGGGGCTGTGGAAGGCGGTGATGGGGAGCAACCCCTCTTATTTCAAGAACTGCGGGGATGACTGTCCGGTGGAGCAGGTATCGTGGAATGACTGCCAGGAGTTCATCCGGAAGCTGAATGGGATGGTATCGGGCGGCAATTTCCGGCTGCCCACCGAGGCGGAGTGGGAGTACGCATGCCGCGCCGGGACGACGGGGCCTTATGCCGGTGATCTGGATGCCACGGGGTGGTACGACAAGAATTCCGGAAGCCGGACCCAGCGTGTGGGGCAAAAAAAACCGAATGCCTGGGGTATTTATGACATGCACGGGAATGTGTGGGAGTGGTGCCAGGACTGGAAAGCTGAGTATCCTTCAGGGTCGGTTACGGATCCGACGGGTCCTTCTTCGGGCTCCTACCGGGTGTACCGCGGCGGCAGTTGGTACGATAACGCCGTGTTCTGCCGGTCGGCCAATCGCAACGGCTACGCCCCCGTCGCCCGCGACTTCCACCTGGGCTTTCGCCTCGTGAGAACGCGTTAGGTTTTGGTTTTTTACCTTTTTACCTTTTGGTGTTTCAGGCCTTAGGCCCATACGGGGGGTGCAGGGGGGTGTCCCCCCGCTGGCCGCAGGCCTGGCGGCTTTTTTTTGAAGCCCTTTCTCCTCGTTTCCAAGCTCTTTGTTCCACCTCGTTCCCAGGCTCCGTCTTGGGAACGCACTTGCCCGGAAGATCCAGCTTCTGTTTGCTGCGCCATCTCTTTGTCGGCATAAGGACTGCCCATGTTCAAGATCATCACCATACCCTTTGACCGCAATACCAAATCTTTCGACGAGGACCTCCTCAACCGTCTGGTCGTCAACAAACAGGTAAAAACCTACCGGGGCGAGCTGTTCCATGACGGCGGCGACACCTACTGGACCGTATTCCTGGACTGCGATCCCTTAGTCGAGCAACCGTCAGAAAAGGAAACTCTGGGACTGGATGAGCCCCAACGACTGCTCTTCGATCGTCTCCGGGCATGGCGGAAAGAAACAGCGGAAAAGGCCGGCGTCCCGGTGTACATTGTGTCCACCAACAAGCAACTTTCGGATATTGTCAGGGCTGCGCCCGAAAGCCTCGATGCCCTCAAGTAAAGGGGTCTACGCTTGGCTCATATTCTGCGCTGGTGGAAAGAAGGGTTATGTTCAGACCGTTGAGAACAGAATATCCGGATGCTTGGTGCCATATAATGAACAGGGGGAGACGGGGGGAGTCTGTTTTCCCAAAAGGATGAGGATTATCTCCGTTTTATTGTCACTGCGGGGAGACCATTTGGATGGGATCGGCAGGGAATTCAATATTCTCCGATTCAGTTCGGTCAGCACTTTTGTAGAGAGGGTGAGGGGGAAGATATCCGGGGATCGACCATTGAGAAACTGTGTCGAGGAGATCAAAATCGTCTTGCAGATGAGTCAAGCGTAGACCCCTTTAGATTTTCCCAAGCGATTTCCCCATTTCACTTGACTTTGGATTGATCTTCAATAATATATCTTACGATTAACCGCTGACGTAAACCCTGAGCCAGGAACCATGCCCTATTCCATTCAGGGAACAACCGCTTTTTAGGCCGACAAAGGGGGAGCCACCTGGACTGAATGGCCACTTGAGAGGATTACAGGAACCAATGTTTGAACAGGCGTTCAAGAATATCGACGACGTCCTTTGGAAAGAGGCCGGCTGCACCACTGAGCTGGATTACACGGAGCAGACCTCCTGGCTGCTGTTTCTGAAGTACCTCGACGGGTTGGAGCAGGACAAAGCGGCAGAGGCGGCCCTGGGGGGCAAGGGCTACACCTTCATACTGGAGGAACCCTATCGCTGGGATCACTGGGCCGCACCCAGGGACAGGGACGGCAGGCTCGATCACAACACCGCCCTGACCGGGGATGACCTGCGCGATTTTGTCAACCAGAAGCTTTTCCCTTATCTGCGTGGCTTCAAGCTCCGGGCTGGCAGCTCGGACACCATCGAGTACAAGATCGGCGAGATCTTCGGTGAGATCAAAAACAAGATTTCCAGCGGCTACAACCTGCGCGAGATCATCGACCATATCGACGCCCTGCACTTTCGCTCCCAGGCCGAGAAGCACGAGCTGTCGGCCCTGTACGAGGAAAAGATCAAGCGCATGGGCAACGCAGGCCGCAACGGCGGGGAGTATTACACCCCCCGCCCCCTGATCCGCGCCATGGTCCGGGTGGTGCGACCCAGGATCGGCGAGACCATCTACGATGGGGCCTGCGGATCGGCGGGCTTCCTTTGCGAGGCCTTCGATTTTCTCAAATCCAGGGGCAATCTCACCACCACCAACCTGAAAACCCTCCAGAGCCGCACCTTTTTCGGTAAGGAGAAAAAATCCCTGGCTTACGTCATTGCCATCATGAACATGATCCTGCACGGGATCGAGGCCCCCAACATCATCCACACCAACACCCTGTCCGAGAACCTGGCCGACATTCAAGAGCGCGACCGTTTTGACGTGATCCTCGCCAATCCGCCCTTCGGCGGCAAGGAGCGCAAGGAGGTCCAGCAGAATTTTCCCATCCGAACCGGCGAGACGGCGTTTCTGTTCCTCCAGCACTTTATCAAGATCCTCAAGGCCGGGGGCCGCGCCGGGGTTGTCATCAAGAACACGTTCCTCTCCAACACGGACAACGCCTCGGTCTCCCTGCGCAAACTCCTGCTGGAAAGCTGCCACCTTCACACCGTGCTCGATTGCCCCGGCGGCACATTCCAGGGCGCGGGGGTCAAAACCGTGGTGCTCTTTTTCGAGAAAGGCTCGCCTACGCGTCAGATCTGGTATTACAAGCTCGATCCCGGCCGGAACCTGGGCAAGACCAACCCGCTCAACGACGATGACCTGGCCGAGTTCGTGGCCCTGCAAAAGACCTTCGCCGACTCGCCCAAGAGCTGGAGCATGGATGCCAAGAGCATCGACCCGGCCACCTTCGACCTTTCCGTCAAGAACCCCAACAACGGCGAGGAGATCAAGCACCGCAGCCCGCAGGCAATATTGGACGAAATCGCTGCCTTGGATGCCGAGAGCGCGGCGGTGCTGGGGAATATCAGTCGGTTGCTTTCAGCCGAGATGGAGGCGAATCATGCCTAAAATCGAAGTGCTGAGCCGCGAAGTGCAGATTCTCACCGTGAAGGAGGAGGATTATATCTGCATCACGGATATCGCCCGTTACAAGGATTCTAAAAGGACTGATTATCTCATTTCCAACTGGCTTCGGAATCGCAACACCATAGAATTTCTTGGAATTTGGGAGCAGATCAATAATCCCGGGTTTAATCCCATCGAATTCGATGGGATTAGAAAAGAAGCCGGGCTCAATAGTTTTATTCTGACGGCCAAACAGTGGATCGCGCGTACCGGGGCCATCGGCATTATTTCCAAGACCGGTCGTTATGGCGGCACCTATGCCCACAAGGACATTGCCTTTGAATTCGCATCCTGGATTTCGGTTGAGTTCAAACTCTATCTGATCAAGGAATTTCAGCGGCTCAAGGAGCAAGAACGCAAGACCCTGGGCTGGGACATCCGGCGCAACCTGGCCAAACTCAACTACCGCATTCACACCGATGCCATCCGCGAGCATCTGATCCCACCGGAACTGATTCCGAGCCAGATCGCTCTGGTTTACGCCAGCGAGGCCGATGTACTCAACATGGCCCTTTTCGGCAAAACAGCCGCCCATTGGCGCGATGAAAATCCCGGTGCAAAGGGCAACATCCGCGACCAAGCCAACAGCGCGCAACTCGTTTGTCTGTCCAACCTGGAAAACCTGAACGCCCTTTTCATCGCGGAAGGCCATTCCCAACCGGATCGCCTGCGCCGCCTGAATCAAATCGCCATCCATCAGATGCGCATCCTCATAGGTGATGACCGGCTGCCGCTACTGGAAGGGAGCCAAGAGGGAGGCGATGCCCCGAGCACGGTAGAAGGAGGGCTTCCGTGAAAAAGGGGTGGGCTACTAAAAGGTTGGCGGACGTATGCGATGTTTTTGCAGACGGTGACTGGATAGAAAGCAAAGATCAGTCGCCGAAGGGCATCCGTCTGATTCAAACCGGAAATGTTGGTGAAGGCTTTTTCAAAGAGCGTAACGAAAAAGCGCGTTATATCTCCAAGGAAACCTTCAAGCGCCTACGTTGTACGGAACTTTTCGTAGGTGACTGCCTTATCTCACGGTTACCTGATCCAGTTGGACGAAGCTGTATTTTGCCCCAAACTAGCGAACGGATGATTACGGCTGTCGATTGCACGATTGTCCGCTTCAACATCAAGCAAATACTCCCAGAATTTTTCAACTTTTACTCGCAGTCGCTCGACTATCAAAAAGCGGTTCATGAGGAAACGACCGGCACAACGAGAAAACGCATCAGTAGAAGCAAGCTGGGGCAGGTGCCTATTCCCATCCCTCCCCTCCCCGAACAACAACGAATCGTCGGCATTCTGGACCAGGCCTTTGCGGCCATCGCCACCGCCAAAGCCAACGCCGAAAAGAACCTCCAAAACGCCCGCGCCCTGTTCGAAAGCCACCTGCATGAGGTATTTACCAAGCGCGGGGAGGGGTGGATGGAGAAGACGGTCAATCAGATTTCGACCAACCTTGACCACAAGCGAGTTCCTATTACAAAGAAAGATCGAAGGAGCGGCAAATATCCTTATTATGGAGCTTCCGGCATCGTCGATTACGTCGCCGATTACATTTTTGACGGCGATAACCTTCTTGTATCCGAAGATGGGGCAAACTTGCTTGCAAGATCAACTCCTATTGCGTTTTCCGTTTCGGGCAAGTACTGGGTGAATAACCACGCCCATATCTTGAAGTTTGAAGATATAACAACACAGCGTTTCGTCGAATTTTACTTGGGAAGCATAAAACTTGATGAATACATCAATGGTGCTGCGCAACCAAAATTGAACCAAAGAGCTCTTAACTCGATCCCCATCCCAATACCAATAAATATTGATGCGCAAAGGGAAGTCGTTAATCGAGTTGAATCACTATCTGAACAAACTCGCCGCATCGAATCCATTTACCAGCGCAAAATCGCCGCGATGGAGGAGTTGAAAAAATCCCTGCTGCACGACGCTTTTCGGGGGGCATTATGAACGAAGCCGAAACCAGAGCCGAGCACATCGATCCCGCGCTGAGGGAGGCAGGCTGGGGGGTGGTCGAGGGGAGCCGGATCCTGCGGGAGTATGCGATTACGCCGGGTCGCATCGAGGGCCTGGGGAGACGTGGGAAGCCGCTGATTGCCGATTATGTGCTGGTCTATCGCAACACCAGGCTGGCAGTGGTCGAGGCCAAGGCCTGGGATGTGGCGTTGACCGAGGGCGTGGGTCAGGCCAAAAACTATGCGGGCAAACTGGCGATTCGCTTTGCCTACGCCACCAATGGCCAGGGCATCTACGCCATCGACATGGAAAAGGGCAAGGAGGGCGAGGCGTCGGCCTATCCGACTCCCGAGCGGCTCTGGGGCATGACTTTTGCCGAGGAGAATTCCTGGCGCGACCGGTTCGCGGCCGTGCCGTTCGAGGACAAGGGCGGCAGCCATCCGTCGCGCTATTACCAGGACATCGCCGTTGCGCGGGTCATGGACGCCATTGCCGCCGGACGGCAGCGCATCCTGCTGACCCTGGCCACGGGCACGGGCAAGACCTTCATCGCCTTCCAGGTCGCCTGGAAGCTGTTTCACAGCCGCTGGAACCTGGGCCGGGAGCCGACGCGGCGGCCGCGCATCCTGTTTCTGGCCGACCGCAACATCCTGGCCAATCAGGCATTCAATGCCTTCTCGGCCTTTGCCGACGACGCCATGGTGCGCATTACGCCGGATGACATCCGCAAGAGGGGCAAGGCGCCCAAGAACGGAAGCCTCTTTTTCACCATCTTCCAGACCTTCATGACCGGTCCGCTCAAGGACGGCAAACCGTCGCCTTACTTTGGCGAGTACCCGCCGGACTTTTTCGATTTCATCGTGATCGACGAGTGCCACCGCGGCGGAGCCAACGACGAGAGCAACTGGCGCGGCATCATGAAATATTTTGCCCCGGCCGTGCAGCTTGGCCTGACCGCCACCCCCAAGCGCCGTGACAATGTGGACACCTACGCCTATTTCGGCGAGCCGGTCTTCATCTATTCGCTCAAGGACGGGATCAACGACGGGTTTTTGACCCCGTTCAAGGTGCGTCAGATCGCCACCACCCTCGACGAGTATGTGTACACGCCGGACGATACCCTGATCGAAGGGGAGATCGAGGCGGGCAGGCTCTATACCGAGACCGATTTCAACAGAATCATCGAGATCAAGGAGCGGGAGGCGCACCGGGTCAAGCTGTTCATGGACCAGATCGACCCGCGGGAGAAGACCCTCGTCTTTTGCGCCACCCAGGATCACGCCCTGGCCGTGCGGGACCTGATCAACCAGATCAAGACCGTCAGCGACCCCAACTACTGCCAGCGGGTCACGGCCAACGACGGGGCCCTGGGAGAGCAGCACCTGCGCGCGTTCCAGGACAACGAGAAGACCATCCCGACCATCCTGACCACCTCCCAGAAGCTGTCGACCGGGGTGGACGCCCGCAATATCCGCAACATCGTGCTGATGCGGCCGATCCACTCGCTCATCGAGTTCAAGCAGATCATCGGGCGCGGCACCCGGCTATACGACGGCAAGGACTATTTCACGATCTACGACTTCGTCAAGGCCCACCATCATTTCAGCGACCCGGAGTGGGACGGAGAACCGCTGGAACCGGAGGCCCGGGACTATCGGGAACAGCCCCCTGAACCACAGAGGAAGCCGGATGAGGCCACTGACCCTCCGGCCGAATATACGCCGCCTCGAAGAAAGGCCAAGGTCAGGCTGGCCGACGGCAAGGAGCGCACGATCCAGCACATGATGTGCACGAGTTTCTGGCACCCTGACGGAACGCCCATGTCGGCCCGTCAGTTCATGGAGCTCCTGTTCGGGAGGCTGCCGGAGTTTTTTCATGACGAGGATGAGCTGCGAGACATCTGGAGCGTCCCCGACACCCGCAGACGTCTGCTGGAGGGTCTGGCCGAGAAAGGGTTCGGCCGAGAGCAGTTGGCCGAGATGCAGCGGATCATCGATGCAGAACACAGCGATATTTTTGACGTGCTGGCTCATGTGGCCTATGCCTTGCCGCCGGTCACCCGCGAGGTACGGGCCGCCAATGCCCGTTTGTACGGTTTTAGCCGGTTCAGCGAAAAGCAGCAGACGTTCCTCGATTTTGTGCTGCAACACTATGTGAACGTGGGAGTGGAGGAGCTGGATCAGGAGAAACTGACGCCCCTCCTCCGGCTCAGATACAACGATTCCATCGCCGACGCCATCGCCGACCTGGGTCGACCCGAGGACATCGGGTCCCTCTTTACCGGTTTTCAGAAGTACCTCTATCAGCAGCAAGCCGCTGCATAAAGGGCTCTGCGCTTGTCTTATATTCTGCGCTGTTTTAAAGAAGGATTATGCCCAGACCACTGAGAATAGGATATCCGGATGCCTGGTATCCTGTAATGAACAGGGGGAGACGGGCGGAGTCTGTTTTCCGAAAGAATGAGGATTATCTCCATTTTATTGTCACTGCGGGGAGACGATTCCTTCTCGTCCCCAAGCTCCGGTTTTAGAACGCAGTGACCCGTGAAGCTCCTGTTTCCGACAGAAATGACCTCACAACGCCATTCTTACCAGTGGTGTTGAATAACACCACAGTCTGAAGCTCGCTTAATATATTGATTTTATTAGATGGATGGACTCCAGGCCGTCATTCCGGCGAAAGCCGGAATCCAGTTTCTTTTTGATGAGTTAAATGTTCTGGATGCCGGATCGGGCCCGCCCCGTTCCTGATACGGGCTCCGGCATGACGTGAGAACTTTGGACTCTCAAGTTGAATAAGAGATTCTTTTCATTCCGTCCGGATATTTTGGGATTGCATTCCCATCCTATTGCGAATAAAGTGGGAATGCAATCCCACTGCAAGGGGAAGGAACATGGAAGATCTTTATCGACTCAGCCAGACGCAGTTGAGGCTTTTCAATCGGCCCTATCAGCGGTATTTTCTCCAGGACCCTCTTTTGGCTCATCGTCTGGGCATCATCCTGGGACCGAGAGGCATCGGAAAAACAACCGCCATGGTTCAGCGCCTGTTAGCGGTGGCCGAGCAGGATTTCTTCAGTGAAGCCATTCTGTATGTTCAGGCCGATCATTTTCTGGTCGGCGATCGAAGCCTGTATGAAATTGCCGAGCGGTTTGTCAACTATGGCGGCAAATGCATCTGCTTTGACGAGATTCACAAATACCGGCATTGGTCACGGGAACTCAAGTCGATTACCGACACCTTCCCAGGTCTCAGCGTGCTGGCCTCAGGAAGCTCGGCCCTCGAAATCTATAAGGGGAGCCATGACTTGAGCCGGAGGGCCGTGCAACTGCGAATGTGGGGCCTGTCTTTTCGTGAATACCTTGAACTGTCCTGTCACGTTACACTCCCCTCCTATTCCCTTGAAGACATTTTGAAGGATCACGTGCAGATCGCCTACGGCATTGCGGATGCGCTCAAGGAGCAAAAAGTGCTGGCGCTTTTCAAGGCGTACCTCAGGCACGGGTATTATCCTTTCTTTTTCGAAGGGCAAAACGAAAGCCTGTTTTATCATCTGCTCAATCAGAATCTGCATGCCGTTATTGAGGGGGATCTTCTGGCGGTTCAGCCGGCTCTGAGCGGGAACAGCATCAAGAAGATTGCCGGACTGTTGCGAATTATTTCCGCGAGCGTCCCTTTTTTTCCAGACCTCAAGAAATTGGCGGAGTTGACGGAAGTGGGAGACCATCGCACGCTCAAGACCTACTTGAAATACCTTGAGGATTGCGGTTTGATCTTGGGGCTGACTCGCACGGGAAAAGGGCTTCGTGCCCTCGAAAAACCGGAAAAGATTTTTCTGAACAATCCCAATCTGATGTACGCTTTTACAGCGAATGCGGCCATAGGGACCATTCGAGAGACCTTCTTTCTCAATATGCTCAGTACACGGCATATGCTCAAGGCATCCCAGCAGGGCGACTTCCTGGTCGATGACCGATACCTTTTCGAGGTGGGGGGCAAAAACAAGGGCTTTTCCCAGATAAAGGACATTGAAGAGGGCTTTCTGGCCCTGGATGATATGGAAAAGGGCTTTGGCAGAAAGGTTCCGCTTTGGCTCTTCGGATTTCTCTATTGATCCGGAGGCAGCAGTTGACGTGTTCCCATCGTTTCCGAATTGACCTTCGGGCCTCATTCTGCTATTTCATTAGGCACTTATCCTAATTCGTGCCTGAACGAAAACCCTGTTCAGACACGATTTTGGATTTTGGGTTTTAGATTTTGGATTGATTGAACGACATTCAGCCAAATAGAATCTTGTGCCTTTCTTCGTGTTGACGTCAGTTCGGCGTTTCCGTTCAGACACTAATTCCGGTTTATCGTTGTTTTTGGGCTCCAGCCCGATGCTCACACTTCCTCAGGAGGTCCCTGCCATGCTGGACAAGCCTTTTTCTTTCCATTCAAAAGTCATTTGGGCGTTCACGGTGGCCCTGGTGTTTTTGATGTTCCCCTCGTTCCCCGCTTGGGCCGCCTCAACCAAGGGGATTCAGGTGGTTATCAAGGACCGGCAGGGGAAGGATGTGGGCCTGTACAAGGGGAGCTATGCCCTGCTGATTGGGGCGTCTCGGTATAAGGGCGGCTGGCCCAGCCTGACGAG
>Ga0068713_1003352_pt1 | contig 14120 bp, 12 predicted proteins | sample MTBAKSrepl2MetaG_FD_62223 | JGI IMG/M metagenome (GOLD analysis project Ga0068713, IMG submission 62223) | Enrichment culture microbial communities om Arthur Kill intertidal strait, New Jersey, USA, that are MTBE-degrading - MTBE-AKS2 (Arthur... | ecosystem: Environmental > Aquatic > Marine >...
GTCGATGTAGATCTGGTTCTCGACGAAATACTCCGGGCGGACGGTCTTGCCGATGTCGTGGTAATAGGCACCCACCCGAGCCAGAAGAGGATCGGCCCCGATGGCTTCGGCGGCCGCCTCGGCCAGGTTGCCCATCTGGATGCTGTGATTGTAGGTGCCGGGAGCAACCTGCAGGAGTTTCTTGAGCAGGGGCTGGGCCGGATTGGCCAGCTCAAGTAGCCGGAGCGGAGTGGTGAGGTTGAACACCGTGTCCATGATCAACAGGAGCAGGACGGTCAACACCCCCGCCAGGAATCCATTCGCCAGACCCCACAGGCCGGCGCGCAGAGCCGAGTCGGCGGAGGCCTGGGTAAACAGCTCGATGGCAAAGATCGTGAACGCCGCCAATCCCATAGTAGCCAGACCGGCTCCCAGAAGCGCCGCCCGCTGCGCCACCCGCGAGACCAGGTAGAGTGACAGCGCGCCTACGACCAGGGCCGCCAGGGCGTAGCGCATGTCGAGATCCGTCAGCAGACCGATGTTCAGCGATGTCAACGCAACCATGAGGAGCGCGCTGCGAGCATTGAGAATGACTGCCACTACCATTCCCAGAGCGGCCGCGGGAATGACGTAGGCGGAGAGAGGTGCGATGACCAGAAGCCGGGCCACCAGCGTGAATCCCAGCAGCAAGGCCACCAGCGCCAGGAGCATGTTGTTGCCGAATGCCGCGGTCCTGTTGAAACGGTAGAGCAGGCGCGAAAACACCGCCGTCTCCAACAGCACAGCCAGGAATACGCCCAGCCAGACCTTCCACCCATGGCGAGACCCGGTAAGTCCTAGAGCTTGGAGCACCAAGACATCCTGAGCGGAGACTACTTCCCCTTCGTGCACCACGGTCTCCCCGTCGCGGATCGACACCATGACGGGCGCCACCTGCTGCCTGGCCGCCTGTCTGCGAACCTCTGTCTGCTCCTCATCCACCTGCTGGTTGGGTCTAACGTAACCAACGGCGACCTCGTACACCGCGCTGGCCGTGGCGGGGGTGAGGGCCAGTGAATCCGCGATCAAGCGCAAGGTCTCCCGAGCAGAATCGAGCGACTGCTCGGTGATGCGGTTGGTGAACAGCGCCTTGAGTGCACCGAGCGTCTGGCTCTGAATTTGCCGGTAGGTGAGGGTGTCAGCGGTGAGCAGATACGTGAGACTCGTGGACGAGGCGGATTCGGGCGCCGCCCGTTTGAGTTCGGCCAGGGCGTCGGGAAGGCCGGTCGTACCGATCAGCCCCTGGCGCAGCCGGCCGGCCACCTGGAGAAACGTTTCCAGGTCCTGGACAACCGTGGAGAGCGCCTGCGGATCGGGGAGATAGACCGGTTCGACGAGCTGAGCCATCTGCACCCGCAGATCTTCGGTGGCCTGGGCGTCAAGAGCGCTGACCGTCTTGCCGGCCACGACGGTACGAGGGGCCGGGCTCCCCTCGGAGAACCCGCGCAAGGCCGGCAGGTAGGCAGAGGAGATGATGACGGTCAGACCCACCACTAAACAGGCCAGCAGCACTAGTTCGAAGCGCCAAGGGCTGCGCTTGTCGATCCATTCTCGGTAGTCTGCCAGCCGCTCGCGCAGCAAGAAGCGGTATCGGTTCATGATGAGGTCTGGTCGCGCCGCTAGTCGGCCGCTGCGGCGTTCCCCCGGCCGCCTTGACGCCGCTCTCCAGATCCGCGTGACGCCGCCTTGCGGGCGGGATGATGCTGCTCTCCGTGGTGCTTGTAGGCGGAGACGATGTCCTGCACCAGCTTGTGACGCACCACGTCCTGACTGTCGAAGTACACAAAGGCAATGTCCGGGATGCTGGCCAGCACCTCGCGCACGTTGACCAAACCCGAATGCTGCCCGCGAGGCAGATCGATCTGCGTGATGTCGCCGGTGACGATCATCTTGGCCCCGAACCCCAGGCGGGTAAGAAACATCTTCATCTGTTCCGGACTGGTGTTCTGGGCTTCGTCCAAGATTATCAGCGAATCATTCAAGGTCCGCCCACGCATGTAGGCGAGCGGGGCCACTTCGATGGTGCCCCGCTGTAGATGCTCGGTAAGGCCTTCGGTGTCCATCATGTCGTACAGAGCATCGAACAAGGGACGCAGGTAGGGGTCGACCTTCTCCATCAACCCCCCGGGCAGAAAGCCGAGCTTCTCCCCGGCCTCGACCGCGGGGCGGGTGAGGATGATACGCGCCACGTCGCCCGACAGCAGAGCCGAGGTGGCCATTGCCATTGCCAGGTAGGTCTTACCGGTGCCAGCCGGTCCGATGCCGAAGGTGATCGTATTGGCGCGTATGGCATCGACGTAAGCCTTCTGATTGACAGTCTTGGGCCGTATGCGCCTTCCCCGGTGCTCCAGGATAACGTCGGTGACGATGTTTCCCAGATCCCGGGTCCAATCGCGGCGTCCGGTACTGAGCGAAGCTGCGAGATCGAGCGTAGAGCGGTCAAGACTCTGGCCGGATCGAAGCAGAGCCACCAACTCCTCAACGAGGGCCTCTCCTCGTTCGACCTCGGCCGCCGAGCCGTCCAGGGTGAGCCGGTTCCCGCGCAGGCTGATGTCGCATTGAAGCAGATCTTCGAGAGCCCGTAGGTGGGTATCATGCTCGCCCACCAACAGCGCAGCGACGCGATTGTCGAGGTCGATCTGCTTGGTGGAGTCCTCTGCGCTCAAGCCGCCGCCCCTCCCCCCATGACCGTTCGCAATCCCGAGAGAGGTCCCCCGAACCCGTTTCACGCGGATAGACGCTCCTTAACCAGGCGGGAAGCCTGCTTGCCATCGACCCGGACCCCACCCTGAGCCATGACGGCGGACATCACCTTACCCATGTCCCGAGCGGAAGATGCACCTGTGTCGGCGATGACCCGATCGATAAGCCCAGACAACTCCGCCTCATCCATCTGCTTAGGGAGCAGGTCCTCGATCAGGTGGGCCGCGAACTCCTCGTGCGCAGTCAGATCCTCACGGCCGCCGGCGCGGAAGGCTTCGATCGACTCTTCCCGCCGCTTCAGCTCCCGCCGCAGCACGGCGAACTCCGCGCCCTCATCCAGTTCTTGCCGTGTTCGCTTCGCCTCGTTCTGCAGTTCGCACACGACCATCCGGAGCGCGGCCACCCGTTCCTTGTCGCCCGCCTTCATGGCCGTCTTGACCGAGTTTTGCAGTTCAGAAAGTATGCTCACCAGAACTCTCCCAGGCGCTCGCCGCCGAGGACGTGGAAATGTAGATGCTGCACCTCTTGGCCGCCGTCTGGACCCACATTGATGACGGCCCGATAGCCGCTGTCCTCAACGCCCAGTTGCTGCGCGACCTGAACTATGAACCGCAGAAGCGCGTGTCCTCCGCGATCCCGCAATTGATCAAGCTCGTTCAGTGAAGCAATGTGCTCCCGCGGCACCACCAGCACGTGCTGAAGAGCCTTCGGGTTGATATCGCGGAAAGCTACGAAACCCTCGTCCTCGAGGACGATGTCGCTGGGGATCTTCCCGGCCGCAATCCTACAGAATATGCAGTCTTCCATGGACGCTGATTATACTACCAATCCCCCAGCGCTAGCCGGGCAACCGCGACGGCCACCGGCCCCGCGGTCTCGGTCCGTAGGACGCTGCGGCCCAGCCTGACGCTCTCCAGACCGGCCAGGGAAAACCGCTCCGACTCCGCTTCGCTCCACCCGCTTTCCGGCCCGACCCAAAGGGCCAGGTTCGCAGGTCCGGAAGCGCCCTCGCCAAGCCTCTCGTAGAGTCCCGCGCGAGCGGTTGGCTCGAGAACGAGCGAACGCGTCTCGTTCCCGGCCAAATACTGTAGACCCTCGTCAACGGAGCTCACGATATCGACCATGGGAACCGCCACCTGCTTGCTCTGCTTGGCCGCCTCCCGGACGATGCGCCGCCACCGCTCCATGCGGTTCCCGCGCGAAGGCTCCAACCGGTAAGCATGGTCCGCAGTCTGCACAAGAAGGAAGAAGCTCGCCCCCACCTCGGTGCCCTTCTCCAACACGTGGTCCAGAATCGCCGGACGGCTCATGGCCTGCACCAAGCCCACCTGCAACCGGTAGCTCGCTCCGGCGGCGGCGCCCTCCAGCCGTGCGACGACCTGCAATCTCACCGGGCTCGCTGTCGCCGCTACCGTGGCCGCGTAAACGGCGGCCCCCACCGCCACCTCACACCGGTCGCCCACTTCCAGCCTCAGCACTTTCAGGGCATGGTGGGAGTCCTCCGGGCTCAAGACGATCTGGTCCCCGCCAAGAGCGGAGACCGGGGCGAAGAAGCGGGGGCGGAAACCGGATACCCCGGTCCCATTCATCTGGCGGCGGTTGCGCCGCTGATCAGGCCGAGCGCGGCGTCGACACCCTCATCCACGGTGGCGGTCTCCAGATCGTCTGGAGCGACGACGTCGGGAGTGATGCCGGTCTCGTTGATGTCGCGGCCCTTGGGCGTCAAGTACACGGCGGTGGTGACCTTGATCGCCCCCCCGTTGGAAAGCGGCTCGATGCTCTGCACCAAGCCCTTGCCGAAGGTGGTCTCGCCCACCAGGGTCGCGCGCTCGTAGTCCTGGAGCGCGCCGGACACGATCTCCGAGGCGCTGGCCGTATAGGGGTCGGTAAGCACATAGAGGGGCACGTCGGCATAGGCCTTTCCGGTGGCCGAATACACCTGCTCGGGGGAATGCAGCCCTTCGGTGCTCACGATGACCCCGTCGCGGATGAAGATGCTCGCCACCTCTATCGCCTCGTCGAGCAGTCCGCCCCCATTACTTCGCAGGTCGAGGATGATGGCGGCCACCCCGTCGTTCTCCACAGCCTTCTTGACCTCTGCCCGCAGCGCGTCGGCCGAGCCATCCGAGAAGGTGAAGAAGCGGATGAGAGCCACCTTCTGCCCCTGAGCGTCGAGGGTCTCGCTCTCGGTGACCGGTATGGCAATGGTCTTGCGGGTCAAGGCGTATTTCGTGGTCTCCCCACCCGGGGGCAACCCAGATGCGCCGGCAGCCGTCTCCCCGGTGAAGTCCGTCGCGCCTTCGGCTTTCGGCTCTTCCTCGCCGGCGCCGACCACCGTGGTCGTGGTGGAGGAAGGCGCCCGGTAGATTTCCAGCATCACCGTCGTTCCCTCGGGACCCTTGATGCGGCCCACTACCTCATCAAGATCCTGCCCCTCAGTGGAGACGCCGTCCACGGACACGATGATGTCTCCCGACCGAATGCCTGCCAGTTGCGCGGGACTGCCTTTGAAAGTGGACACAATGGTCACCAGACGGTCCTTCAGTTCCACGCTCATCCCAACTCCGCTGTACGACCCGGAGGTGTCTTCCATGAAGGCAGCGTACTCCTCGGGATCCATGTAGACCGTGTACGGATCGTCGAGCCCGGCCACCATGCCGTCGATGGCGTCGCCTTTGAGAGCTACATCGTCGACCGGCTTATAGTACGTGGACTCGAGCTTGTCGAGCACCTCTTGCTGAAGCCGGTAGTCACTGTCAAAGCCGGAGAGGCTGCCGGGCAAGAGGTCGCGCAGGTTGCCGCCGATGTCGGGGTTCATCCCCAGTAGGAAGCCGCCCGAGACAAGAAGAAGGGCGGCCACCAGTCCGGCCACCACTGCAAGAATTGTCTTCACGCCTTTGTTCATCTGCTAAAGGTACCTCATGGGATCGACCGGCGACCCGTTGACACGCACCTCGAAGTGCAAATGGGGCCCAGTGGAATAGCCTGTGCTGCCGACTTTGCCGATGACCTCGCCCCGCTTCACGGTGTCCCCGACCGACACCAAGATCGACGATTGGTGAGCGTAGAGCGTAGCCAGACCCCCACTATGCGAGATCACCACGCACCGGCCGTAGCCGCCGCGCCAGCCCGCCGAGACCACAGTGCCGCCGGACGCCGCCCGGATGGATACGCCCATACCGGCGGAGATATCGATGCCCGTGTGCATCTTCCGCACGTGAAATATGGGGTGGATCCGGTAGCCAAACCCCGACGAGACCTCTCCATTGACCGGCCATGCCAGTACACCGCTGCCGGTCTTCACCGGCTTCGCCGCGACGGCTGTGGCAGCCGCCTCGGCAGCCTTGAGCAGCCCGGCGATACGGTCGGAATCGGCACGCAACTGGTCTTCCTGTTTGCTCCAGGCCGCTTGGTCCTCTTCGGCAGCCGCCAGTACCTTCTTCTTCGCCGTCAGCGCGGACTTGAGAGCGTCCAGAGACGCCTGGAGGTCCTCGGCCCTGGCCTGCAGTTGCTTGGTTGCCTCCTGCTGGTTCTGCTCCAGCGCGACTACCTGGGCGCGGCTCTCTTCCACGATCCGCTTCTGCGCTCCCACCTGAGTTCTCAGCGTCCTGATCTCGCCCAGGATGGTGTTGTCCTGATCGACGACCGTCGAGAGTACATCGAGGCGGCCCACCAGTCCTTCCAGCGAACGGGGCTCGAGCAAGGCGGCCAAGTAGATGAGACGGCTCCCCGACTTGTAGATGTTCACTACCCGGGTGTTGTAGACGACCTGCTGTGCCGCGAGGTCATCCTCGGTCTGCTGGAGCTCCACCCGCTTACTGTTGAGTTCGATGGTCAGCTTGTCGAGTTGCGCCCGCAGCGCGGCGAGCCTGCCTTCGGCGCTCTCGCGCTCGGCGGTAGCCACCTGCACATCCTTCTCGGCCAGGACTATGCTCTGGTCGAGCGCGGCGATATCGCCGAGCGCAGCCTTCCTCGCCACCTCGGCCTTGGCGAGACTGGCGCGGACTTGCCGCAACTCGGAGCGCACATCCTCGAGCTTCTGGTTGAGTTCACCCGTTGAGGCAGCCCGGGCAGGTTCGGGCCCAAGGGGTCCGGCCAAGAACAGGCCCAGCAAGACGGCAACGAGAAGCAGCCCCGCAGCTGCCGCTCGTGCGGGTCCTGAAAACCTGCCCCTGCATCGTGTGAAGAGAGCCATGAGACGCGCCCCCAAAGCGGGTGGGCCTTGACTCAGACCTTGAGAAAGCGCCGGAGCCCGATGCCGGAACCGACCGCACCTATCACCACTCCCACCGCGATCAGGATGATGGTCACGAGCACGTAGGGCACCGCGTCAAGGGGGACGGCCATGAATGGCATGCTGTCCCTGATCTTCCCTACCAGGAAGCTGTTCAGCAGCAGCACCACCACCGTGGCGGCCAGCGCGCCGATGAACCCGACGGTCACCCCCTCGATGAGGAAGGGCCAGCGGATGAACCAGTTGGTTGCCCCCACCAGCTTCATGATCTCCACCTCCCGCTTGCGGGCGAAGATGGAGAGCCGGATGGTGTTGGAGATGAGCAGGATGGCCACGATGCCCAGCAGCACGATGAAGATGAGCAAGAAATTCCGCGCCTGGGACGTGAAGGTGAACAGCTTGTCGGCGATCTCCTTGCCGTAGCGAACCTCGTCGACGATGGGATCGCCCTCGAAACGTCTGGCCACTGCATCTACGGTCTGCGGATCCACGAGCGCGATCTCAAACGAGGCCGGCAAGGGGTTGCCGGTAAGGCCTTCGAGGATCTCCGGATTGTCCTTGAAATCCTCCTTCAACCGCTCCAGCGCATCCGTTTTGCTCACGAAGATGGAGCTCTTGACCTCGGGCCAGCTCATGATCTCGGTCTGCATGGCTCCCACTTCGCTCTCCGATGGATCAGGATCGGTCCTAAGGTAGACGGTTATCTCGACCTTCTCCTCCACCTCTTTGAGCAGGGCGTCGGTGGTGTAGACAAACACGAGGACGCCTCCCAGAACCACGATCGACAGAAAGACCGTCACCAGAGCGGCGATGGTCATGAAGTAATTGCGCTTGAGCGACCCGAAGGCTTCCTTGAGGAAGAAGCTAATCCTCCCCATAGCCGCCTCGTTTCTGGTCGCGCACAACCCTGCCCGTGTCGAGCGCGACCACCCGGCGGCGCATGCGGTCCACCATCTCGCGGTCGTGTGTGGCCATGAGAACGGTGGTGCCGGTCTTGTTGATGCGGTACAGCAGTTGCATGATTCCCATGGACGTCTCGGGGTCGAGATTGCCCGTGGGCTCGTCGGCGATCAGCAGAGGCGGGTGGTTGACGAACGCCCGGGCGATAGACACCCGCTGCTGTTCGCCCCCCGATAGCTCGTTGGGATAGCTGCCCGCTTTGTGACCCAGGCCCACCAAGGAGAGGATCTCGGCCGCCTTCTTCTTGGAGACGCCCGTGGCGCTGCCGGTTACCACCAGAGCGTACATGACGTTCTCAAAGGCAGTCTTGTTGGTCAGCAGTTTGAAATCCTGGAACACGCAGCCGATGTTCCGCCGCAAGTAGGGAACTTTCCATTTGCGCAGGGTGGCCAGGTCGCGGCCACCGACGCTGACGCGGCCCCGATCGGGCTCGAGCTCGCGGATCAGCAGGCGGATGAAGGTTGATTTCCCTGAGCCGGACGGACCCACCAGGAATACGAACTCGCCTTTCTCGATGTGGAGGCTGACCTTCTCCAGACCGACAGTGCTGGGGGGGTAGATCTTCGTTACGTCTTCAAACTTGATCACGAGCTACCTGTAACCTCCGTTTTCGGACATTCTGGTGAGTATTCTGCGAGGTCCCACAAAAGCCTTCCGCCCGGTCGCGGCCCCGGCTGGCCTCACCCGGCGGATCAGGCCAAGCGTGTGCCGAGTTTGCCGGTAGATCTCTGCCAGACGTACTCGCGGATGAAATCGTCTATGGCGCCGTCCAGGACGGCTTCCACATTGCCTTTTTCGAAGTTGGTGCGGTGGTCCTTGACTAGAGTGTACGGGGCAAGCACATACGACCGGATCTGGCTCCCCCAGGCGATTTCCTTCTGCTCCCCCTTCTCCCGGGCCATCTCCTGCTCCCGCCTCTCGTATTCGAGCAGGAGAAGCTTGCCACGCAGCATGCGCATGGCCGTCTCCCGGTTCTGAATCTGAGAGCGCTCGTTCTGGCACTGGACCACCGTCTTGGTGGGAACGTGGGTGATCCTGACCGCCGAATCGGTCTTGTTGACGTGCTGGCCGCCTGCGCCCGACGAGCGATAGGTCTCAACCCGCAGGTCTTTCTCGTCGATATCCAACTCCACTTCGCCGTCGATGAGGGGCGTGATGTCCACCGATGCGAACGAAGTGTGCCGCCGGCTCGCGGAATCAAATGGGGAGATACGCACCAGCCGGTGCACCCCCCGCTCCGTGGACAGCAGCCCGTAGGCATTCTCGCCGTGCACGGTGAAGGTGACGCTCTTGATGCCGGCCTCGTCGCCCTCGCTGGCTTCGTTCAGTTCAACGGCGAAGCCCCGTGCCTGGGCCCAGCGTAGGTACATGCGCAGCAACATCTCGGCCCAATCCTGGCTTTCCGTGCCTCCGGCGCCGGGATGGATGCTCATGATGGCGTCGCCGGCATCGAACTCACCGGTGAAGAGCCGCTGCTCTTCCAGATGCTCCAGCGTCCGGCCAACCTCTGCGGCCAACCGGTCGACCTCTTCCTCCAACTCCTCGGGTACCTCATCACCGCCGGTTTCCTCCGCGGCCATCTCGAGAAGCAGCCCAAGGTCATCCACCTGCCCTGCCAGACGCTCGTAGTCCTCCAGGCGGCTGCGGAGACGGCTGTAGCGGGTGCTCAATTCCTGGGCGTGGGCTTGGTCGTCCCAGAAGTCGGGCGCACGCATGGCCTCCTCGAGGGCGGCGATGTTGCGAGCCAGGGTGGCGGGGTCAAAGATAGTCCCTTGCCCACAGGAGCTTCTCGCGGAAGACCGCCAGGAACTCTCGGTATTCGGCAAGGGGAGGGATCTGTCTCTCTGTCTTCTCAGCCATGCTCGCGGGAAGTATAGCTCAGCGGGTCAATCTGTCCCACGGGCGGGAACCGTGGGCCCCTCGGAGGAGAGCCAGGGTCAGCTTCCGCAGCATTTCTTGTATTTCTTGCCGCTGCCACACGGACAGGGGTCGTTGCGGCCTACCTTGTTGACGCTGCGAGGAGCCACCACCGTCCGCGTGGCCTGCTGAGCCGCCTCGTAGGCCGCAGCGGAGCTGTCGGCCATTCCACCGGTTCGGACGGCCGCTGAGCCGGCGGCCGCGAAGTTCTGCGCCAGGCTACTGTCGCCCCCGCCGGAGTAGGCCAGCCTGCGGGCAGGCGCCGCCTCCTGTGGCTTCTCTTCGCGAGCTATCTCCAGGTGATAGACATAGCGGACAAAGTCCGACTGGATCGACTCCATCATCTCCACGAACAGCTTGTAGCCTTCGTTCTTGTATTCCACCAGCGGATCCCGCTGAGCCAGGGCCCGCAGCCCGATCCCCTCCCGGAGGTAATCCATCTCGTAGAGGTGGTCGCGCCACTTGGAGTCAATGGTGCGAAGCAGCACCCAGTTCTCCATCTCGCGCATGTCAGCCGGGCCGAAGCGCTCCTCCTTCGCTTCGTAGACCTTGAAAGCGTCCTCCACCACCAGGTCGGCAAGACTCTCGGCATCAAGATCTTCGGCATCGCCCAGGCCCTCCAGCGTGAGGGTGGTGGGGAAGAAGTTCCTGAGCACCGTCAGCATCTCTTCCAGGTCCCACTCCTCGGAGAAGCGTGACGAGCCCGTGAAAAGCGCCACCTGGTCGCGCAGGATGCGCTCGATGATGCCCATCAGCTCGTCGCGCAGGTCGTCGCCGCTGAGGATGCGCTGGCGCTGACCGTAGACGACCTCGCGCTGCTTGTTCATCACGTCGTCGTATTCGAGCACCCGCTTGCGGATCTGGAAGTTCTGCTCCTCCACTTTCTTCTGCGCGCTTTCAACCGAACGCGAGATCAGGCTGTGCTCGATGGGGGTGTCCTCTTCCAGCCCCAGGCGATCCATGAGGCGGTGGATGCGCTCGCCGCCGAAAATGCGAAGAAGGTCGTCTTCGAGAGAAATGATGAACTGGCTCGCCCCCGGGTCGCCTTGGCGGCCGGAACGGCCCCGGAGCTGATTGTCGACCCGGCGGGCCTCGTGCCGCTCGGTGCCGAGAACGAACAGCCCTCCGGTCTCAACCACGCCTTCGCCCAGCTTGATGTCGGTACCCCGTCCGGCCATGTTGGTGGCGATGGTGATGGCGCCCGACTGGCCCGCCTGGGCCACGATGCCCGCCTCCTTGGCGTGATGCTTGGCATTGAGCACTTCGTGGGGGATGCCCCGTCGGTTCAGCATCTCTGAGAGCCGCTCTGACTTCTCCACCGAGATGGTGCCTACCAGAACCGGCTGCCCGCGTCCGTAGCAGTCGGCGATGAGTTCCGCCGCTGCCTTGAATTTGGCCTTCTCGGTCTTGTAGATGAGATCGTTTCGGTCATCACGAACCATGGGCTCGTTCGTGGGGATGACCACCACCTCCATCTTGTAGATCTCGTTGAACTCGTCAGCCTCGGTAGCCGCCGTGCCGGTCATGCCGGCGATCTTCTCGTAGAGGCGGAAGTAGTTCTGCAGCGTGATGGTGGCGAGGGTCTGGTTCTCTTCCTTGATCTTGACGCCCTCCCGAGCCTCGATGGCCTGGTGCAGGCCCTCCGAGTAGCGCCGACCTTCCAGGATGCGCCCGGTGAACTCGTCGATGATCTTGACCTCGCCGTCCTGCACCAGGTAGTCGACATCGCGCCGGAACAGCGAGGCGGCCCGAAGGGCCTGCATCAGATGGTTGACCAGTTGGCCCGATAGGTCCTCGTAGATGTTGTCGATCCCCAACTCGCGTTCGACGCGGGCCAGACCCTTTTCAGTGATTGCCACCGTACGCTTCTTCTCGTCGACCTCGTAATCACCCTCCTCGCCCTCGCCAGGCGTGAGCCGGCGGGCGATGCGGGCAAAGTCGTAGTAGGTCTTGGCGGCGCGCTCCCCCGGGCCCGAGATGATGAGCGGAGTCCTGGCCTCGTCGATGAGGATGGAGTCGACTTCGTCGACGATGCAGTAGAAATGGCCCCTCTGCACTTGCTGCTCCGTGCGCAGGACCATGTTGTCGCGCAGGTAGTCGAAGCCAAACTCAGTGTTGGTACCATAGGTGATGTCGGCCCTATATGCGGCGCGCCGTTCCTCCGCCTCCATGCTGTTCTGGAGGGCGGCAACCGAAAGCCCGAGGAATTCATAGACAGGGCCCATCCAAGCTGCGTCTCGGCTGGCCAGGTAGTCGTTGACCGTGACCACATGCACGCCCCGGCCGGAGAGGGCGTTGAGATACACCGGCATGGTGGCGACCAGAGTCTTGCCCTCACCTGTCTTCATCTCCGCGATGGAGCCTTGGTGCAGAACGACCGCCCCCATGACCTGTACGTCGAAGGGACGCATGCCGGTAGCCCGGCGCGCCGCCTCCCGCGCCACGGCGAAAGCCTCCGGCATGAGGCCGTCGAGTGTCTCTCCCGTCGCCAGCCGCTCTTTGAATTCGGAGGTCTTCGCCTGGAGGGCGTTGTCGGAGAGAGGAGCGATCTCTCCCTCCCAGGCGGCTACCTGGGCCACCGCGTCTTCCAGCAGCCTCAGTTTCTTGCCCTCGCCAAAGCGAAGGACCTTGTCAACGACCTTGATCATCGCTCGCGCCTATCACCTGGGATCACCGGCACCGGCGGCCGGCCGCCGGTAGGGCAGGTCCCTCAGCTTTGAGCCTCGATGAGCCCGTAATTGCCGTCCCGGCGGCGGTAAACCACCGCCGTCTCATTGGTCTCAGAGTTCGTGAAGACGTAGAAGTCGTGCCCCACCAGTTCCAGCTGCAAGGCCGCCTCTTCGGGGGTCATTGGCTTGGTCATGAACTGCTTGGTCTTGACGATGCGCGGAGCCGGGGCTTCCTCTTCGAGCGCCTCCGTCTCCTCGAGAACCTTGAAGCCCTCGGAGACGAGAACTTCCTTGTGGGTTCCTTGAGAACGGGAGACGAGCTTGCCCCGGTATTTCTTCACCTGGCGCTCGAGCTTGGCAAACACCAGATCGATGGAAGCATAGATATCCGGCGAAGCTTCGCGGGCCCGGATGACCGGCCCCTTTGTGAAGATGGTCGCCTCCACCACCTGATTGTCGGCTATGCTCGGGTTCTTCTCGGTCCACAGCTCTACTTCGCAGCGGGATCCATTGGCGAGGTACTTCCCCAGCCTCCCCATCTTCTCCTCGGCGTAGGCGCCGATCGCGTCTGTGAGAACTAGATTCCTGCCTTTGACCGTGAGGTTCACGCCGGTCCTGCTCCTTGACTCGTCCTGATTTCCTAACTCGGGAACCTGCATCCCGTGTGCTCTGCATCATCCTGCGGAACGAAGAACGATACCATATACCTCCTTCAGTCGTGCCCCTCGGCCGCACTGGTGACTGCCCGCGAAAAGGTAAACAAATGCACCGGCAAGCTGGTGCCGCAGACCAATACCGAAGCCACCTCCTTCGCGGTCGCGCCTGTCGTGTACACGTCATCTACGAGCACCAGCCCCTGCAGCCGCCCGGGCAGCAGGGCCACGGCGCGCTCGTCCAGAGCGAAACCACCGCGCAGGTTGGCCTGCCGCTCAGCCCTGCCCAGACCCTTCTGATGCTTTGTAGCCCGGGTCTTTCTCACCAGTCCTGCCTGGGCCAGGGGCTGCGGACCTCCGGCCAGCGCCCGGGCCAGCACCTCGGCCTGGTTGTACCCACGCTGGCGCTGGGCCGAGCCGTGGGACGGCACCCACGTCACCATCAGGTCGCGGGACAGCCCAAGCGACGAAACGTAACCGGCGAAGGCCGGCCGCGCCAGTTCGGCCATCGTTCGGCCTAGAACAGACTGTCCGCCGAACTTGAACTCCGCCACCAGGCGGCGGGCCACTCCCTGATGGCGGAATGCGCTCCGGGCGCTCTCGTACTCGAACTCGCTCCCCATACATCGCGAGCAGCGCCCGCCCACCAGCGCCGGCGACCCAGGTTCACCACACCGAGGGCAGCAGTCCGGCCCGATCCGGACGAGAGTGTCCCGGCACGACGGGCAAAGGTGGGATTCGAAGTCACCGCACCCCACACAGCGTGGAGGGAAGAGCACCGAAAGCACGGGCTCAGCCACCGAGCCACGGCACCAGCGCACCATGCCCGCCAGACGCAAAACCGTTCCACCGTTGCCCGCGGCGTCCCCAAACCGGATGGCGGGCTCAGTCATCATTATCCGAGAAGCTCGATTTGCGCCCGATGATCCCTTCGACCACCATGGTCCCGGAGAGCACATGCGAGCC
>Ga0068713_1003368_pt1 | contig 14052 bp, 15 predicted proteins | sample MTBAKSrepl2MetaG_FD_62223 | JGI IMG/M metagenome (GOLD analysis project Ga0068713, IMG submission 62223) | Enrichment culture microbial communities om Arthur Kill intertidal strait, New Jersey, USA, that are MTBE-degrading - MTBE-AKS2 (Arthur... | ecosystem: Environmental > Aquatic > Marine >...
CTCTCCATTCAGCTCTACACCAGTGACAGCGGTAAATTCAGAAGCCTGCCCATGGATGCTGAGTATTATAATTCTGTCGAAAAACGGACATTCTATAATTATTACTATTACAATAGCCGTTTTCAGACAGTTTCTGACACCACCTCATCACCACCCCCTACAACTGTAATGGGGGCAAGGTTAATAGCCATAGATATTGATAAAGCCCGAAAGAGTGTTAAAATCCTTGATGAATTCCTCAAGGGAACATGGCTATGTCACATGCATCTCTTCGGACTGACAACAAATATGGTGAGGATCAAAGGAGGATTTCAACTGATGAAAACAACCATGAGAAAGTATAACAAAGAAGGTAAAACCAAGTATACACAAAACAATTTCAACATCCTGCCATATGTTAAAAAACTCCAATATCCCATGATCCCTGTTTATAAATTTTCACCCTATCCGGAAGATATTGACCTATATGATATTGTTTCCTCTACACGTAATATCCGGGGACTGATTGAATACAAGCCAACTCCCAGGATAAGCCTTGAAGAAGCAGAAAAGATGCTGGATGATAAGTTCAAAGAGGTGGTTGAGCACGGTGAAACAGGAAAAATATATATTATCTCCATGCCTACAGCTATCGGAAAGACAGAAAAACTTCCTGGCATACATGCAACGATTGCATTGCCAACCAACTCCCTGAAAAATGAAATTGCTGAAAGGTTCAGATGCAGCACTTCCACTGGCAGTGATTTAAAATTTACTACAACCCCTGATGCAGTGGAGTTCGAGTCAAAGGAGCTAAACCTGAAGCAAAAGTATTATTATACGATTGGCCTCCCTGCCAAATCAATGAGGCTGTTTCATTATGTAGTGAGGAATCCGCAGGAGTTCTCTACCTATGATGTCACCCTTGCACACAGCTACCTGGAACATTTACAGGCAAGTTTAAATTCATATGATACGGTAATTACAACGCACAAGAGAGCCCTGTTCACAGCGTTTAAAAATGACACCCTGATATTTGATGAAGACCCTCTGTCATCACTGCTGGAGATAAAAAAGCTGAAAATATCAGACCTGTTCCTCCTGAACCAAACAGTGAATGACCCTGAGCTTGCCCATCTTATCGATTACCTGAACAAGACAACACCTCTGCAGATAGAAGCAACACCAACCTTCAACATTAATATCGACCATCTCATTGATAAACTAGCACACGCTGAGCTTGAAAGCAATGTATTCGAGTTTTTCAGCAGTTCCTTTTTCATGAGAGACAGCTCAAAATTACAGGACAGAAAGGATAAAAAGCTGGATACGATACATTATATCGTACGCAAAGACTTACCTCCGGATAAAAAAGTAGTGATTATGTCAGCAACAATTCCTGTTCCTTTGTATAAAATGCTTTATGGTGACAGGGCTGTGGTTCATGAAATAGATAATGTTCAGCAACAAGGCAGGATAATCCAGTATACCCAGAAGTCCTGTTCACGAAAGGGGCTGAAACGATACGGACAGAAAATAAGCGAGATGGTGGGAGACACACCTGTAATTACCTTCAAGGGGATGCGTTCCCTCTTTCAGAATCCTGTTGAAGGCATATGGTTTGGTAACTGTTCTGGTTATGATGGGCTGAAAGGACAGGATATAGCCATAGTTGGCACGCCTCATCGTAACCCACTACAATACCTTTTAACAGCAAAGGTGTGTGGTATTGATTTTAATACAAACGATACTACGATGACATACCAGAAAGTTGAATACAAAGGATACAAATTTATGATGAAGTGTTATGATAATGGGGAGCTGAGACAAATTCAGCTGTCTTTAATAGAAAATGATTTAATACAGGCTGTCGGGAGGGCAAGAACATTACGCACTGATGCCACTGTTGAGGTATATTCTAATTTTCCCCTTAGTTTATCGGAAAGGTTCATTTACTAAAAGGCAAGATTCAAAATTAACTTTTATCGTTATTCCTGTCGATATAAAACGGAACATGAATGCCTGCTGCTTCCAGGTTTTTCCTGTTTTGTATGTGGAACCTCAGTGAGTATAAATTTTTTGTTTCCTCCTTAGAGGCGCAATAGTTATACAGTATGGAAGCCTCTTCATCCGTGTAAGTGGTATATTTTTCAAAAATTATCTTGTAGTGTTTCTGATAATATGCAAGAAGACCCAATGTCTCAGAAAATATGACATCTTTAAAGTGTATGGGAGATTGATAATTCCACCAGTAATGGTCGCCTTCCTTATTAAATGCGTGTTTCAGATAGAAGGGTGCCCATTGACCTATGTCTTCATGCTTCATTAACCACTCAATTAAGTTCTCTTCTGTGTTAATATTATTAATCGATGAGTTCGCTATAATGATTTCATCAATACTCTGGGCGAGATAGTCTCTTATCTCTTTTAACTCAGAATATATCATTGAAAATGGAGTCCATTTCATTACTGGTTTGAATGAGTCGTAGCTCCCTATTAATTCGTCTGTTACAGAGTGTTTACTAACCCAGTAAGTCAACTCATCAAAATTCATTAATCGTGGCGGAGAAGTGATTATTTCATCCCAGGCTGCTTCGGCTGCCCTTACCTTTGTCATATATCCCAGAGTCTTAATGAATGTAACTTTTTCATCCTCATGAATTTCAACTTCGTATTTATATTTTAAATTTTTTAACGGGTCATCTGGTTTGAACTTCTCACAGGAAAAAATATTTATTATATCGTCCTTCTCGGTATCAAATATTAGGTCAATGTAGTTCCTGGAACGGTTGCCGACAAACCTGTACCCTCTCTTATCACAATTGGAGCAGGTATCATCTGTGCACTTTCCTTCATAGATAAGGAGCTTAGTATCTCCGGCATTTTTATGACGTTTAAATAGCCTTTCTATCTCGTTCAGGAATACTTCCTTCGTGGTGTCTTCGTAAGAATACTCACCTTTCAAATGTTTACGAAGTGTTTCAATATCCATAGAGGAGAAAGCATTTAATATCGTTTGTATATAACTTCTCTTTGGCATAACCTTAACAGCTTGTCGGTTTTTTGTATGAATTAGGCAATATAATTAAAACAGATTGCAGATATAAGTTCAAGGTAGGGAAAATTATCAACAAAAGGCTTCCATATTTACATAAATATAATGCTATATATAATATAAAATGGGGTATTACAATTAAATTTTCCTGAAAGTAGAGATATGGGGTTAGGGGTATACGCCTATTTTCATATGCACATAAAATTTTTCATAATAAGGTTCAGTATTTCAACAACTGTACAAAATACTATAGAAATAAGTATTCTGTCTGACATTTTTTTATTTTTGTTTATTTATAGTCATAGCCAACAGAAATATGCCACAACAAACTACAAATCCTCCTATAATCCTGAAGAAACACCAGAAATACCTTAAAAAAGGCACTCACCTTCCTCCTGGCAAGATAATGAAACGATATACGGGGATTGGTGCTACCCAGCTTGAAATAGATGACAATTCACGAAACTCCTTTATCGTAGTTCCGACACGTGCACTTGCAGCCACAAAGGTGATAGCAGCGAGGGAAAGGCTGGACAACATTAAATATGCAATTTTTTATGTGGGTTCTGACTACATGGGACTTGAGAAAGCAGATTTCCACACAATAAAAGATGCCTTCCTTGAAGATAAGATAGTAAAAGTGATTGCTGTTGCTGATTCTTTCTTGAAATTGTATAATGAAGACCAGCAATTTTTCAGGAAGAACTTCCACCTGATGTTTGATGAGGCAGATGCATATCAGTCTGAATCAAATTACAGGATAGTGATGGAAGATTGTATGCTGGCTTACTTTGACTTTCCTAAGAAGAAACGCACACTGATATCAGCGACATTACAAGAATCCCTATACAAGCCTTTAATAAAAGAACCTCTCACTGAAATAAAGCGCGTAGAGGATACTTTCAATGGATTAAACCTTATAAATGTTAAAGGTGACGTTGTTTTGGCTGCTGTAGAGCATATTAAAAAAATAATATGGAAAGACAGGGGAATTAAGCTATTAATCGCCTTCAACAGTATCAATGGCATCACTAACGTTATATATGGATTAAAAAAGTACAAGAAAGAGATAGCGGTGTTGTGCAGTGAGGCTAGTAAACTTAATCCAAAAATCTCAAGGTATTACGATGAACTTGAAGATGGTCATCTCCCAAACAAGATTAATTTTATCACCGCAGCATATTTTGCTGGTGTTGATATACTTGAAAAAACCAATACTACTATCATTGTCGACACTTCAGTATCTCATACCGTTCTCACAAAAGCAAAAATATTTCAAATATTCGGAAGGTCACGAGAAGGCTGTACCAACAGAACATTGATTTTTAATACTAGCCATAACAAGTTCAACAAAGGACTTTTGAAGCGCCTTAAAAGAAAGGCAGAAAGTGACCAGAAACATTTTGAAGAATATGTTAGCAAAGTTTCGTATAAGGAGATCATCCCCAGTGACGGGCGTATAGAATCCTGGATTGATGATTTCCGGAAGGAAAACCGATATCCTAACTCCTTAGTAAGGGCACGACATGGGAAAATCCTTATTAACTATATGTTGATCGACTATTACTTTCATATGATGGAATCCCTGGGAAAGCTCTACACTGGACTTGAAGGTGCCAATAAGGTATTGTCCGAACTGTTTAAAATCAATAATTCCCAAATCATACAATCCGTAGATAAAATAGTACGACAGGATCAGTATCGCCTGGAAAAAGAAATAGAAAAAAGGAAGACTGCCCGGCGAACTATAAAGTCGTTCAGGCATGATCCGTATTCTATTTCTCTAATAGGAATGTTTGATAATTTCCAATACTATATGATAAGGACACTTAAACTGGAGTTCCCTTCCGAACAGCAGAGAAGAATCATTTCGTGGCTGGGGAAGCAGATTGATGCCTATAATTACAAGACACTAAAAAAATGTTATGAAGGACTACGACCTCTTTCAAAGCTACATGAGATTGGTGATGAAAGTGTTTTCCTCCACTTTTTAAAAGAAAAATCGACATATTCCGAAGAGGAAATTATTACTAATTTGCAAGCCTTTGTAAATCAATCAAATATAGACATATTCCCTTTGTCAGCTAAAGATTTGAACAATTTTGAGACAGCAAAAAAAATGCTAAAAAACTTCTGTTTTATTAGAGATCAAAGAGCTAATAATCAGAGAGTTAATATAATCAGACTTCGAAAAGTGGAGGATTTTTTAAAATAATGCCCTTGTAATTGTCTGACAATCAGCGCGTAGTAAATAACACTATATATAGAATTAAATAACTCCTTCTTTACTAGCGAAGAAGCAATAGGACAAAAATACAATTTTTCCACATGGTTAACAGATTGCTGACTACCAAAAATAACGGAGTATTATTTTCCCTCCAGAAGCTGCAAGGCATTGACTAGTGCTTCATTCGTTGTCCGCTCATATCTCATCATTGTTTTAATATCTGAATGACCAGTAAGTTTCATTACAATTGTAGGAGGTACCCCTTTTGACAATAAAAGACTTATAGCGGTTCTGCGTGCTGTGTGGCTTGATATGAGATTGTACTTAGGCTGTTTCACAATGATTGTACTCCTGCCCTTATATCGTTTCAATGAGACTGTTTCTGTGAGTTTTGCCTCTTTGCATATTTTCTTCAGCGCCCGGTTAAAATACTGCTGAGTGTATCGGGGAAACCGGAAATCATACCGTCTGGCAATATCATACCCTCCCTTGCACCACCCAAAAAAAGGTACAGTAATATTTTTCCCTGTTTTTATTGATGTGAATGACCACGAGTTATCTTTGACCTGCGTAGGATTAAGTTGCTGCATGTCTGAATACCGCTGACCAGTGTATACCATGAAGAGGAAAATATCCCGAATAACCCTTAGTTCAGGCTTCAGTGCAGTATTTCTCAGACAGAATAATTCGGCTTCAGAAAGAGTTACTATTTCATGTTTGCTCTTAACGCTCTGTCTGAGTTCCAGGCATTTCCTGTCCACGGGGTAGTTATTCATAAGCATCCAGCGGATTAAACATTTCAGAGAGGCTAGCATCTTATATATCGTATCGTTCCTGTTCTTTCTGACATTAAGTAAGTATAATCTGAACTCTTCCATCACAGTGTATGAAAGTTCGTCTATGCACAGCTTCTTCTTCCTGTAGGCTTCGAATTGCTGCCACACGGTAAGCAAAATACGATATTTCCTTGCTGTCTCGGGCTTGTATTCTGCTGACCTGGCCTTAAGGAATAGTTCTATAATGCCCTCTAATCCATCATTCCCACGAGTAGTTGGTTCCTTATGATCTGCCCTCCCTCTATTCACAGGCGAAGCTATTATTTTCTCTACTGTACCCCTATCCCCTTCCTTCAGGTATATGGACAACCTATCCCTTATCCTCTCCCAATCATCAATGCCTTCAAGCCGCCATAATCTGCATTGCCTCAGCACATCCAGCTTCAGCTTTAAAAGCACCTCATTCAACTCCTCATAACCAGACTTGACTCTTTTGCCTGTTGTTGTACCTTATCCCAATGATCCGGATTAATACTATGTTCAGTAGCAACTTTTAGTGTCTTACCCCTGCCTGATATTATACATATAATAATCCGTGCATCACTTTTCCCCCTCTTTAGGTAGTATTTTATATTCATTTTTGGGAAACATTTGGGAAACATCTGCCCAAAAGTGACTCTTTTAAATGTAAATTAATCCTCTTTCTGTGAAAAGTAAAAAAGAATTATTATTGATAATATATTGATTAACAAATACTTAGCTCAGTCGGTAGAGCAGCTCATTCGTAATGAGCAGGTCGCGGGTTCGAGTCCCGTGAGTGGCTCTATCCATTTATATATAACCCAATCCTGATTATCATTTAAAACATTCAAAAAATTGGGTTGTACTCCCCATCGACTGTGACGAAGTATGTTTGTTTGGTGTCATATAAAGGCTCCCCCTCATAGTAAAAAATTTGGGCAGCCTCTCCCCACATGATAATTCAATCAATTCATGCATCCCTCACCTTTGCTTAATCCTGGTGAATATTTCTTTTTATTAACTTAAAATTTATTGTCATGGTAAAAATTATTGATTACAAGACACGTATGAGTGCCGAGGGAGAACCATTCCTTGCACTGATAGATCAGGGTGGCATCTCTCTTGTTAAATCCAGAGAGACAGGTTTGTATTATGCTGCAGCCAAAAGAACCAGTATTCCATGTACCTTTGATGAGCAGACCTGTCAGTCACTGATTGATCAGGAACTTGAAGGTACAGTTGAAAGGGTCGAGTGTGAACCTTATCAGTATGTAAATGAGCAGACTGGTGAGATCATTGAGCTGGATCATCGCTGGGTATTTGTCAAAGAGGGTGATACAGTTCCTAAAACTGTTAGGGCTGAACATTTTCATGAACAACCTGAGCTTGTCTGACAGACAGAAAAAGGGCAACAAAAAGCTGCCCTTTTCTTTCGAATGTGTATTCACAGAACAAATTAATTTTAATGATTAAGGATCTGTTCTTGACAAGTTACGTAAATATTTCCTTTTAATCACAAGAATTATATCTATTCATGCATCTCTAAAGACAAATATTCTGTTGTATTTTACAATTTTGAGAATGGGTTTCCTTTGGTGGATGTATAAAAAATGCCAATGAAAAAATGAGGAAAGGAGGCTTAAGAGTCTCCTTTTTTGCCTATTTAACTGAAGTAATTTGCTTTTATGTAACTGACTGTAAATAATTTATAAATTAACTTAGTCCCTTTTTTTTATATTGTTTTTAAGCAATTTATTTTTATCTTTTGAATTAATCCCCTGTAATGGTATTTCTGTTTTTTTATTGGTTGCCAAATGACCTATCAAAGTACCTATTCCTGTGAAAGTGGGTGTAATAACAATCATATATAGACCAATTAATGCGCTTTCTCCTAAAGATTTTTGCATAGAATTATAAACTATATATGAAGCAAGACCTCCGACACCTGCCCCTATTAATTGTCCAAACTGATTCTTACTTTTATTGCGAACCTTCAAACCAGTGATATCATCCCAAGTAAAATATGTATCTTTTGAAGGGAAAAGTAAAGATGGATTGGAATAAGTCATCAAAATGGAATCATTGGAGAATCCATAATTACCCTTGATATAATTAGAGCCAGATGAAGATCTGACCCATATTTCATATCTCTGTCCAAAGCATCCTAAAAAAGTTAATACTGTAATAAAAGTCAAAATTAATTTATTCATTATAGTTTAATAAGGTAAAACAATATACTAATATAGTAAAGTAATGAGAAAATTGTATATAACTTAAATTATATTTTATCAAACTTAGACAAACACATCGTAAACAGGCTAAGATTGATTTTACACTGGGGTATCAACTTTATGATGCATTTTACATTTTTTAAGAAGGGCTTTCAGTATATGGAAAAATAAGATGAAAAGTAGGCTGTAAGTCTGCTTTATTTGATAATTACAATTTCAACAATCAGACGGTGGTCGTCATTAATACTATTACTGTCTGTAGGAACGTTCCCGTAGTATAGATTTATGTTTATTAAAATTATCTAAATTACCATGAATAGGTATTTTAATAGTAGCAATAGCCCCTATGCCTGTCCCAATTACACCTCCACAAGATCCTAATAATATGCCACCTATAACTGCTTTTTCTTCAGCAGTCCAGGCAAACCAGCCAGGAGGATCATCCCCACTGCTCAGCCCAATTATACCACCAATTGCAATACCTGCTAATGCACCATACAATAATCCTTTGGAAACTCTATTCTTTTTCCCGATTCTAATAGATTCAATATTATTGTAAGCATACTCATTCAGATTAGAATAATCTATCCTGCTAATCCGTCTTTCATTAGACAAGACAAGTGATGAATCTTTAACTTCAAATAGTACTCTTCCTCGCAAGGTGGAAGGAGAATCAGTCATCAATTCAATTCGTGCGGTATAAATTTTCTTACTGTCAATTCTTTCCTGGGATTTCAATGAAATTATTGGAATTACAAGTAAAACAAGAATGATCGTACTTTTCATACTTATTGATTTTTATGGATTAAGTAAACAAGTTACACAATAATCTCCTGAAATACAATACACTAATATCCTAAATAATTTACATTTAATTTATTAATTATGGAACTATAAAAGCCTGACATAAGTAGGCTAAAATTAAATTTGCACTAAAAGGATTATCTTATTATGTCAATAAAATCTATACTTGTCAGAATCTAAATCTTAATGAAACACCAGGCTGATAATCCTGAGTTAGATAATTATATTGTGTACAGGGATTTATGTCAATCCTGATGCCATCATTCGCTGTATTCTTAGCTACATTAATTCTTGCAACTCTTTTTTTGCCTGTAATATTCATAGGTATCCCAATAGCTAATGAGGCGACTCCTGCAGGAACTGAAATTATACCTATTCCAATTGTCGCCCAGGGATCAGTATCTGCCACATTCTCCATAATTACTGCACCAACCAGTAATCCAAAGAAAGATGCCCCGACTATATTAAAAATCCTCCCTGTTTTTTGAAGCTTTAATGCTTTATTAAGTTCATAATTATTTTGAGGTAGGATATATGAACTCCCTGGCTCGAAGAATACATCTTTTCTGTTTATAACACCTCTTTTGTAATCTGTAACTTCATCAAGCAACATGGTTGTATTCACCCATTTGCCCTTGTATTTAACATCAAAATAAATCTTACTGTCAGAGATACTATCAATTTTAGTTGCAATAGAATCTCCTTTGGCTGTAACAATTAAATCAAGATTTTGTGAGAAGCAGAATGAATGGAAGGAAAGAAATAATAAAATCCCCATTAGTTTTTTCATGGTGATTGATTTTTTAGGTTTATGTAATAAAAATACAAAATAATCCTCTGAAAGTCAATACAATATATCATTAATATTCATTCAATAAAAAAAATAATTATGAAATTAAGAACAGCCCAACGCAACCAGGCTAAAATTAAGCTTGCACTGGAAGGGGTATCAGGAAGTGGTAAGACTATGTCTGCACTGCTCCTTGTCTCTGGTATGGCTGACTGGTCCAAAATAGCTGTGATTGATACAGAGAAACACTCAGCTGATCTGTATGCTCACCTGGGAGAATATAATGTTCTCCAGCTCTCTAAACCTTTCACTCCTGAGAGGTATATAAAAGCCATTGAAGTATGTGAAAATGCCTCGATGGAAGTTGTTATTATTGATTCTGTATCTCATGAATGGGAAGGATCAGGAGGTATTCTTGACCTGCATGGTAATATGCCAGGCAATTCATTTACAAACTGGGCAAAGATGACTCCACGTCACAATGCTTTTGTTCAGAAAATACTGGAATCACCCTGTCATATTATCTGCACCATCCGAACTAAGACAGATTATGCCATGGTTGAAAAAAATGGAAAGTATGCTGTTGAGAAACTTGGCATGAAAGGTATCACACGTGATGGTATGGACTATGAGTTCACCCTTGTATTTGACCTTAATATCAAGCATCAGGCTACAGCATTTAAAGACAGGACTGGTCTGTTTATGGATAAGCCTGAAGAGGTAATATCTGCTGTTCATGGAAAGAAAATACTGCAGTGGTGTGATTCAGGTATAAGCCTTGCTGAAATAAAATCTCAGATTTCCTCTGCCCAGTCAGTAGAAAAGCTTAGAGATATATTAAGAGCTTATCCTGAATATAAGACTGTTCTTGAACTTCTTGCTGTTGCCCGTAAGGAGCAGATTCATGCGAATATTATCAATCACACTAAAATTGGAGACAATGGAACTGGTAAAAGTTAATGCACAGGCTGTTTCGCCACTTGTTGAGTTTGCTCCTGTAGCTGAGACATCAGACAGGCATTTCATGGCAGCAAATACAGTGCCTGTCAGTATTGAGGAACTATCAGGAAGACACACTATCCCTGTATTTGCAAAGGATAATGAGTCTACAATTTCACACCAGGAATTTATTGAAACAGTAGCTTATGTTTCTGATCAGATATTTGGAGGTGAGACTATTTTAAAGCCTTCTGTAAGGGTATCTCATCCTGTTAAGGGAAGAATACCATCTGCTGTAGGAAAGCCTGCCAAAGAGCTTCAGGAACATGAAAAGACCCTTTATTATGAGAGAATGGCATTTGCCATTGAAATACCCTCAATCAGTGATAATATAGCTGGGAACAGTCTTAATCTGACTGTAGGGGGAGTAGGGCATATAACCTGACCAATCTTCATTCACGCAAGAGTGAGGAGCATTTCAAGCTCTTTATAGGATTTCAGAATCAGGTGTGTGTTAACCTCTGCATCTCTACTGATGGCTTTAAATCTGATGTTAAGGTAAGGACTGTTGCAGAACTGGCAAAAGCTGCTTATAACCTGTTTGGTGAATTTAATGTCTTCAAGGATATTGAAATACTGAATAATCTTCCTGGCACCATGATAACTGAATCACAGTTTGCACAGATTATTGGAAGGGCAAGGCTGTATCAGAATATGCCATATAAGGACAGGAAAGAACTGCCTCAGTTCCCTTTGTCAGATTCGCAGGTAAATCTTGTGGTGAAGGACTACTATATTGATGATTCATTCTGCAGAGGTGGTGTAGGGAGTATCAATCTTTGGAAGCTTTATAATCTGTTTACAGGGGCTAATAAGATGTCATACATTGATACTTTCCTTGACAGGGGTGTACGTTGTCAGCAGTTTGTAAATGGCTTATATCAGGCTATTGGTGAGAATAAACATCATTGGTTTGTCAGCTGAGAGTTATCCATCCATCCAGATTCCTTAAGGGAAAAAGATGGATGGATATTTATGTGGTAATAAGCTTGTCCTTTTTTTTGATACCTCATAACTTTTATATATAACTATGATGATAATCCCGTGAGCTGATTTTTTAAAAAAATAAAAGACCCCTAAGAATCCTATTTATTATGTTTCATAATTCAGATTAGGCAGCAAATTATTTGCTCTTACGAGATTCTTCAAATTTGTTTACAATCTTTTTAGCCTTATCATAATTCTCATCTGAAATAATTATTTTTACACCACCTGCTGGTCTCCATACTCCACCACCTCTTGTTCCAATAATTTCATCTTTCAAGTCAGAATCAATTCCTTCGTTTTCTAAAAGATTTTTAAGCATTTGACACTCAAACAGAGTTCCATCATAAAGCTCTATAAGTTTCATATTTTAGTTGTTTACTGATTTTATTAAACCAAATATGGTCATTTCAGTATTATTTCATGCACTTTTATATCACTTTTTGAATTCAGCAACTAATTTAACCACTACAGGGAATTAAAATTTAACAATTATGACAAATGATATTATTATTCCGCAGGTTTCAGAGATTGAAATAACATATAAACCTGTAATAAAGCCATCAGAGATGGTTAAAATAGCCTGCTCATCAGATGCAGAGAGAATATTTCGCAGTACCTGGGGTAATGATATATGCTACAGGGAATTCTTCTATGTATTGTTCTGAACAGAGCTAATAAAGTACTGGGCTACCAGCTTATTTCAATAGGTGGCATAACAGGGACTGTAGTTGATCCGAAATGTATATATCAGGAAGCATTAAAAGCATCAGCAGTAAATTTAATATTAAGCCACAACCATCCGTCAGGAAACACTCTGAATAATTTTTATAGTGTTTTAATGTTTCTTGTTGGGGGGCAAATAGTATTAAACTTACTTCCATTTCATTATTGATACTGCTCCGGGAATCATTCATATTACCTCTAAAAATATTTTTTCCGGCAGATTTCCTGGTCTTTTCAGCATGTTGTAATCGCTAAAACTTCTACAGATAATTTTAAACAGTTCATAAGTCGACTAAGAGGTTCATTATGATACTAAAAGCATGATATATCAGATTGTGCACCATAAAAAATTTATTTTGAAATTTTTTTTGCTTATTTAATAACATATGTTTAATTTAGTTGCACATTAGTCATTTACAAAGGATTACAAACCTTTAGATAGGGAAGAGCTATTTAATGATACAGGAGAACTAAAGGCGAATGGTTTACATAATTTGTAACAGTAAGAAATCATATAAGGTTTTGCGTGGTTTATAAAATAGTTGTGCGCAACCCTGACAAGACAATGATATTTTAACTAATAAACTTTAAAAAAGAATAATAACTACTTATGCAATGAAACCAACTCAAACAGAAAATCGAAATAACATCGCACAATGGACTTTGTTATACAAAACAGGAGCATTTGCCGCGTGGTTTACTGTACTGCTTATTCCAATTGCAATTGCTTCTCACATCGCCTGGCCCCCGCCACCCTGGTCACCTGGTGCTGCAGCTGAATGGTTCGCATACCTACAAGACAATACACTTGCGGGGCTCCTCAACCTTGACTTTGCCATGGAAATTGGATTAGTGGTAAGTATTCCCCTCTACTTATCTTTATACATAGCACTAAAGCAGCACAACCGTTCACTTATGGTTATTGCCACATCCATTGCTGTTTTAGGAATATTCTTACATATTCTTTCGAATACAGCATGGGAGATGTTATTACTTAGTGAAGCTCACTCAACCGCAACAACAGAAATGGAGCAAAATATTTTTCTTGCAGCAGGTGAGGCAAGACTCTCCTCATATTACGGTATGGTATTTCAAGTGAGCTACATTCTTGGTTATATGGCATATATATTAATCGGTGCTGTAATGCGCCAGAGCAAAATTTTCAACAGGACAACAGCAAATTTAGCGATAATAACAGGTATCGCCGGGTTCGGATTCTATCTGCCGAAGATTGGTACCCTCTTTTCGGTTCTCGTGGTAATCCTCGTAGGTATTTGGAATTTATTAGTTGGTCGTAGGTTATTTCAAATGACAAAATTAAACAATGCTTGAATTTTTCGATATCTAGCCCGACTTTCCGAGTTATCTAAAAAGAGGCGCGTAATGGCCTGATATGTAATTATATAATAACGTGATTTCATTCCCCTAAATTGCAATATAATCATTCATTTTAAATAGTT
>Ga0068713_1003390_pt1 | contig 13981 bp, 11 predicted proteins | sample MTBAKSrepl2MetaG_FD_62223 | JGI IMG/M metagenome (GOLD analysis project Ga0068713, IMG submission 62223) | Enrichment culture microbial communities om Arthur Kill intertidal strait, New Jersey, USA, that are MTBE-degrading - MTBE-AKS2 (Arthur... | ecosystem: Environmental > Aquatic > Marine >...
GTGGGAAAGACTCTTCAGGGGCATGCTCTCCTCAAGGCCGTTTTTTTTCAGAAGGGCGTCAAACACCTCTCTCTTCCACTCGGGGTAGGAGGGCCCCAGCTGATAAAAGGCCTTGATCTTCAGATCAGAACGAACGGGATTCTCCGGAATATAATAGAGAGATTCGAGATAGGCTCTGCTTCTTTTGTTGCTTTCCATCCCGTTCAACAATATGGATCCCCGGTACCCGGTAAGGAGTCCGGAGATAAGGTTCATCAAGGTCGTCTTTCCGCTTCCGTTCCGTCCGATGATGCCGTAGGTCTTCCCCGGTTCAAAGGTGAGCGTCTCCCCTTTGATCAGAGGCTTGCCGGGACTGTACCCGAAAGTCACATTGTCAAGTGCTAGCATAATTCCTCCTTGTTTTACTGTTTTAGTTTACTATAACAGTAGACACAAAAAAAAGCAAGAATGTTTCACTCGGAAAGACAAGAATGTTTCACTCGGAAAGAATAGAATCATCTTCCTGACGAAGACGGTCAACGAAAGTATCCACGACATCTTTGACAGACAGGAGGGGATAGCCGAAACGTTTTTCCATGAGGCGCTCTTTTCCCGACAGGCCCTGATAGTAATTCTTCAGAAAGAGGATGATGCTTTTGGCAGAATCCACATTCCTACATTGTTCCATCATCAGCTCCAGAAGACGGCAGAATGCCGGTATTCCTTCACGGCCCACAGCTCCGCGCAGATGAAGAGCCCCGTTCTCACCAGGGGAGAGAACCGAGGAGAGGCCTGATTCCGTAAGGCAACCTTTCATATCGTTGATGCAGTCAGAAGCGGTGATGTTGAATGTGGTCTGAGCCTCTTTCAAAAAGGTATTCACGGCGAAGGCCATGAACTCCCCGTCATTTGCCGGCTCCTGTCCCGACTCCCGGCTGCCGGTATTGATCTGAAAACCCCGAAGTTTGTCTAAAATCCCGCTGTCATCCGAGGTGGCGCCGATCTTTCCAAGCGAATGGACCCGGGGCTCGCTCTCCTCTTCGCTCTTCTTTTTTTCTTTTTTTTCTGAAAGGGCTGAAAAAAGGCCATCGGACTTGACCTTTTCCCCGGCTGCTTCAGTGTCAGGCTGATGGGTAACCGGGCTCTTTTCTTTAAATGTGGTCTCGATGAGGTCATCATGGGACGGTTCACCGGGTTTCACAGGCTCCTCTTCCTGGAAGAGAGGAAAATCAAAATCACCTGTCTCTGAAACCCCCGCGGCGATACCGCTTTCTTCTGGGGCGCTCTCTTCACGTGAGCGTTCATCACTCAGGCGGGCTGCTTCCAGAATGATCCCCTGCCAATTCTGGTCGATGGTGGTCTGGGGAGGAACAAGGTTCAAATCGAAGATGAACTCGCCTTCGTCCCAGTCGAACATGGCATAAATGGCCTCTTCGCCTTTGGTGTTCCCCGTCCGCGCATGGACCACGGTGCTTTTTTCAAAAAAGATCTCGCCGATGATCCCGTTTCTCCGGGTGATCCTCAGACATCCGATATATTGGCCCAGACCGAGGAACTGAAAGATGTCTTCGAGCCTGAAATCCTTTAAGTTGCCGTTTAAAGCCATGAAAGTCTCCTTATTTTTTAGCATACCACAGTTTCAGCGACATTCAAGTTTCTTTGTGTCCTGAAAAGAGAAACCTGTTGATAAATCTCATTTTTTGAATTAAAATAGAGACGGTGGATTATGAAAAAGATGGTTCTGAAACAAAAACTCATTGATATCAATAAACTGGCCCGTCAGGCTATCCCCGAGCTCTACAGCGCTCTTCCGGGCAAAGTCAGGGATCTGCTTTTTCGTTTCCTGGAGCGTTTCCTCAGGATCCGCGATATCAACGATGTGATGCATAAATTCCGTCATTTTCAGGATATCGACTTCATCGAAGCCTTTTTCGCCGATATTGATTTTACAGTCATGGTCAAAAAAAGAGAGCTGATGAACATCCCTGCACAGGGGCCTTTCGTAGGGATCGCCAACCATCCTTTAGGAGGCCTTGACGGCCTGGCGCTTCTCAAAGTCATCCATGAGGTCCGGGACGATGTTAAGATCATCGTCAACGACATCCTCATGAACGTGGATAACCTCAAGGGAGTCTTTGTCCCTTATAACAGGAAAAAAAACCATATCCCCGTCTCCACGGTCCGGGAAGTCTCCGAAACTCTGAAAAACAACGGATGTGTCCTCTTTTTCCCCGCCGGGGGAGTCTCCCGCATCAGGCCCGACGGGCTGAAAGACCCCAAATGGATGTCCGGAGCTTTTTTCTTCGCCAAGCGCTTCAGGTGCCCCATCGTCCCCATGTTCATCCATGCCAAGAATTCCTTTTTCTACTACATCTTCACACTGATCCACCGCAAACTGGCGGCCTTGATGCTTCCCCGTGAGATCTTCAAAAAAAAATCCACATCCATCTCCATCACCATCGGCCAGATCATTCCTGCAGACTTGTTTAAAAATATTCCCGAATCCAAGCTGGCCAGAACCCTGAAAAAAGCCGTCTATGCCCTTGGTCGGGGAGAAAAAACAGATATCCAGGCCCTCCTCCAGGGTTAAGCTTCCCCTCTTTCTTCAGGAAAACTCTTTTTCCCCTTATTCCCTTGAATTTTCATACAGAATGTTTATAATCGTATATAATCTGCTTTTATAAGGGGGGAACATGAAATATATCAAGATAATTCTTATTTTAGCCGTTCTCGGACTGGCGCTCTTCAATACTGAAGAGGTGGTGAAGCCTCTTCTGCTCTCCAGGGCGAGAAACGAAGCTGAAAAAGAGGCCTCGCAGAACCTGTCCCGTCAGTATGATGCCGTCTTTCAGGGGCTGGCATCCAAAGAAGCAGCTCTGGACGGATTGGCCGGATCCCTGAGCACAAGGACATCCGCTGAAGAGATCTCTGGAATCCTCGAGGGCAATCTTTCTCAATTCGCCTGGCTTGAGTATAGTGATGCCGCAGGCGTCCCCGTTGCCATTGCAGGTCAGCGCACCGATTCTTTGACTCTTTCCAGGCCTCTGCCGGGAGGAAGGCGGATTGAAGCGGGAATCGACCCGGAATCTTTTGTGGAGACTTCCATGCAGCCCTATGTCTCACTGTTACGTGACCCTGCCCCGGTTGTCCGCAAGTACTCCGAAGACCCGCAGGCCATTGTCAGGACACTTCCTCTTGATGACACAGGATTTACCCTTGTCCTGCATACGCCCGCCCGGCCGCGCATGGATTCCCTGCTGATCATCCAGGGTGCGCTTCTGGCCCTGGCCCTTTTTTCCGCCTGGCTGGTCCTTCGGAATGCCCGACGTGTTGATATTCCCTCCCTTACCTCATTTTTCGAACAAGTGGAAAAGGGGAACACCGACCTTCGTTTCGATATTAAAAACAATGACCCCCTGAAGAATGTCAAGGAGAGTGTCAACTACTTCCTTGACTCCACCCAGAGAGATTATTCCGACGCCGCCGTGGAGAAGAAGAAGGTCCTCTCCTTCTGCCATACCCTCCACGCCGTATCCCGGGAGCAGACCCCGTTGAAACAATATCAGTTCTTCCTCTCTTTCCTCGTCAATGAACTCTCCATTGAGAGCGTCCACCTTTTTGTGAAGGACACCCGTCAGGTCCTCTATTTCAGAGGACTGGAATCAGCGATGATCCCTTCCAACCCTAATCTGGAAAAACTGTTCGCCATGGAAGAAAAATCCCTCCTCGATGAGTTCGACCTCTCCTCCATTATCAGCGAGGAAGACACTTCCATCCACGCCTATATCGTCTACCCTCTTTCGGATAATGCCACGCTCCTTCTTCCCAAGTCTCAGCTCTCTCATATCAAACTGGATATCTTTGATATTTTTATCAAGCTCTTCAAACAGACCCTTCTTCTTCACCAGGACCGTATCGAGGCGATCCGAAGCAAAGTCTATAATGAAAAGGGTTTCAATAAGACAGCGGTGGGCTTTCTCTGGACGGCTCAAAACGGCCAGATGAAAAAGTCCAATGACGCCGCCAGGTCTCTTCTCCTCATTGAAGAGGATGAATTCAATATCATGGATTTCCTTGTTAATATGGGAATCGACACCGCCTCGCTGGGAACGCTGATCCAGGATGGAAAGAGCAGGACATTCACCGTAGAAGGGAAAAACAGGACATTTTCATTTTCTGTGAGCCCCATTCTACTCAGCGACCAGGGACAATATGACCTCCTTTTCTCCATCACAGACGTAACAGAGATCCAGTATGAAAAGGTTCTGGCACTTCAGGAAGCCGAAGCCACCATCAGACGTTATGAGACAGAGATCAATCGCCTCAACCGTGAAAATATCGCTTATCAGGAAAAAACAGACCGGCACGGAGAATCCCCTGCTCTGGAGTATATCACGGCGCCCATGGCGGTCTCTCTCTCCAGAACGGGAAAGGCCATCAAAACACTTCTTCCCCTGATTTTCGACGATAACGAAAAACGCCTTCTTCTTCTTATGCGTAAAGAACTCACATCCCTGAACTTTCTGATCAGGGACCTTCTTGTCTACGGAAAAGAGATGGAACTTGAACGCGATTTCGGCGATATTGCCGACTACATCAAAAAGAGTTTCGACCTGGTCAAGCAGGACCTGCGTGAAAAACGCTGTTCAGTCCAGGCTGACCTGAAAGAAGCCCCCTCTATCCAGTTTGACAAGACCCTTGTGAGCCTCGGCCTGTTCAATCTGTTCCTTTTTGTCGCCCAGGCAGCCCAGGATAAAGCCCGCCTCACGATCCAGACTGCCTCGCGGGAAGGCCGTTTTTTCCTGGTGACCACTCTGTCTGATTATCAGCAGGAGGCTGTCCGCGGCGCGCTGGAAGAGATCACAGACCGGTACAGCGTCTTCCTCTTCCTGTCCCGTGATATTGCACGGGCCCACGGAGGGGAACTTGATATCCGCCAAACGGAAGCAGGATTGGCCATCACACTCATCCTGCCCTGATTATGGCCATTGCATTTACTTTTAAAAAAAACCCTCTTTATGTCCTTCTTCTCATGGCAGGCCTGGCTCTTCTTTTTTTCATCTTTCATACTGCGACAGGAGGGCGTTACGCTGCTCTCCCTGTGAAGATCTTCGGTGGCTTGGATCCCCATGACACCGTCACCCTCTATGTCCGGGGAGAAGGGCATCCTGTGAGTGGAGAAGAGCTGGACTACCTGAAAAACATCCTTGTGGAACGGGGAAGCGATTCGCTCGCCCTTTCTCATGATCTTTCTCTTGTGGTCAACGATACCCCGTACGCTCTGGGGATCATCATATCTCCGGCCCCCCTGACCTTCATCAAGGGGCCCGACGGGCACCTCTACCTCTACCGCGGCAATCTTCTCAAAGAACTTAACATCCCTGTTCAAAAGGAGGGACAGCATGAGAAATGATAATATCATCGACGTCGCCCATCTCATTGAGGCTTTTGATAAACCGGAGTTTCTGAGAAGGCAGGAGATCTACGGGAAATTGGGGATTACCCCGTCTCTGGCTGTAGTCATGGCCGGTGACGATCCCGGCTCCCTCTCCTACATGCGGGGGATCCAGCGATTCTGCCGGTCCAGTGAAGTCTCATTTCAATCATTTTTCTGTAATGACAGCCGTCAGATGGAAAAAACAATCCACGACCTCAATCAGGATGAAGAGATCCACGGGATCATGGCCCTCTACCCCACTCCATTCAGGGGTAAGGATACCAGGTTTATGAACGCCGTCTCTCCTTCAAAAGATGTGGAAGGTCTTCACCATGTGAATCTCGGTTATCTTGTCCAGTTTGAGCAGTTCAAAGACCCGTTGAAGCTGAAGAAACTGGTGATCCCCCCTACTGCCAAAGGGATCCTCTATATCTTCAAGCGTTATGCAATTCTGTTTGAAGAGGAGAAGAAAAGGAAAGGAACCTTCCCGCTGGATTTTCAGGAGAATCCCTTCACCATTACAGGGAAGCGGTTCACCATCATCAACGATTCGCTGGCTGTGGGACGCTCTCTGGCGCTCATGCTGCTGAATGAAAACGGATCTGTCCGTATCTGCCACCGCCATACACCCTTCAGGGAGATCCTGGCATTATGCCGCAATTCGGATGTGGTCATATCCGCTGTCCCAGGCCCTTTTACCGTTCCCACAGAGGATATCGCCCGGGGGGCGGTGATCATCGATATCTCGTTTGACGGGAATTTTGATTATCCCGGTATCATCTCCAAAGCGGGACTCATCGCCCCGAGATGGAACCTGACCGAAAAAGGAAACAGGATCAACGATATGACGCTTTACCGTCTTCTCTCCAATCTATACTATCTCATTGACGCCGGGCTTCCTCCGGGTATCCTGCGCCGTTATCAGGCCTGATCCAGGCCCAGGATCAGCCTCAGGGCTGCGTTGGCCTGGTGATGAGCACAGATCCCCACGCGGGGAGCCATAAGCCCGCTGCCCCGGCCTGCTTCGCTTGCCTGATCTCCGCAGATGATCAGCCGTCCCAGATGGACGGTTTCGATCTCACAAGAAGGGCCGTATCCGGCCATGCCGGATCCGGAGATGACATAGCTCTCTTTCATCTCCCTGAGGACTGTTTCTATGAGCATCTCTTTTTCCGAAGCCTTGTCCAGCGCCTCGATGATGACCGAGGCGCCGCAAAAAACATCCGGGATGTTCTCTCTTGTCAGCCGGATGCTATGAAGACGGACATGGACACCGGGGTGAATATCTGCGATGATCTCCTTCATGACATGGGTCTTGAGTCGGCCGATATGACTCAGAAAATAGTTTTGACGGTTAATATTTGAAGGCTCCACCACATCAAAATCAGCGAGGATCATGGTCCCCACTCCCAGCCGGGCCAGAGCCACGGCTGCCGTGGAACCCAGTCCTCCCAAACCGGCGATCCCCACAACAGCATGGGAGACCTTCTCATGGACCCCGGGAGAGTGACGGGCAGCAAGAAGAGCATTCAACTCCCCGGCCTCATAGGTTCGCCCCCTCTGGATGAAGACCACGGTGTCCCCGTCTTTGAGAGGACAGTCCTCTTCAGCAGGAGATGAATTGAGGATCATGATATCCGCTTCCGGGGCCATCTCCTGTTTAAGCTGGAAAAGGGTCTTGCCCTGAGAGACCTCACAGCTGATTTCATTGACCGTGACGATCATTCGCTTTCATTCCTTTTCAAGACCACTACAGTGACATCATCCTGCGGAACGGGAGAGTTTTTATATTCACGGACATCTTCCAGAAGAGAGCCTCCCCATTCCGGCGCGGCCTTTCCCCGGCACTGCCGCATATGTCCCTTAAGCCTCTCTTCCCCGTATTCTTCATCCATGGCATTTGTCGCCTCTGTGACCCCATCAGTAAAAAGAAGAAGGGATTCCAGGTCTTTGAGAGGGATCTCCCCTGTTTGAAAATCGGTGCTTTCCACGATTCCCAGAAGCAGACCTCCTTCGGTGAGCTCTTTGAGCCCGCCTCCCGTGTCCAGAAGATAAGGAGGGTTATGGCCGGCATTGATATAGGTCATGACTTCCTTCTTCAGGTCCATCTCCAGGATAAAGAATGTAATAAACTGCTCTGCAGTTGTGCTGGAATAGATCAGGTGATTGATATCCTTCACCAGGTCCGGGAGAGTCATCTCCAGGTCAGACAGAACGAAGAGTGCAGCATGAAGTGTGGAGACCAGAAGGGCGGCGGGGACACTTTTCCCGGTGACATCGGCAATAGCCACATAGAGCTTTTCATTGACTTTCCTGATAAAGTAGTAGTCACCCCCCACTTCCCGGCTGGGAATGTTGGCCCCCCAGATATCCCATCCGGGAGTATGGGGGATATTCTTGGGCAGAAGGTTCTGCTGAATCTCACGGGCCAGGTTCAGCTCACTTTCCATCCTCTTCTTCTCGATGGACTCACGGATCAGCTTTGAGTTTTCAAGAGCAAAGGCGACGTTGGCGGCTAAAGAAAAGAGAAAGTCGTATTCTGTCTCGGGGATGCTTTTCCCGTCTGTCTTGTGCCCGAGAACGATATAGCCGGTGATGGAGTTCTGATATTGCATGGGGACCACAAGAGCACCCCCGGCTTTATGGATCTCCGCCATCTCGGGATTCATCAGATACTCCTGGCGTTCGTTCAGATCCAGGATGCTTCTCAGGGTCTTCACCATACCCAGCCTGGGAGGAAGTTTTTTAAACCCCCGCGAGACTTTCATCACAAAAGATTGTGACTGATTAAGGTAGATGGCTGTCTTGGTCACCATCACCTGTCCCATGATGGCAAAGATGAGGGCGTTGAGGATACTGCTCTCATCATGGAGAAAGATGAGTTCGCGGGAGATCTCCATGAGAGTCTCCACTTCCTTCTTCTTCTGCATGCGGCTTTTTGATATCCTCAGGACAGAGCGGTAGAGGAGATGATTCAAAATGACGGATTTGAGGAATTCCAGATCGATCTGAGCCTCCCGGGAATCAAAGAGTCCCGACGGATTTTTGTCCAGATAGAGCCTGACATCCTCCAGACCGTTCTTCCGAAGGACCAGTTCATGGGGAAGAGGAGAGGAGACATTCTGAGCATAAAGGATGGAATTATCACTGATATTAAAGACGGAACAGGCACTGATCCCATACTTTTTTGCAAAATACTCCATAAAAGAACGCAAACCTTCCCGAACGTGGGTTCTTTCATTGATCTCCCTCATCTTCTCAATCATATGGCAGCCCCTTCTTTTCAAAAATGATCATGGCGATGTCATCACTCTGCTCATATGTCCCTCTGAACTCATAGAGGTCGGCAGTGACCTTGTTGATGATCTTCTCACATCCGCCTTCCCTGTTCTTTTCGATCATCTCCAGAAGACGTGATTCTCCATAAAGGCCTCCGTCCCTGTTCCGGGCTTCAGTGACTCCGTCTGTATAAAGAAATACGAAATCTCCCGGGTCCAGGCTGAAGGATTGAAAATGGAGCCTCTCCTCAAACTGGGCATTGTCCACCAGCCCCAACCCCATTCCCTCTTGTTCCATAAAGGAAAGGCTCTTATCCCCCCTGCGGAAAAGAATTGGGAAGTTATGGCCCAGATGAATATAGGAAGCCTTGTTTTCACGGCTGTCGTAATAGACCATGGCCATGGTCACAAAGATCTGTGCGGGAAGTTTATTCTTAATATAGTCGTTCATATAGAGGATGATGTCCTTGAGATTGAAGTAGGACATCCCCATATGAAGAAGAGTCCGGACCATACTCATGTACATGGCTCCGTTGATCCCCTTGCCGCTCACATCGGCGATGACAAAGAGAGTCTTCTCTCCCCCTTCCCTGAAGATGACATCACAGTAGTCCCCACCCACTTTGATCGTGGGATTGTACCTCCAGCGGATATTGAGGGTGTCGTGGAGAATATCCCTGGGGGGAAGCAGAGAGAACTGGATCTTCCGGGCAAGATTGATCTCTTTCTCCATGATCTTCTTCTCGGAAAGCTCCCGGCTGGCTTCAACAGTATGGAGAAGCATGGCGATCTGATTGGCTACAGAGGAGATCAGCTGCATCTCCTTTGGTTTGAACCTTGTCTTCGCTCTTTTGCTCCCAACGATGAGAAAACCGTAAAACGTATTCTCAAAAAAGACAGGGAAGAAAAAACTAGCCCATTTATAAGCCTGCCTGAACCGGTATCCCATATCAAGAAACGTAAAATAGCGCCGGCTCATGTATTTCTCGTCTTTATCATCACTTAAAACCAGGTCAGCCTCCTGGATATTCAACAAGGTCTTGAGTTCATTGATGACCATGTTCCTAATCTCTCCGAAAGAGTTCAAACCGGAGACATTGACGAAAAAATCCCCCACGATGTCTTCATAGTTGATCTCATCTTTGATAAAGAAATAATCCATGAGCCATTTCACCAGCCTGTAATAGGAGATATAGAGGACAAAACTGAGCACATAGACGGCAAAGAGGGCTACTTCGTGGGCATTCCCGATCTTGACCAGAATAAAAGTGAACAAAAAAGCATACGCCAGGATAAAGAAGCTCCAGAAGAAATAATAGAGGACACTGCGCTCTTTGATCTCAATATTAAGAAATTTGTATTTGATCATTGAAAAGGAGAGAAGGATGGCATTGAGGAGGATGGCCAGGGTATACATAAGCCGGATCCTCTCCAGTGTAAAGACCGATGTAAAGAGCTTCAGGTGGCCTGAAAGGAGGTCGATGACAAAGACAAAAGCAAATGCTTCAATTCCCGTGATAATATAACCCACCTGTTTTCGCAGAAGCTGGTTGTCGAAAAGCCTTCTCTTCTTTCTGAACATCCTGAAGGCCAGGACAAGATAGACGCCGTTGAGGATCAGGAGAAAGATATTATAAAGAGACGAGACAAGACGGGCCAGCCCCTGTCCGATGAGCCCTCCGCTGAACATCTCGGGAAGAAGGGCACTTTCAAGAAACTTGAGTATGAAAAGAGCCAGAAAATAGAGGAAATAGGGAATAAAGATCACATATTTCAATCCCTTATAGCGCTTGGTATATTCCAGCTCGTAGGGATAGATGATGGAAAAGAGAAGGAGAAAAGGGAAAAAGAGGATCCAGATCTCAAAAAAATTATCGAAAAGGTCGATCTTTTCCGTGATGATCCAGGAAAAGGGAGCCAGTCCCAGTGTAAAAAGCATGATCGATGTGATAGTATTGATATTGGTCTTCTTATTCTTGTAGATATAGATACTCAGCATGAAAATGAGAAGTGAGCTGATTGTATTGACCGCTTGCATAATGTCCTAAATCTTTTTCACCACGGTTAACTCATTTTTGTGATAAGGGTCGATGCTTATGGTCAGTTTATCGGCCAGCCTGTCGATCATAAAGAGCCCGAGGCCTCCTTTGTGGCGATTTTTGACTTTACTTTTGATATCTTCAAAATTGAGTTCATGATACTTTTTTTCATCAAAACCCTTTCCGAAGTCTGTGATGGTCATGGTAAAAAGATGGGGTTCCAGTTTCAGGGCGATCTCCACCACAGCCTTATCCTCAGCCATATCCGGATAGGCATGTTTCACCACATTGGAGGCCGCTTCTCCGACGATATAGATAAGGTCTTCTGCCATCTCCTCTTCTATGGCATGAATCCTGCAGATCTCGCGGACAAATTCCCGTGCGATCTGAAGATATTTTTTTTGAGCCGGGAAGCTGATTAAAAATGTCTTAGAATTTTTCAATGGCCTCTCCCTCTTCATTGAAAATCTCATATATGGCCGTAAAACCTAAAATGGCAAAGATCTTATAAATCTTATCAGGGACACGGACAAACTTGATGTCACCTCCTTTTTCTCTGATGTCCTCGATATAACCCATAAAGACCCCTAACCCCGTGGAAGAGATATAGTTGAGTTTATCCATGTCCACAATGAGCCTGACCTGACCCTCTTCGATGAGAGATTTCAGCAATTCTTCAAATTGTGATGCCGTATGGGCGTCGAGAAAACCCTTGATGGTGATCTTCGACACATCATCGGTGATTTTTTGACATTCTGCCTGGTAACCCTCCATGCGCCCCCTTTCAACACTGTGACATGGCCGTCTTTTGACAACAATCCCATTATACCATGCACGTGAAAAGTTGCAATAAAAAGGTTATCTCTTGACAAGAGAAGCCCTTCTGATAGCATTTATCCATATGGGGTCGTACACCTTAAGTTTTCTTATTCTTCTCGTTCTGTCCGGGCTCTTCTCCGGCTCTGAAACAGCTCTTTTTTCCTTTTCAGATTCAGAGATCGAGTCTCTTTCCGGGAAGTCTTTACGCCGAAAACTCAAAAAACTCCGCTCGAATCCCGGGCGTCTTCTCACTTCCATCCTTCTGGGAAATCTGCTGGTGAACGTGGTGGCGGCAGCCCTGATCACACAGGCCTTCTATACCGCCATGGGCCCACGGGGCATCACCTATGCCATTCTTTTCGGGACCACGGTGATCCTCATTTTCGGAGAAATCATCCCCAAAACCTTCGCAGCGCGTTTCAACACGGCCTATGCCCGTATCGCCTGTGCATTTCTTCCCCTTTTTATCGCCGTCCTGAAACCCTTCATCCTGCTGGCAGAACTCATCACCCGCCCTTTGATCAAAGCCGGACTTCATTTTATTCCTGTTCAGGAGGAGCAGCTTAAAAAAAGTGAAGTCATCACCATTCTCAAAAAAGGGAATGCATCCATCCTCGATCCGGTGGAAGAGACGATTTTAGTTAATATGCTCAATATCCAGCTCTTCTCATTGAAAAATGTCATGAACAATATCGACCACTCGCTTTTCATCCCTGCGGGGATGACCGTGGAGGAAGTGAGAGAAAGGTTTATCCGGACGAAATCGAGTTATCTTGTGGTATTTAACGGAAATTATGAACATATCAAAGGAATCCTTACCCCCGGGGCACTTCTGGCCTCTGACGGCAGATCCCACCCTCCCCTCCTCTCTCCGCTTTTTGTCCCTTCGCTGAAAAAGGTCAAGGATATCATCCATGCCCTGAAGGCCACCCCTGTTGCTCTCATTGTGGATGAATACGGAACCGTCACGGGAAGCCTTACCTATGATGATATCATGCACTATATTCTTCAGAACGTCACCTCTCTCAACCCTGACATCGCCCACGAGAAGATCTCACAGAACAGTATCATCGTCCATTCAGCCACACCCGTTCCCCAGGTGAACAGGCTCCTGGGCCTTAAACTTGATGACAGCGAAGCCAAGACCATCGGAGGCTATATTGAACACCTTTCCGGTGAGATCCCGAAGAAGGGAACGGTCCTGAGTATTCCCCAGGCGACATTCATCATCGTCGACGCAGCCAAGAACAAGATCAACACCATCAAGATCATCAGGAAAAGAGGGGACACATGACCGAAAACCTTGTTCTCCTTCTTGCCGTCATCGGGACCGTCTTTCTGAGCGCCTTTTTTTCAGGGACAGAAAATGCTTTTCTTTCACTGAACAAGTTCAAGGTCAACACTATGGCCTATACAGGATCAAAACGGGGGACAGCCATCAAGTCTCTCCTGGCCGATATCGAGGGATTTTACAGCACGATCCTCGTGGGTAACAACATCAGCAACTTTGTCTTCTCTTCCCTCCTGACGGTCCTCTTTCTCAAGATCTATCCCCGTCACGGGACCCTCATCAGTTCTGTGGCAGGAACGACCATCATGGTCATCTTCGGAGAAATCGTCCCGAAAAACATTCTCCGTGAACGGGCCCACTACTTCGCCTACCGTCTCTACCCCCTGCTGGCCTTCTTCCGATACCTCTTCCTCCCGGTGAGTGCCGTTCTCACGACTCTTCTCAAGGGGATCTACGCACTTCTCAGGATCCAGACGGAAAACCGCCTTGAAAGCATCAGCAGAAAAGAGCTCTTTACCGTTATCAGCTCTTCTCAGATGGCCGGGATCATCCCGGAACTGGATCCCACTGTCATCGAGAGGATCTTCTCATTTAAGGAAAAAAAGGTGCACCAGGCTGTCATCCCCATAAATGAGACACTGGCCCTCCCGGGAGAGACTCCCGTAGGTGATATCAAACAGCGTTTTATCAGTTCAAACGATGAGTTTCTTCTTCTCTATCATGGAAAACATACCCATCTCATCGGATACACTGTCCCCGGGGACCTTGTTAACATCGATAACAATGACCTGCCTGTCTCGGAAGTCATGCGGGATATTGTCTTTATACCCGAACTCGTCCCCCTTCTTGATGCTGTCCCCTACTTCGAAGAAGAGACGCTTCTGGTGGTTGTGGATGAGTATGGCTCCTTAGCCGGAGTGCTTACCCTGGAAGAGATCGTCGACGAGATCCTGGGAGAGAGGGAGAACATTCTCATGGCCCCTCTGCAGAAAGAGATAGACATGATCGTGAGCGGCAAGACCTCGCTGGAGCAGCTCCGTATCGATTTCGGGATCTATATCGATGACCCCTATGTGAACACCATCGCCGGCCATATGATCAGATCCTTACGGAAAATCCCGCGTCAGGGGGAATCTCT
>Ga0068713_1003399_pt1 | contig 13933 bp, 16 predicted proteins | sample MTBAKSrepl2MetaG_FD_62223 | JGI IMG/M metagenome (GOLD analysis project Ga0068713, IMG submission 62223) | Enrichment culture microbial communities om Arthur Kill intertidal strait, New Jersey, USA, that are MTBE-degrading - MTBE-AKS2 (Arthur... | ecosystem: Environmental > Aquatic > Marine >...
TTTGTCACAACAATCTCCTCTTTCTTATTAAGGGCATTTTGTATCAGGCGGCTAAATCCCTTTTTCCCTTCAGCGATACTGACAAATGTTTCTTTCATATAACCTCCAAATCTGGTCATAAGATTTAACTATATTATATATCTATAATAAATATTTGTCATTAGTCAATCGTCATTCGTCATCAAGTCACTGAGTCAATTGTCATTAAGTGATTTAGCTTTTTGGCGTTTAATAAATTACTTAGTTACTTAGTCATTTAGTTACCATTGACTTATTGACTTAATGACTTATTGACTTGTGTTTTTCTTCTATAGATTGCGTCAACCAATTCCGCTTTTTTCTCCCATGAAAAATCATTGATTCTGTTCAAAGCTCCGTCAGCCAGGCGCCGGCGTTCTATTTCATCGTCAGCCAGTATTTTAATAGCGACCGACAGATCAGATACAAATTGTTTTGGTGATATTATCGGTAACTTTATCCCGCAATCTTCTGTGACCACATTTGAAAAACCGCAGTGATCCGGGCAGACAACAGGGACACCTTGGGAAAGTGCTTCCAATAAAACCGTTGAGGTAAGGTCTTTAAGGCTCGTTATTATGAATAAATGAGAGTCATGAACAATTGATATTGCCCGGTCTCTCGGCAGCCAGCCATGCCAGTTACATCTTTTATCAATGCCAAGCTTTTTCGCCTGTCTCTGCCATTTTCCCGTACATGGACCTTGTCCAAGAATATCCAACTGCCAGTCAAGGCTTTCCGGCAATACTGCCAACGCCTTGAGTAACAAGGGCAACGCTTTTCCAGAAAGATGTTGTCCACTCCATGATAATTTTAAAGGAGATCCAACTTCTCGCAATGAATGATAATCAGCTACCTCTGGCGGAGGGCCAATTTCACATATTACCTCACTGTCAACGCCATACCAATGAAGGATTTCCCTCCTGATCCCTTCTGTAGCAGCTATAACCCCGCCCTGTGCCTTTCTAAACGCCATCTTTGGTCCGGAGAGAAATTTTTTGTGAAAAGAATTAAGAATATTCCTGCCCGCATAATAGATGCCACCCGTTAAGCCAAGACCGGGAATAAACCGCCACAGCGTATTCTCAAGCCCACCGATCGGCCCCCACACAAAAGGGAGGTTTAGCTTCCATAAATAGCCCGGGAACCTGAACCCGACATAAGTAACCTGGTGGACAAGATCAAAATGATATTGTCCGTGAAGTTTCTGAGCAAGTTTATACGCATCACTCTGCCATAAACGGTACGCATGGTTCATTATCGGCTTTAAGATTGAATTCTCGATGAATTTCCATCCCTTTACAGGCGAGTAATGCCACGGTTTATGCGGCACAAAAAAAAATTTGACTTGGCTTGATGGTATAATTTTTTCGGATATAGCCTTCTCAATATCTTCCCTGTGATATGCCGCTGTTATGACATATATATTATGATGCTTTGAGATAGCCCTCACCCATCCCCATCCAACCCCTTCTTCCGACCCCTTGTAAGGATTACAAGCATAAGCTGAAATCAGGACTTTGAGTTGTTTCATTTGATGGCTGCAATGAAGTCCCGTAAGGAACTCTATTTCAAATAGGCAGTAATGATCTATTTTATGGAAAAGATCGATAAAACAATGCCGACACAATTACCAAAAGCCCGCTGAACATAACCCAACCTTCGCTCTTTTATAGAAAAACTCATACTCATAAACATCCTAACAAGAAGCGCAAGATAGCATCGGAACAGGGAAAGATTCTGATTTTTTTTCACAAAATATAAGCGATTTGCTACTTCTCGTTTGCCAAATTCGTAGCTGCTACCTCTGCCAGTTGAAGCTGGATAATGATAATATTTAGCATTCGCAACAATTGCGAGCCGATATTCTTTTCCTATCTGATAACTGAAATCCAAATCCTCCAAATAACTATATCCCTTAAACCACTCATCAAACTGGAACTTATCTAAAATATTCTTACGCCATACAGTCGCTCCAGTTGTAAGCCATTGCACAAATATCGTCTCCGAAACAAAACCAATCATTGTATGAAAACCTGAAGGCAAAACTTTTCCTTTATCTTTACTGTACAGCCCGAGTTTTTCAGTCAATGGAAGTGATTTGAGCCACGAGGCATGAAGTGGCGGATGGTTAACCATATTAAAGGCAGCACCGCCTATATCGTCTGAAGCCCTTTCCCAAAATTCCATCATCTTTTCAAGAGCATCAGGTTCCAATACTGTATCATCATCAAGAAATCCTATAAGCGTTATTTCCGGCTTGACTGCCTTTATTCCTACATTCCTTTGTCTTGCTGCTGAAGGAGGAATGCATCTAATATAGTTTATTGAAAAAGTGGAAAATTCTTTCAATACATCTTCAACAGGCTCTGCACTTCCATCAACAATAATAATCTGGTCTGGCTTATAAGATTGAGCCTCAAGGCTCCTGAGCATATTCCGAAGTTCTACAGGCCGGTCTTTTGTTGCAACAACAAAGGCGATTTTATGACTGAATTTTTGCACTCTCTTTTAGAAAATCTTGGACTACTTCTCGTATCTCTGACATGAATCTTTCGGTAGAAAATTTCTCAGCCTGTTTTGCAAGATGCTCTCGAAGTTCAATCTGCATATCATTATTATTAAAAACTTTTTCTATTTTATTTACTGCATCTTCAACACTTTCATAAATTAAATCAGGGTGATTGACAATTTCCGTTTGCCCTCCACCATTGGGCACCCATGTAATACATCCTGCTTTCACAGCTTCTGCAACAGCAATACCAAACGGTTCATTTTCACGACCGGAGATGCTGAATTTGTGTTTTGCAATAAATTCTAATTTTTCCCTTCCTATCATAAGACCCTCTAAAGATACCCATTCCTTATTTTTCTCACATAACAGTTTTAAATCCCTTACATAATCTGAATCATCTAATTTACCGAGGATGCGGAGATGAATATTCCATCCTCTCTTTCTCACATTTTCTAAAATTTCAATAATCTTCTCTATCCTTTTTTCAGGGGATAACCTAGCTAAAACAACAAACCCATCCTCTCTTTCATTCCATGGAATATCAGGAAATTCACCAACAACAGGAGGATAGATGGTTTTGGCTTCTATTCCGTATTTTTCTCTCATAATCTTTCCGCTCCAGTCAGAGTTAGCAATCGTTAAATTTTTCTTCCATCCATCTTTGGAAGTGCCAGCAAGAAATCTTCCGAGGTAAAGATACAGCCATCTAAAAGGAGATGGCCGATAAAATAATCCTTTCAATCCTTTTTGAACAGGATGAAAAGCCTGTCTTAATCTATCATCAAATGAGAAATCTGCAATGAATTGGATTCCCCTCCTGCCACAATCCATTGTATTATATGTCGAAATCATAAGGTCAAAGTCAGACGCATGCTGTTTGCAGAATCTTGCTAATCTGTAACTTCTGAGCACATCAAAGCGATTTTTTAACAAGACCGGCATTGGAATCTCAATCAACTTTATTTCGCTAGGATTAATATTTGTTCCGTAAGAATCGTTGAAACGATTAAGGTCTACCTTCCCCATTGTGATAATGGAGACATCATAATCCCTCTTTAATGCTTCTGAAATCCAGAGAGGCCGCGCCTCAGAACCGCCCCCCACTATGAGCTCAGGATGAATTATGGCTATTTTGGGCCGATGCCTTTTATTTAATTTATTCATATTTTTTAAATATTTTCATTAAAACTTCTTCCAATTTGTCCCAACTATATTTTTCTATGCACTTCTGCCGAGCTTTCCATGCCATTTCCGCTGCTTCCTCGGGATGCCGAAATACATATTGAATCGTATCTGCTAATTGCTGTGCATTATCAGGTTCCACGATCCATCCACTCCCTTCAAGAATTTCTGGTAGTTCAGAAACATTAGTAGCGATAATAGGTTTCGCCATAGCCATTGCATCAAAGACTTTTGCTGGAATTTGACCAATCGTCGAAAAATTTCTCTTCTGTGGTATCACCACAACGTCAGCTAAAGCCAGAAATTCTGGAACTTTTTTAAATGGTTGCAAGCCAAATGGTTTGAGTCTGTCATTAAATCTTTTTTTTGCTATTTCCACTAATTTATTACAATATTTATCTCTATAATCAATCCCAACAACAGCTAAGAAAATATCTTGATCTTCAATCAAACTTATTGCCTCTATTAGATCCTCTATTCCTTTATGTAATCTTGGTGTTCCGAAAAACATTATCACTTTATCATTTATTTTTATATTATATTTATTCCTTAATATACTCTTATTAAATTTATCTGGATTGAAGGTCTCTGTATCTCTTGCGTGGCATACTATTGTCCCACCAAACTTATTCCTAAGAAAATTATTTGAAACAGTAATTTCATCAGCAAATTTAGTCAATTTTTCAATAAAACAAATACTTAAATAACTGAAAGAAACTATATTTTTAATACCTCGAAGAAAAAATAAATTACTGCTATTTTCTTCAAAAAACCCCCTTTCCCAATCATCTATATCTAGGATTAGAGATCTCTTATCAATAACTTTTTTAAATAGACCAATCCCAAAACTAAAATAGAGAGGTTTAGAAGCATAAATTACATCACCATCAATATTTTTTAATAATTTTTTTGTCCTAAAATAAGCGTTAGATCTTTTTGAAATTTCAACGGGCTTAAACGACACTGTTTTATCATTAGCAATAGGTTCCCAAATTCCGTCACCATAAGTAGGGCCAACAATTTCTACTTCATATTTCCTTTGCAAAACTCTACCTAACAAATATGCTCTACCAACACAATTGCTGGATAAATTAGGGGATAAGATTGAGATTTTCATATTTTATTTTTTCTTGGCGACTACCAAGTATTGGAAAGTAAGAAACTCCCTGAACGGAAGAAAGGCAAAACACTTAGAAAATCTGTTAAATCTGTGGGGCCTTTCGATGATTCTATAATTCCGTTTTATTTTAATAATCTCTAATTCTGCATCTTGAAACATCTCCTTAATATTTTTGATTGTAAAAAAACGTAAATGGGTCTTATCGTGAATCCCCCTTTCTCTATATGGCCAGTACCTTTTAATCATTAAATTTATGATCGTAGTGTAATGCATCACATTCGGAATGCTTGCAATTACAATTCCCTTATTATTTAAAAAATCAATAACATTCTTTATTACATCCCATGGATTTCTTAGGTGCTCTAGGACATCTGCAAAAATTATACAATCAAAATAATTAGGTGAGAAGTAATCTCCTAGATTAATCTTCTCAATATCTCCTACGATTACCTTGTCTAGCTTTCCTTTGGCAACCTTAGCCATTTGTTCATTAAACTCAATTCCCACAACCTCTGCATGATTTTTTTGCTTAATTTGTTCTCCAAGGGTTCCTATACTACAACCCACATCTAGAGCCTTTCTAATCCAATCGGGAATAAGATTTATAACATCATCTCTTAACCCGATATATGAAGGTTTAAAGTTGGTCATTCCTACCAAGTTCTTTTCTTCTCAAGTTATATCTCTTAAGTTTCTGGTACACAGTTATAACTATAGGAGGAACAAATTGTTTTACTATTTTTTTCCACATTGGTTGATGTGGTTCTCTCCAGTACTGTTTCCAATTATTGATCTCTTCCATAAATATGTTCAAAGTGTTATTTGGAATTGCTCCTTTCGAAGCCAACCCTACAACGGTATGAGGAAATTTTATATCACCGACAAAATCAACAAATGAAAAATTAAATAGCCTTAGAAGACTCTTGAAACCCTCGGGTGTAAATCTCCAGTAGTCGTAAGGATAATCATGTATTGGAAAATTCATAACAGAACTAATTATAAGAATTCCATCTGTTGTAAGAATTCTGTGAACTTCCTCAATTGCCATCCTTGGAAACTCTACATGCTCAAGAGTATCAAGTAAAAGAACGGTTCCAACTGATTGCGAAGGAAGATTTATGTTATGGAGATTTAGTATTACATCTACCCCTAGGCCTTCCCGCATATCGGCACCAACATACTTCTTTCCTATGAAAAAGGGGCGAAGGTCTGCAAAACCTTCCTGCCCGGGTACCTGAAGAGACCCGAATTCAAAGATTGGCTCAGAAATAGGTAAAGTTCGAGCACATATTTTTACAAATTGTTTGATCGAGTTGCGCATATTAGTCGTTCAACTACTAATCATTATTATTTCTTTCTTAACTCCCCTAATGTCAGATTCAATATCTCATCATAGAAGCCGGAGAATTTATTAAATAAAAAAGTAACGCCAAAATAAGTCAGAATACTAAATGAGAAAATTAAAAAAAAATCTAATATTTCAACTTTGGTAATCCAATAATTCTTTATCATAAGTATCAATAAAATCATAACTGTAGTGTTTAATAGGGGAAATGCTACCACTCTATAAAAATCCCGTGTACTGCACTGAATTACTTTAATCACCTTATAAAACGCTACTAAATTTGGCATTGATGTGCTAAAGATGACCGCTAACGACACTCCCAATATACCCCATCTTGTTGCTAACGGATATATTGAAATTACTAATAATGCCAATACGACGAACTGAAGTTTAGTAATTACTTCTGGTTTTCCTATCCCTTGGAAAACTGAACCTGTTGTTGCTCCCATTGATCTTATTAATCCCCATAAAACTAACACTTGCATTGCCGGAACCATTGGCATCCATTTTTCTCCTAAAAATATCCTTGTAAAATCGCGCGCCAAAACAAAGATCAACCCCGCAATTGGAAATGATAAAAAAGCAGTAAATTGTAAAACTTTCAGATATGCTTCTCTTAATTTAGGGATATTATCCTGTATTTTTGCGTAAGCAGGAAATGTTACCTGCGAAATCACATGTGTTATTTCAGTGGCCGGCATATTGGAAATCCTATACGCCATCTGATAAAAACCCAGCATTGTTGTTCCTAATATTTTTCCTACTATAACACTATCCCCTTGAGTTGTTAAAAACATTAAAATATTTGAACCAAAAACCCACCTCCCAAAGACAGATAGCTCTTTAATTTTTTTCAAATCAAACCTGATACGAGGTCTGTATGGATGAATTAAATAACTAACAACGAATCTTACGAAATTTCCTGCCAGCAACCCAAAAATAAGAGCCCACACATTTTTCAAGATTATGGCAGCAGAAACAGCTACAGTAAAATCAGCCAGTGTGCCGCTCAGTTGATAAATAAACATTTTTTTAAACTCCAGCTCCTTTTGAAAATAGATAACGCCTATATTTGTAAATGCCTGAATCAGAACAGAGATGACGACAACCTGAATTATGGGCTTTGCATCCGGTGATTTGAAAAACGTGGAAGCATAAGGAGCGATAAAATATAATATTGAAAAGAGTACAACCCCCCTGACAATCATCGTAGTCCATGCAGTATTGAGATATGATTCTATATTTTCCTTTTTCTGAATCAATGCAGCCTGAAAGCCTGTCTGAGAAAAGTTTTCCAATATCAGCATTGTCAGCATCGCAATACCCATCAATCCAAAATCATGAGGGGAGAGGATACGTGCCAAGATCACTAACCTGATCAAATAAAAAACACGGTCAGTTATTCTCAGGGCAAAGACCCAGAAGCCGCTTTTAACAACACGGTGAGAAAGGCGCACTTCTTTTTTTGATTCAGGCTGGTTTATTGACATCACTCTTAAAAAAAATATTCTTCGGGGTCGGTTTCTTTTAGGGAACGTCCTTTACTATTTCAACTTCTCAAGCGGGCAAGCTAACAAGCGACAACGACCGTTCTATGTTCAACGTTCTATGTTCAAGGTTAAATAAAGTGAGAAAGTTAGGCATTGAATAGCTTTCTGCTATTAATACCATTCTTCCTGAATGCATTCCGTGTATCAATAATACATTTTGCATATCTTTCGATAAAGGGATAATCGAATGCACTGTGGTCTGTGACAAGAAGCACAAGGTCGGAATTTTTCAGGACTTCCTTTGTAAGTTTTAAAGATCTCATGTCGATATCAGGGTAATGCCTGAGATCTCGACAGAAAGGCACATGGGGATCGTGGTACTGCACTTTTGCTCCATGGGTTTTTAAAAGTTGTATTATGCGGAGAGCAGGGGATCCTCGCTTGTCATCTACATCTTTCTTGTATGCCACACCAAGGACGAGTATTTTTGAGCCATTAAGAGCCTTCTTGAATCTGTTAAGAACAAGTTCTACATTCTGCAACACATGATATGGCATATTCGTGTTTATCTCACCGGCAAGTTCAATAAATCGTGTCCGGAAATCATATTCCCTTGCTTTCCATGTAAGATAGAAAGGATCGATCGGGATGCAGTGGCCTCCGAGCCCGGGGCCAGGGTAGAATGCCTGGAACCCGAAGGGTTTAGTCTTTGACGCCTCAATGACCTCCCAAACGTCAATCCCCATCCGCTCGAAGAGCAATTTCATTTCATTCACAAGAGCAATATTCACCGCACGATAGATATTTTCAAGGAGCTTTGTCGCTTCGGCAACCTTTGTAGAAGAAACGGGCACTGTCTTTTCGACAATAGTATCATAGAGGGCTTTTGCAGCAACAAGACATTTCTTTGTATATCCACCTACAACCTTGGGTATAGTCCTGACTGAAAAATTTTTGTTGTTTGGGTCCTCGCGTTCAGGCGAATATGCAAGAAAGAAATCCTTACCTGCCTTTAGACCTTTCTCTTCGAGAATTTTCCGCATGTCCTCGTCGGTAGTTCCAGGATAAGTCGTGGATTCAAGAACAATAAGCTGACCTTTTTGAAGATGTTGAGCAACCGTACGAGTTGTACTGAATACATATGTCATGTCAGGCTCCCTGTTTTTGTCGAGCGGAGTAGGTACGCAGAGGATGATGCAGTCCATCTTCTTGAGATTCGCAAAATCAGTTGTAGGCGTAAACCTGGAAGCATGAGCAGTGAATTGCGAAGATTTAATATGCTTGATATAGCTTTTGCCTTTTTTAAGAAGATCGACTTTTCTTTTATCAACATCAAAGCCCGTGACATGAAAGTCAGCTTTACAGAATTCGATAACAAGAGGCAATCCGACGTAACCGAGGCCGATGATGCCGATGTTTGCTTTTCGTGATCTGATCTTTTTAATCAAGTCCATAATATCTCCTTAACTTAATGGGGAAAATCGTTAATCGCGTTTATCAAATTTATTCCTTCGGAATGGAAGCAAGCCTCGCTTTGCGGGTCTGGAATTGAGTTCATTCTGAACTGGAAGTTAGTCCCGCATAGCGGGACTGGAATTTTTCCCCTTGTTGGATTGTGGCTTTGTCTTCTTTACCTCTTTGTGATTATCCCGGGCTACCCTAACATTTCGCATTAACCTGTTCAGCAGAAATCCAATCTCACTCATCTTAACGCGGTATCTTTCATATGTAAGCTCATCTATATATTCATTCCCTAATGCTTCTTTGAAGTGATTCCTTAACTCACCTAAGGATGCACGAGCACGCTCATAAAAAGTTAACTTGTCGTTGAAATGAAAACGACCAAAGCCCTCGGAGATATCCGAAGGTATACTCCTTGCAGATCGTCTCATTTGGCTCACGAGATCATATTTCTCATGTCGAGGAAAGGTCTTTACTAATTCTGAAACTTCTGAAGAAAGCTTGTTAGCCAATTGCCAAACCTTAATGTCTTCGAAGCGGGTGATTTTCATGTCATCGAGTCGAAAAAACGTCATTGCGTCAAAAAAAGTCATCGCGTCAAACAGAAAGTCATTGCGTCTTAGTGTCAAACAAAATGTCATCGGGTCAAACAGAAAGTCATCGCGTCTTAGGGTCGAAAAGAAAGTCATCGGGTCAAACAGAAAGTCATCGCGTCAAACAGAAAGTCATTGCGTCTTAGTGTCAAACAAAATGTCATCGTGTCAAAAACAGTCATGAAACAGTCATGAAACAGTCATCGAGTCACAAAAACTCGTCATCGGGTCTTGCGTCTATTTGTCGACGAACGGTTTAAATACTTAATCATTCCGGAATCAAGCTGTGAGACCTTTTCTGCCTGATCATAGATAACTTGCATTTCTTTCTTCGTCAGATACTCTTGATCCAATGCTGCATAAGACAGGCTCTGAACTTCTGCTGCGGACCCTTTTGATATCCATAATCCTCTTAAGAATTCCTTATCTGTCTCTTTAGCAAATCCTTCAGATATATTGGACATTGCTGAAACCGCAGCCGCTGAAAATTGCCCTGAAAATCTGAAATCAGATGAGAGTTTCGGATTAGCTTTTATGGCATCATAAACCATTTTGACAAGTTTCCTTGCCTCTTTCCAGCATTCAAGGTCTTCAAATTTTTCTATTTTCATCTTTTGTTCCTTTTATAAACTTTGAACTTTGAACATAGAACATAGAACAAATTAAACATTCAAGGTCTTCGAAGCCCCAGTTAAATAGAACACTAAAGGCATTCAACGGGTCAGGCGGGTGATTTTCATGTCATCGAGTCAGAAAAAGTCGTTGGGTCTTAGCGTCGAAAAGAAAGTCGTTGGGTCTAAAAAAGTGTAAGGCGTGAAGTCTAAGCGGCTGAGAACTCGGGTAATTCAAATTCTATTTTCTTCCCCGGAATTTCTTTTGCATCCAGCACCTCTATTCCGATGAGTTTTCCGTCTTTATCAAAATCAGCATGAACTCCGGGTTTTATGGTAATGGTTTCCGCAGATTTTTCCCCATCTCTGCAAAATATATATAGAGCAGGTCTCTTTCAGGATCATATTCTATTTTCATTATCGTTCCCAGCGGTTCAAGGACGACCCGCAAATTATATTTTTACTCTCTGCTTTTTTGTACTTTTTAAGCAAGGCGGCAGCCCGGCTGTTTTTTTGTACCAACCGGATTTTTTTTCAGCGACAGTGAGTTCGCGAAATCCCTCTTCTTTTAAATACTCGCCTATCTCTTTTTCTTTTACTGTCCTTTTAGCCATTTCCGGTACCTCTCCTGATAAAATTCGTGATTCTCCTTGATATCGGTAATTGCCATTGTCAATGCCTGTCCATTATCAAGAAAATCATACCATACTTTTCTTATTACTTCACCCTTTGTATTTAGTATATCCTTATGAGGACAGCCGTGTCCACTGTCGTATCTGAGCACTTCATACCATGCATCTTCAAACTGAGCGATTAACTTTACCACAAATTCTTCTATCTCCCCTTTATTTGACTTGAAGTATACATAAATAATCGTTCCCCACGTTATCTCTAAAAAGTATTCTTTATCCATTGCTTTTTTATCCGAAAGGAATCATTCTATTTTCCGGGACATCCTATAGGAACAGTTCTTGGGGTCGCACCTTGACAATAGCGAGGAGCTAGGGAAGAGGAACGAGGATCGAGGTACGAGGAATAAGAAAAACTGTTTATGGCGTTCATTGCGTTTATCAAATTTAATCCTTCGGCCCCAGTTAAATAAACATATAATGACATTAAACGGGGCAAGTTGGAAGGGAGTCCCGTTTTGCGGGTCTGGAATTGAGTCTCTGCCCCCTGTTAAATAAACATATAATGACATTTAACGGGTCTGGCTGGAAGTTAGTCCCGCTATGCGGGACTGGAATTTTTCCCCTTGTTGGATTGTGGCTTTGTCTGCTCTTTAATAATAATGCTTCGCATTGGAAGTGAGTCCTACATAGCGGGACTGGAATTTTTTAAAGATAACCAGTATTAGATTTTTTCTTGGTGAAACCTCTTCCTTTTTTCTCTTCCTCTTTGTGATTATCCAGGGCTACCCTAACATTTCTCATAAAACGACATTATCTTTTTTTTGAAAGTATGTCTCTAAACTCTTGATGGGTTACAATTTTTGTATAATGAAATTGATTTAACACAAGAAGGTCATCGTCTCCAGTAACAAGATAATCAGCCTTGCCTTCTAATGCCACTTCGAGAAGAAAATTGTCCTTTTCATCCCTGCAAGCATTAACTTTGTGGGTTGGCGAAACTACAAGCGCATAGTTGTCAAGAAGTGAAAAAAGTTCCTTTACCCTTTTAGGAATAAAGATGTTTTTAAATTTTGAACGGCTTGTTACTTCGCTCAGTTCTTTCAGCATCTCTTCTGAAACAATAATCTTTATCTCTTTTGCAAGTATCTTTTTATCTAAATTTTGTAAGAGGCTGCCAATCAAGTAACTGATCCATATATTGGTATCAATTACGATTTTCATATCGTTTTTTTCTGACAGCCTCCACCTCTCTGCTAATTTCTTCTATCGTTATAGGATACTTTTTTGCGGACTCCCTGAACTCTGTTAGAAGACTCTGGAATCTCGTAGCGAAAAGTTCTTCTTCTAACATAGTGAGCACTTCTATCTTGCCTTCTAACGACAGACCCTTAACTGCCTTTTTTAATTCACTAAGGTCCTTTGTGGGGTTTGTCCTTAACATTGTCAAAACCTCCTATTAATTTAAAATTATTATACATTATCGCATCTCGATGTGGCTGTTTTAGAAAACTGGCTTTTCTATGTTCTAAGTTCAATGTTCTCTTTCCAACAACTGTTCAATGTTCAATGTTCTAAGTTCTGTGTTAAACGACCGTAAATCGTAAAGCGTAAACTGTGAAAAGACCAGTGACCAATGACCAATGACCAGTGACGAGTGACTTCAACAAGCTATCAAGCCGACAAGCGCAAAAGCAACGACGCAGAACCATTAAAATATTGAACAGAAAACATGGCATAAGACAAGGGTAAGGATCATCCGTAAAAAGGAATTATAATTTTCAGATTACAAGCACTTCAATTCACTCAAGGTTTATATTTATGCTTTTTAAATTTGAGAACATCCTCAAGCAATTCATCGGAAACATAGAACCCTTTAGCCTTAAGTTCTTTTATTTTATTGTGAGCACTTTCTATTAATCTCATTTTTTCAGCCTTGAGTAATATTCCGATAGTCCCCGTAACATTCAGTCCAAGCGTTTCAGCAATTTTTCGAGCCTTTAGGTCATCTATTATTGTTTTCATGCCCGTTTCACTTGCTAATGCTATAACTTCTGATTCACCCTTGCCCAAATTTAAATCGCTGACAAGAAGCCTGACCAGAGGGCTGCCGATCTTTTTAGCTGAATAACAATCCATAGAAGGAGTTCCAATCTCATTGATAACTGCTTCTGGCAGAATAATTTCAATATAGATTTTACAAAGAAGATCTAAAAGGTTTATTTTCTCTAATGCGATAAGAGCAGAAGTATCGGCAATTGCCTTCTCAGGCATTTCTTAATTCTTTTTCAAGGTTAAGCTTCGAATATTTTAAAGGCGGGATACCACGATGTATTAATACTTCCACAAAAGCCTTTTCAGAATAACCTGCTATTTCAGAAGCTTTTCCCAGAGAGACTACGCCGTCTTCCAGAAGTTTAATAGCAAGTAACAATTTTATTTCCTCTTCTTTTATATTTATTTCCGGCAATTTAACAGTTATACCCATTTTATTTCACTCCGCCATGTATAAAATTTGACTAATTATACCATAAGCTGAAAAACATTTACGGGACATCGATACCTTAGGGACAATTTATAGGGAATGTCGTTTACTATTTCAACTTCTCAAGCTATAAAAAGACTGATACTCGATTCTGGATACCCGATTCCCGATAAAAACAACTAACAAAAAAAACAACAAAAGACCGATGCTCGATACCTTAAAAGAATGATACTCGATTCTTGATTCCAGATTCCCGATAAAAACAACTAACAAAAAAAACAACAAAAGACCGATGCTCGATACCTTAAAAGAATGATACTCGATTCTGGATACCCGATTCCCGATAAAAACAACTAACAAAAAAAACAACAAAAGACCGATGCTCGATACCTTAAAAGACTGATACTCGATTCTTGATGCTCGATTCTGGATAAAAAGACAACGGAAACAAAACAACTCCATAACAACGGATTCATGGTTTTCT
>Ga0068713_1003407_pt1 | contig 13913 bp, 12 predicted proteins | sample MTBAKSrepl2MetaG_FD_62223 | JGI IMG/M metagenome (GOLD analysis project Ga0068713, IMG submission 62223) | Enrichment culture microbial communities om Arthur Kill intertidal strait, New Jersey, USA, that are MTBE-degrading - MTBE-AKS2 (Arthur... | ecosystem: Environmental > Aquatic > Marine >...
GAAAAAGGCTTCACCCTTATCGAGTTGATGATCGTCGTGGCCATCATCGGCATCCTCGCCGCCATCGCCATCCCGAACTTCCTCGGTATGCAGGAAAAGGCCAAGAGGCGATCGATTGAGGAGGCAGCTACTTCGGCAAAGGCGGATTTGCACAACTGGCTTAACGCAACTTTAAAACAAGAGGATGGAGTTGTCGATCGTGATGGTAATGGTGTTGTTGGAGATACCGAAGCGCCTCCCACTGCTGCTTTACTTATAAATGTTAACTCATTATGGAAGGATGCCTTTAGGATCAAGAAAGGCGGTTTGACGCCATTTTCCCCTTGGTTTGCTAATCGTGATTTATTCCAAATCGATCCAAATGCTGTTGTTAGTGGTACCATTGTATTGAGCCAGGTTAGTAGTGGTAGAGGTATCAAGATTATAGGATATGACAAGGCTGGTGCAGTAGCATATCAGGATTCAGTTTCTGTTGACTGATTCAAACTCTCGCCAATTTTCAGTATCAGGATATATTGTATTATTAAACAAAGGCCACCCCAAAAGGGTGGCCTTTGTTTTCAAGTGATCAGCGCGTGATACAGGTTTTCTCTTTCATTCATTTTTTGGTTGAAGAGGGTCGGTTAAAAATATTATACCATGCAAACAGAAGAAAAGTTCCTTTCCTTTTCATTGAGCGGTAAGTTGAATGATGAAAATTTTGAATTATGATCATGATGGTTTTTCACTTGTAGAAATGATGGTAGTGGTCGGTGTCATAGCTATCTTGGCCGCAATAGCTATACCGAGTTATCTTGGAATCCAGAGAAAGGCTGCCCGCAGTGAAGCAAGAGCAAATTTGGAGGCTATCGCATTGGCCATGGAAGCGTATATGGCAGAAAACAATAATTACGGGGCTAATCCGGCAAATACTGGTTTTCTCTATGTCGGAAACACCTTTATTAATCACCCAGGTAATGGTAATATAGAAAGAATTGCACGCCTTGGAGATGCCGACCAACTGCTTTATGAATATAGAATAACGTTTCCGTCAACGTCCGCTTTGGCATTCACGCTCTTCGCAACTCCTGTTCCAGGTCGTCGCCAGGAAGGAGATCTAAATGATGTCCCGTTACGTTTGGATTCCGCAGGGAATAAAGGGCCTGAAGGCGCTGGTTGGTGAGAATAGTTAGTACAGTGGGATTATTTTGTAGAATAATTTCAAGCAAGCATAGAATATCAGTTTGAAAAATTCGATATCTCGAAAACCATGTGCCTGTTTTTGCAATATTTTGATTTTATTGTTGTTACCTACCAAAGGGAACGGTCGATTAGGATAATCATAGTATAGGCAAGGATACCGGCTCTGTGGTTTTCAAGGGTGTCGGCGAAATTATCAAGCATTTTAATGCCGGCACTTTTGTCATGGACAATCCAATCGTCGAGAAAGTCAGAAGCACTTTCTCTGTCTTTTTGTGACAATAGCTGACGGGGGTCTTCTTTTAGGTAATAGGGATATTGGCTAATTGTTTATTGAGTTTCAGTGCGGCTTCATGCCGTTGTGGCTCATTGTGGTCGAGGCGCAGTTTTTTCGTTTCAGCCGGTGCTAACGGTTTCCCTTTGGAACACTTTTGTCGGTACCTTCAGCTTCACACTGCAGATCCCGGTGTAGAATTCGGAAGCTTGTCGTTTAACATTTTGAGATAATATGAAAATGGACGAAGACAATGACGATAGCTGCGGATGCCAAAACCATGATACAATATATTTGTGGAGTTGCTGGACCTCCTTTCCAAAGTTGATTGGTCTCTTCTTTAGAGAAGCACAGTATGTCCACTTTTTCAATGAAGTACGCTTAAACCGGATGAACCATTTTTCATCCCCTCCTTATTCGTAAATTCTCCTGTTTCGGCAAAAAATGAATTCTGATGTTGTATATAAAAGGTTTTTCCATTGTTCCCTGCTTTGTATTATTGTTTTGATATGTTATTCAAATACATTTCAGAACCCTTGGCATTTTGATGATACAGGAAATATAGTCGGCAATTCTTCTATTCAGATAAAAGATTTGTCCTGGCCAGCACTTAGCCAAACAATGCAATTTTCCCCGCATGAGTTTGGCCCATTTACAAGGCCTGTTGCTGCTTTGACTTTTGCCCTCAATTATTATTTTTCGTCTTATGACACGACCAGCTATCATGTAGTCAATATATCATTACATTTAATTACGGCATGGCTAGTCTACCTTGTTTTTCAACAAAGTCTTTGTTTGTATTATTCTAATTCTGAAAAAGTAAATTCGTCTTATAATTTCGAATCATCGAACAATATTTCCTTGCTTGCTTCTGTGTTGTGGGCAATTCATCCTATACATACTCAGGCGATAACATATATTGTACAGCGGCAAACAGTACTTGCAGCAATGTTTTACATGTTGGCAATGTACTGTTATTTAAAAGCAAGGAAAACTGATAAGGGGATGAAGCAGATCATACTAATTCTGCTAGTTGGAATTTGTTATTCACTAGGCGTAGGATCAAAGCAAAATGCAGTTTTGTTGCCGTTGAGCCTGATAGGTTATGAGGTGGCATTTTTTCGTTATTCTTTTCTTGATTCACTTCGTAAAAGTAGATTGCTTCAGATTATTTTATTTTCAGGAGTTGTTCTTCTGGCCCTGGTATTATATCTGAAAGGTAGGATTGTATTCGATTATCTTGTTTCGGCTTATCAATACCGTCCATTTTCTATGTGGGAAAGGCTTTATACCCAACCAATAATTTTGATTAAATATTTACTTTTATTGTTCACTCCATTAGCTGATTTCCTCACCCTTGATTCAGATATTGTAGCATCTAAGTCCTTAATTGCCCCGCCTCATACACTTGCAGCTTTAATAGCCATCATCTCCCTTTTTCTGTTAGGTTTATATCTATTGAAAAGGAAACCTATAATAGGCTTTGCTATCTATTTCTTTTTTGCAAATCATCTTATTGAATCAACATTTATTGGTTTGGAACTGTATTTTGAACACAGAAACTATCTTCCATCTATGTTTTTATATTTAGCTATTTCATTTTTTTTTATGAAAATAATTCTTTTTTATAGAGAAAAAGGAATGGTGCTAATGTGTTATCTTTTTGTTTTTTTCGGCATAGCAATATTAATTTCTGAAGGAAACGCAAGTTATTTAAGAAATGATGTTTGGAGAAGTGAGATATCGATAATGGAAGATTCTATCGAAAAAGCTCCAAATAATATTCGACCATATATTACTGTGTCTTCATTATATATGAAACTACGTTTGTTTGAAAAAGCAAAAGAGTATTTAAAAAAGGCCGAAGAGCTCTACAAAGTAAATCCGCAACGGTATCAATTGAATTTGCCTGCCCTTTTATATTATAATGCTGGAATTCTTTATACTAATGATTGGGCGGGCAAGGATGATGATAAAGCACTGTCTTTATTGCATAAAAGTATTGAAATTTATCCGGGTGATCATCTTGCCCACATAGCATTGGGTGCTCTTTACTTCGGAAAGGGTGAGTATGAAAATGCAGAGGTTGCCATGATTAATGCGTCTTCAATACTAATGATATCTAGGGATGAATTTCCATCAGGTTTTTACAGAAACTTTGGACGTATTTTGTATAGCAACGACAGGATAGAGGACGCTATCAGTGCCTTTCGAAAGGGATTGGAAAGCGACCCTTCAGATGATTTGCGGTTGAATATGATAGCTCTTTACCTTCAAAAAGGAAATTTAGATCTTGCGAAAATTTTTCTTGATCAAATACCAAATACTAATGATTCTCCGGCATATTTATTATGTGTGGCATTGCTTAATCCCGGTCAAAAGGGTGATTCGGCCTTGGTTAAGCTTGCCGGTTTGTTGGTTCAATATAATGTATCGTATTGTGAATGGAGTGCTAAAATACATGAAAACAAAGCATTTGGTATTATCTACCCAGATATCAAACCAATAGAACGAAAGATAAAACAGATATATATTGAAGCGTTTGACCGCCTTCGCGAGGATGCTGCTACAAAGATAGAAAAGGCGGAAATGTGCAGTTTTTCCTCTGAAACATTAACTGAAGAGTCCGTCCCGGTCACTAGTACTACGACTGTAATCAACTAAAATTATGTACAATAACAAAACGATCTCAGTTGTCATTCCCTCATATAATGAAGAAAAACTCATTGGCCGAGTGATAACCACTATGCCCGATTTCGTTGACAAGATCGTTGTTGTTGATGACTTCAGCACAGATAATACTGTTTCCGTGGTCAATGAAATGTGTGAAGTTGATTCAAGATTAGTTCTTCTATGCCATAAGCTCAACCAAGGTGTAGGAGCGGCAATTACAACAGGCTATAAATGGGCAAGGGATAATCGTATTGATGTGACTGCAGTCATGGCTGCGGATTTCCAGATGGACCCGAATGACCTGTCGCGCATACTCGAACCAGTATGTTCGGGAGAATGTGATTATACCAAGGGTAACAGGCTCTTTCGAGGTGAATCATGGGATATGATTCCCAAATACCGTTATATAGGCAATTCGTTTCTTTCCCTGTTCACAAAAATAGCATCCGGATATTGGCATATAGCCGATTCGCAGAGCGGTTATACTGCGATATCTCTTACCGCTCTGCAACATATTGATCTAGGCTCCATCTATCCCCGGTACGGAATGCCGAATGATCTGTTGATCAAATTGAATATTGCAAGCTTTAAGGTTAAGGACGTTTCAGTCAGGCCAGTCTATAATGTTGGTGAAAAATCAGGTATAAAAATTCGTAAAGTCATTTTTACTATCCCTTGGATATTGTTCAAGGGATTTTGGCGAAGAATGTTTGAAAAATACATCATTCGTGACTTTCACCCCCTTGTTTTTTTTTATGGAATGGGGTTGTTTCTAACCCCATGCGGCCTCTTTTTTGGGCTCTACCTATTTGTTGCTAGGCTTATGGGGCATGGTGTTGCTGCGACCAGTGCGTTGTTCGCAGCATTTCTTTTCATATCGGGGCTACAGTCCCTTTTTTTCGCAATGTGGTTCGACATGGAATATAATAAAGATCTGAAAGCTTGAGTCCTTTTTTTAATTAGCATAAAAATATCACTCCGGATCAAGCAATGCCAAAATTACCCGAACTGAGGAATTTTCCCCAGCGGATAACCCTTGAGTTGACCAACAAGTGCAACCTGAACTGCACTTTCTGCCCGCGTAAAATCATGGAAAAGAACCTTGGTCTACTCGATCTATCACTTGCGAAAAGACTGTTGGATGAAATGGCTTATCACTTACCGGTCATCTTGGTTCCTTTTTTCAGGGGTGAGCCGCTTATGCACCCGGATTGGTTCGAAATTTTACAGTATGCGAAAGGAAAAGGTGTAGGACCGATTCAATTAACTACCAATGGCACCTGTATGACTAAGGATATTGCCCAGTGCATTCTTGATCTGCAGGTCGATTTCATTTCATTTTCTTTGGATACTATTGACCCTGAACTGTATGAGCGAACCAGGCTGGGTGCCAATTATGAAAAGGTGCGGGATAATATTCTTTATCTCCTTGAACTCAAATCATTCATAGGCTCTCGCCTTCCAGAGGTCCAGGTATCAGCAGTCGACACCCAGCAACACCATGATAAACTTGATGATTTCGTAGCGTTCTGGCGTCCCATTGTAGACAGAGTTAGGGTTTATATCGAACACTCCACAGATGGGCATCCTGGGTCAATATTAGCAGATTCCCTCTCTCCCATCAGACGTCAACCCTGTCATAAACTGTTCGGCGATATGGTTATTTATTGGAACGGAGATGTTGCACTTTGCAATCATGATTGGAACAGAGTGAGTGAAGATCGCATCGGCAATGTTTGTTCACAGACCATTGCAGAAGTATGGAATTCAAAAAGATATAACCTTCTGAGAGCGCAGCATCAAGACGGAAACTTGGACAAAGTCTACCCATGTGACCACTGCGATCACTGGAAAATGTATTATTCCAAGAAAGGATTCCTGGGTGAACTTTACACAAAAGGTTCATAGAGGTTTGGGCGGAAAGGAACATGTGTGGAATTTGCGGTATTTATCAGCTTGACGGCCAGCCTGTTCCACATAGATATATCAAGTCCATGACCAATATCATAGCCCATCGAGGGCCAGATGGTGAGGGACACTATATTGACATCAACTTGGCACTTGGGCACAGACGTTTAGCGGTTCTTGATCTTTCACCTGCCGGCAATCAGCCCATGTCGTCGAAAGATGGCCAAATCGTTTTGGTCTACAATGGCGAGATTTATAATTTTCTCGAGTTAAAGCTCACCCTGGAAGAAAAAGGATATCGTTTTCGCTCAAAAACTGACACAGAAGTGCTACTCTATGGTTTTCAAGAATGGGGCATTGGTGTCGTACATCGAATCAATGGTATGTTTGCATTTGCTGTTTGGGAAGCAAGGACAAGAACCCTGTACCTTGTTAGAGATAGGTACGGCATTAAACCACTTTATTGGGCCAAAATAGGCAATACATTCCTTTTTGCATCAGAGATTAAAGCCCTCCTTACTCATCCTGCCCTGTCGGTAGAACTCAATTTTGATGCATTGAATGAATATTTCAGCTTTCAGAATCTTTTTCGATACCATACCCTGTTCAAAGGGGTCAACATGCTTCAACCAGCATCAGTACGCTGGATAAGTGATAAAGATCATGAATTAAAAAAAAGGACTTGGTGGGATTATAATTTTACCGCCAAGGATGAACAGATGTCTGCTGTAGATGCCCAAGAAGAAACACTTCGACTTTTTCGGCAGGCAGTGACCAGGCAACTGATAAGTGATGTCCAAGTTGGTAGTTACCTCTCCGGTGGTATGGACTCTGGGTCGATAGTATCCGTTGCAAGCCAACATATTCCACGATTGGCAACCTTCACTTGCGGATTCGATCTTTCAACGGTTACCGGTCGAGAATTAAACTTCGATGAAAGAAGAGAGGCGGAACTCATTTCTTGTTATTTCAAGACAGAACAATTCCAACAGATTGTCAACGCAAGCGATTTATCGTGGGCATTGCCGAAAGTTATCTGGCATCTAGAAGATCTTCGTCTTGGTATGAGTTACCCAAATTATTATATTGCTAGGCTGGCATCAAAATTTGTTAAAGTCTGTCTTTCAGGTGCTGGGGGTGATGAATTATATGCAGGATATCCCTGGCGGTATTATCATGTTGTCGACTCTGTAGGGCGGGATGCGTTTTTCAGGCAGTATTACAATTATTGGCAGAGACTTGTTACCGATAATGATAAGAGGAACCTTTTTAATTCTAGAACACTGAAAAAAATTAAAGAGATAGATTGTTTTAAAATATTTAGTAGGGTTTTCACCTTTAACCAGGAGCTCAAATACGATTCCATTGAAGAACAGATAGCTAACTCTTTGTATTTTGAGATAAAAACATTTCTTGCTGGATTGTTGGTTGTCAGTGACAAGCTATCAATGGCTCACGGATTGGAGGAGAGAGTTCCTTTTCTTGACAACGATTTGGTCGATTTTGCCCAAAAAATTCCCATTTTTTTAAAATTATCAGACTTGTCGAAAATCAAAAGATTTGATGAAAACGAAACACAGAAGCTGAGAAAATTCAGGACGCATTACTCTGGCAAGAGTGTTTTACGGAAAGCAATGAGTGATCTGTTGCCCAAGAAGATAATTGATAGGAGGAAACAGGGATTTTCCGCGCCGGATGAATCTTGGTACCGAGGAGAATCCGTTAATTTTGTTAAAGAATGCTTGCTGGACAAGAAGGCATCCTATCGAGAATTCATAAATCAGAAGTATGTTTCCAGGGTCATTAAACAGCATATCTCAGGTAAAAAGAATTATCGATTGCTGTTATGGTCATTTCTTTGTTTCGAATGGTGGTGCAAGATTTTTCTTGAGGATAAATGGAATCGAGAAATGTGATTGATCTAGTACCATGTAACATATAATATTTCGTATCTTTCTCGGATCGTGTATAATGGCAGCAGAAACAAAAGGAGGCTGCCATGTCACCACGATATCGAGTTACAGTTACCAAGGACGAACGGAATGAATTAGAGGAGCTGACGCGAAAAGGTAAAACCCCGGCCAAAAAATTCATCCATGCCAGGGCCTTACTGCTTTGCGACGCTTCCCCGGACGGTCCCGCTTGGAATGTCGCCGATGTTGCCGCGGCGCTTGGCGTAACCAGTCGGACCATCGAACATTTGAAAAAGCGTTTTGTCGAACAAGGACTGGAAGCAGCCCTTGTTCGCAAGCCAAGAGTGAGGCCGCCGCGCGAAGTGATCTTTGATGGAGCTTTTGAAGCTCGGCTGATTGCCTTGGCCTGCTCGGAAGCACCGTCCGGACATCGCCGCTGGACGGTCAGATTACTGGCCGACAAAGCGGTGGAACTCAACCTGGCACCATCGGTTTCCCATATGACCGTGCAACGGGTATTAAAAAAAATGAATGTAAACCTCACCTCCGGAAATACTGGAAAATCCCGCCGCAAGGGAGCTCGGCCTTTGTAGCGGCGATGGAAGATGTCCTGGAGGTGTATCATCTGCCCTATGATCCGGAGTATCCGGTGGTCTGCATGGATGAATCCTGCAAGCAGTTGATTGGCGAAATTCGCACCCCCATTCCATGCAAGCCGGGACAGGCGGCGCGCATTGATGATGAATACGTTCGCAATGGTGTGGCGGAGATATTCATGGTGTTGAACCCCTGGCCGGCAGGCGGCATGTGGCGGTAACCGAGCGGCGAACCAGAAAGGATTGGGCAGAGCAGATCAAACAGATGCTTGACGAGCGCTACCCTGAGGCGATCAAGGTTCGACTGGTGATGGACAACCTGAACACCCACCAGGTGGCTTCGCTCTACGAGACATTCGAAGCCAGGGAGGCAAGGCGTTTGGCAGAGCGACTTGAAATTCATTACACGCCGAAACACGGGAGTTGGCTCAACATGGCGGAAATTGAACTCAGTGTCCTGAAAGGCCAGTGTCTTGACCGTCGTATCCCTGATATGGTCACCATGCAAGCCGAGGTGACTGCCTGGCAGAACGACAGGAACAACTCGATGAGAAAATTGACTGGCAGTTCACGACAGCTGATGCACGCATTAAACTGAAACGTCTTTATCTGAAGTTATAACCGTTACATGGTACTAGAAATATTCGGTGTTCTTGATGAAGATACTTGTGGTAACGACTTCCTTTCCCACCCATAAACAAAATGTTCAATTAGGTGGAACATTTATTCTTACAGAATGTTTGTCGTATGAACAGGCAGGAGCAAAAGTAGTGGTTGTAACTCCTGGTCTGTATGGGGTTCCTGATGAGGAAATTTTCGGAGAAAATATACATGTAAAACGATTCTCATATTTTTTACCTCGTAAATTCCAGAGAATTAAGGTGCCAGGTCTTGCTCTATATCAAAAGATCAACTGGTTTTTTTACCTTCAGTTACCTTTTTTCCTTTTATGTTTTGCCTGGAAGGTTCTCCGAAATGGTAAAAATGCTGATATAGTTCATAGCAATTGGACCTTATCGGCTTTCGTTTCCTTGCCATTAAAATGGTTTTACGGAATACCCATTGTTTTGACTTCCCGTGGGAGTGATGTAAGACTGATACCAAAGTTTTTTAACACTTTTATTATTAATAATCTTAACGCGCTTATTGATTGTTTTGGTCCTTATCCTGAGATGTTGGCATTGAAAAAGGATTTCCCTGCTCATTATATAACCCTCCCTGTTATAGTTAAAGAACCACCTGATATTCTTCCAGAGGACATGTTAACAAAAGATAAAGGGACATACCTTATAGTTTTTATAGGAAGGTTTGATCAGACAAAAGCGAAGCTAGGATTCGGTTTTTTCACGCTTCTTGATGCCGTAAAAATCTTGCATTCAGATTATAATGTCAAATGTATATATGTTGGTGATGGCCCATTAAAAAATGACTTGATAGCAAGAATGCAACAACTTCACCTCGAAGATGTGGTAGAATTCGTTGGGCATCAGGAAAATGTTTACCCATACATAGAAGCTGCCGATCTTGTGGTAGGTGGGTGTGCCCTTAATGCTGTTGCACAGGAGGCTTGCCTTAAGGAAAAACTTCAATTGCTCCCAACAATAGAGATGTGGCAGCAAAATTTGTGGGAAGATAAAGAAAATTGCCTTCTTTATGAAACGGGTAATCCACATTCAATTGCGAAGGCTATCGAATATGCGATCGCACATCCTTCTGAGATTAATAAACTTGTAGTAAAAGTAAAAGAGATGTCAAAAAAATATCTTGTTACAGGGAAGAAAGGCGGAGAGATTTACCTCAATGCGTTTCAAAATGTAATAGATTGCATGTAATTTTTACAATAATATATGGAAATTGCTTTGTTATTTCTTCACTTTATAAAAATTATTTGTCCGCCATTCATCAACAATTATTGTTTCATGAATTACTGTATGCAATCTTGCCTGTTTTAAATAACTTTCTACTTTACCATGAGTCAGGCGGGAAAAATGGAATTTGTCTTTAGCTCCTTCCGGGACTTTAAGGGAAGTGTACCATTCATGACTTTCTTTTGGTGCAGGTGTATTTTTTTTCTTTTCCCCAATCCATATAAATATATGCCCATCTTTTTTCAAAACGTTTTTGGCCTCTACTAAAGATTTGACGGGATCTATAAAATGGTCCATAGAGGTCACAAGTAATACTTGATCGAACAGTTCTGGGCGGAAGGGGAGAAATTCAGCTAAACCGCGTACAAATAAATACTCCTTGGGTTGGTCCCCGATTAAAGGATCTATACCGACAAAAGATACCTTTTTGTTTGTGCAAAATTCAAAATGAGTTGGCAGTTTTTGAGGCCCGCAACCTATATCAAGAACGAGTCCCCGAAAATCGCAGAATTCCATAAAATCTAAGAAATCTTTTCTCTTCCCAATACCAAGATTATGGGTTGGGTCCATATCATATGAAACTACCCCGTTGTTTTGCAACTCAGACCAAGTTTTCCATTTTTCGCTAAAAAGTGTTGTTGCATCATCAGGAATAAAGTTCCAGAAACCGAAATTTGGGTTTTTGGCGAAACTGTACCGGGAACTTCGTAGGACGCCGTTTTTGTAGGTTAGCTTTTCTTTGGTAACCGGGCATACAAACCAATCTACAGGGCGGTCGAAATACGTAACTAACAAATTTTCTATCTCCATGCTTGTAGGGTTTTTCTGATACCATCTTTAAAGAAAATTTTAGGGCCAAATCCCAAAATATTTGTTATTTTATGATTATTGCCGCATAACCAGGGGACGTTGCCTTGGACAACCTCAATTATCGGTTCAGAATCGAGAATTGAGACGATGGTTGATATAATATCAGCGAGGCTAAATATTTCATCACCGGCCAAGTTGGCTATCATCAAAGAGTTTTCCCGAGGAAGATTTATAATCCCTTGGATCATATTTATACAGTCATCAATAAACAGAGGTGTGAGATATAGCCCCTGATTATTAGCAAGAGTAATTGTTTGTTTTTTAAGAATTTTATCAATGACGGAGGGAATAAGCATTCCTTGTTGACTTGGTCCATAAATACTGAATAAGCGAAGAATAAAAACATCGAAGAATGATGTGTACTGTTTAAGGAGATGTTCGCTGCATAATTTAGAGGCAGCATACATGCTAGATGGTTCACAAGGATCCTCTTCTATTAAAATTTTTTTTTGTGGTGCATATACATTCCCAGTTGAGGAAAAAATGAATTTTTTTACATTATGGACCCTAGCCCATTCAAGCAATTCGAAAGTCGTCAGAATGTTGATGGCAAATATATCATTCGATTTCTCCGGAAAAGACCGGTAATGGGATGATTGAGCTAGATGAATAACAACATCGATGGTGTCAGGTAAAAGGGATTGCCAGTTCGGTTCGGAAAAATCTACGTAAATATAATGGCCATCAGCCTTTTTTTTATTGTCCCTTTGGAGGCCGAACACAGAATAATTGTGATAATTAGATAAATATGAAAACAGCCTGGAACCAACAAATCCGTTTGCGCCTGTAATAAGAATTTTCATCCTTTTTTTTATAATGTTAGATTTTGGTGGTTGTATTTGTTGATATTTTTTTTGTTAAAAAAAATAATAGAACGAGAGAGATGAAATCAACCAGAGATGTCGACATTGCTACCCCCTTTAATCCGAACGAGTTAATGAGAATTACATTGAAAATGATGTTCGTGAGAAACATGAGGACTGTGATTATGGCATATGCTTGGTATTGCTGATAAACTATAATTGCCCTGGTAAGTATGAATACTCCGATAAGCATAGGTATCCCAATAAAATACATCGCTATTAAGTTTTTTAAAACTGATATTTCATAAGTGGAGAATTTGTTTGAAAAGAAAATGAGCTTGATCCAGTGGTCAAAAGAAATAAATAAGAGAAAAACAATAAATGAGGAGACGAGGATAGCTGGGAACAATAATTTTAGAATATTCCTCAATGTAAGTCCTTTGATGGATCGTGAGTGGTGCTTTGCCCATTCACCCAGCAGGAGTATCAGAATTCCATTAAAGCCTAGGATAGGGAGTCCTCTCAGCCTATTTGCATATTCAACCAGGCTCACATTGCCATCATTCAAATGACTGATCATTATCAAGTCAACTAGGGGGTTAGCTAGGGTAAGAGACAGAGTTAGTGACATCAATGCTATCTTCCGGATAACATCACTCATCAATTCGATTTTATGTGTTTTTTTACCTTTGAGTTGTAGTTTTTTGAAATAGTTTTTTTGCATTACAAAGAATCTTAGCGTTTCTCCTATTAGAAAGGAAAAGGATAAGCAAAGTATCGTTGTACAGTGATTTAGAATAATTATCGGAAGAACACCAAGGGAACGTAGAGCCAAATGAACTGTTGGGAGGATGTACTTTCGTTCATATTGCATGTAGCTGGAAAAGATTGAAGACATAAATGCAAGAACTGGTTGAACGCTGAAGATAGAACTAATCAATAATATCATCGATATGTTTGAAGTCGGATGGCCCACGCCAATCATAGGAGATATAATCGTACCCACAATAAAGATGATTGCAGCCGTGAATAGGAAAATGTACCAGGAGTAACCAATGAATTTTTGAAAAATATAATTGTGATGAATTTTTTTATTGTTGTTCCATATTGGGACTAAGATATTTTCAGACGCATTAAATAAGATCCCTGTGAAAAAATAAACAACACCATAATTTAGAAAGAACCAGTCGGTATCTTTATTAGCCCCAAATTTATTTGCGATGACAAGAAATAGCATAAAATTAATAAATCTGCCAAGAATGTTGGCAAGTGTCAAAATGATAGCTTTGTTGAACATCGCTGAATGTTAAAACAAATCAGAGAGATGGTTTTGTTCCCGCTAAGTGTGAGTGCCAGTTTTACCCAATGAGACGTAAAGTTTGGCCGTATAAAAAATATTGATCGCCTGTGTGATTGCATATAGTATTTGCTTCACCAACCAGTGGCAAGTCCAGCTTCTCCCCGAACCGGCTCATCCAACCCACCTGGCGAGCAGGATTGCCGACAACAAGGGCAAAGTCCGGGACATCGGCCAGCACCACGGCGCCGGCGCCGATAAAAGCGTATTGACCGATTGTCCTGCCGCAGACAATGGTTGAATTTGCTCCCAGGGTCGCCCCTTTCTTGACAATGGTTTTCCGGTATTCTCCTTTTCTGGGGAATTCGCAGCGTGGATTATAGACATTGGTGAATACCATGCTGGGGCCACAGAAAACAAAGTCTTCCAGTTCAACCCCTTCATAGATTGAAACGTTGTTCTGAATCTTGCATCCATTGCCGATGACAGCCTTTGGCCCGATGGTGACATTCTGGCCTATGTTGCAGTTTTT
>Ga0068713_1003410_pt1 | contig 13898 bp, 10 predicted proteins | sample MTBAKSrepl2MetaG_FD_62223 | JGI IMG/M metagenome (GOLD analysis project Ga0068713, IMG submission 62223) | Enrichment culture microbial communities om Arthur Kill intertidal strait, New Jersey, USA, that are MTBE-degrading - MTBE-AKS2 (Arthur... | ecosystem: Environmental > Aquatic > Marine >...
AAACATCAACGATCTCCCCGATCCTGTTACATATGCCCTGTATAGAAACAACGGCGACGGCACGTTCACTGACATGACCGAAAAGCTCGGTATGGCACATCAGGGAACGAACATCTCCTGTTTCTGGGGTGACATCGACAACGACGGCGATCAGGACCTTTTCCTCGCGAACAGCAATGGTGTTTTTTATCCCGAAGCGAAATGGGGTGCGAATTCGCTCTTCAGAAATAACGGCGACGGCACGTTCACAGACATTTCACGCGAGTCGGGAGTCGCCCTCGAAACGAACTCTCGCGGTTGTACCATGGGTGATATCGACAACGATGGCGACCTGGACATCATTGTCACCAACAGTTGGTTCGATACGCTCGTATTCCTCAACGACGGCGGGGGTAAGTTCACCGAATCTCACAAGAAGACAGGCGGATCGTGGTTCTATGGCCATGGGATCGCACTTGGTGATATGGACGGCGACGGCGATCTCGACCTTCTCGGCGGTAACTGGCGGCGCCCCAGTGCGAGCAATCACGGACAATGGTACATCTTCAAAAACAAGACCGACAACAAAAATTTCATAAAGGTGAATGTCAAGGGAACAAAATCGAATCGCTCGGGAGTAATGAGCAAAGTGTACGTCTATGACGGTGGGATGGCGAAAAACAAAAATGCTCTCCGGGGCTTCCGCGAAGTGACTGCGGGAAACGGCACGTTCCCGGGTAATCCGCTTCAGCAGCATTTCGGTGTGCCGTCGGGAAAACGGTACGATATCGTGGTCGTGTTCCCGTCCGGCATCGAACGGATCATGAAGAATGTCGAGGCGGGAAAGACCTACGACATATATGAAACCGATGTTGATCCGGCGACTTACGAGCGGGTGAGGAGATAAAGTTTACGACGATATTTATCAAGTGGTATCGTATGAGATGATTCCTCGGGAATCACTTCGGGTATAAGAAAAGCCAGCCTTGTCCCATCAGTATATATCCTTCAAGCCTCCCTCTTTTGACCAAAAAGAGGGAGGCTTTGTCTTTACCCATCAAAATGCTGACAGTCGTGAGCGTTACATCATAGTTACTCCGCAGGCAACTGCTTGATAACTCATTTTTGAGCTATAGTTTTTATATATCTGTCCGATACTATGGTCATAGATTATGTGGCTTTTCCCACACGACATCATACCTCGTGAAACCTGATAGATTCGGATTTTTTTTGTCCTGTTGAAAATATTCTAAAAAATAATATTGACTTTTTGCATTTAATGTGTATCAATTCATCGAAGTATTGGTGTGTGTTGTTTAGTGTTCTGTGACCGATATTTTTCTGACGTATGCCGATTTCAGAGGGTTTAATATGGAAAGCGATTTGAAAGTTCCGAGGGATTTGTTTTATACCGACGATCATACATGGGTATTGGTCGAGGATGAAGACGGATTGATAGGCATATCGGATTTCGGTCAATCGGAACTGGTCGAAATAGTATATATCGAGCTTCCCACTATCGGTTCGGAGGTTGTGCAGGGTTCACCGTTCGGGACAATCGAGGCGATGAAAACAGTTGCCGAACTCATCTCTCCCGTTACCGGCGAGGTCGTCGAGATAAACGATACCCTTGAATCCGACCCCCGTCAGGTCAATATTGATCCGTATGGCGACGGATGGATGATAAAAGTTAAACTCCATGATCCCGAAGAGATCGACAGTCTTCTGACACCGCAGGATTATATGGTTTATATTTCGGGTGAAGAGGAAATCTGACTGTGGTATGTTCTTCTTTTTCGCTCGCGTTGGTAATAAAAATACATTTATTATAACAAATTGTATTATTTTTACTTGACATCGGTATAAGAAAATGTGTATTTTTCAATATCTTTTCTTCAGTTACTTTTTTCCTCGCAGCACATGAACGATGGATGTATATCATGACCGGTCGGTGTACTGACAAAATAAATCGTTTTAAGAACGGGAATACCTCATCCTGTTCTTCCGTCTCCACGCACGTAACCGGCCATACCGGCTTCGCTATTGAAGCTGTTGCTCATCGAATTACCCTGCTTCACGGCCTTATTGTACTCCTGCTCGTACTTATTATTGTAGCGGGTTGACAGAGGCCGCCTGTTCGAACCAGATTTCAGAAAAAAGAATGTTCGGTGGGTGCCTCTGAAAACCCAGAAGGCGAGGGGTGTATTTTTGTTTTTTTATTAGTCGGAATGCGGGGGTTATAATCTGATCGTCTTGATCCGTGAAATTGAAACCGGTGATCCAAAGGTAAAAAATTAATAAGAGTACAGTGAATGTAAACGAATATAACAGTCGACAAGAAAACTAACGGGGAAGCATGGTATGAGAAGCGACGACGTTACAAAAGGCAGCGAGAGAGCGGCATCACGTTCACTGATGTATGCGACCGGTGTCGATCCCTCACAGATGGGTAAACCGCTTATCGGAATAGCTTCAAGTTTCACGGATCTTATCCCCGGCCACTCGGGCATGAGGGATCTGGAGCGTTTCATCGAAAAAGGTGTTCACTCCGGCGGAGGAGCATCGTTTATTTTCGGAATTCCGGGAGTCTGCGACGGTATAGCGATGGGACACAGCGGCATGAAATACAGCCTCTGCACCCGCGAACTCATCGCCGATGCCATCGAATGTGTCATGATGGCTCACAAGCTCGACGGGGTAGTGCTTCTGACAAACTGTGACAAAATCACACCGGGCATGCTCATGGCTGCGGCGCGCCTCAATGTTCCTGCGATCGTTGTCACCGCAGGTCCCATGCATTCCGGCATTCGCAACATGAGAAAACTGTCTCTTGTCCGCGATACCTTCGAAGCGGTCGGGCAGTACCGTGAAGGACTGATAGATGAAACGGAACTGACTTGTCTGGAACTGGAAGCCTGCCCGGGGCAGGGATCGTGCCAGGGGCTCTATACTGCGAATACCATGGCATGTCTCACCGAGACAATGGGTATGAGTCTTGTCGGTTGCGGTACGGCTCTTGCCGGTTTCGCGAAAAAACGGAGAATAGCGTACCATTCGGGTCTCAGAATATGCGATCTCGTTCGACAGGATATTAAACCCCGGGACATCATGACGAAAAAAGCGTTCGGGAACGCGATACGCATGGATATGGCACTCGGCGGATCGACAAACACGATTCTTCATCTTCCTGCGATTGCGCACGAGGCGAAGATCGATCTGCCGCTTGAATTGTTCGACGATATTTCGAAGAATACGCCGCATATCACTTCGATACGTCCCGGCGGCGATTATTTCATGGAGGATATTGAGTACGCTGGCGGTATACCGGCCGTCATGAACGTGCTCGGCGACATGCTTGACGATACTCAGACATTGAGCGGCGTCAGTATCAGGGAAATACAGGCGGCTCATACCGTTGCGGACAGTGAAATCATCCGTACTCCGGATCGGGCTTATCATCGTGAGGGCGGCATAGCGGTGCTCAAAGGCTCTCTCGCTCCCGACGGGGCGGTTGTGAAACAGAGCGCGGTGTCGGACAAGATGATGGTGTTCAAGGGGAGAGCGCGTGTTTTCGATTCCGAAGAGGATTCGCTGAAGGCGATCTTCGGAAAAGAGATCAGGCCCGGCGATATAGTCGTGATCCGTTACGAAGGCCCGAAGGGTGGTCCCGGCATGAGGGAAATGCTGCAAGGCACCGCGGCGATCACCGGCATGGGACTCAGTGAATCCGTGGCGCTCATCACCGATGGCCGTTTCAGCGGCGGTACGAGAGGTCCCTGTATCGGGCACATTTCACCTGAAGCGATGGAGGGCGGCCCCCTGTGTATTGTACGCGAAGGGGATGAGATACGTATCGATATCCCCGCCAGAAAACTCGATCTCCTTATCAGTGGGGAGGAAATGAAATCGCGTATGAAATCATGGACACCGCCTGAACCGAAAGTGAAGGAGGGCTATCTGGCGAGATATGCCAGACAGGTCACTTCGGCGGCGACAGGCGCTGTCTTCAAAGACTAAGCATGTAGTGAGGATATAATATGAAACTCAGCGGAGCTGATATATTCATCGAATGTCTGAGGAAGGAGGGCGTCGACGTTCTGTTCGGTTATCCCGGCGGCGTTGTCATCCCGATATTCGACAAACTCTATGATGCGACCGATATCCGGTTCATCCTGACCCGTCACGAACAGGCGGCGGCACATGCGGCCGACGGGTATGCGAGGGCAACCGGAAAAACGGGAGCGTGTCTCGCGACTTCCGGCCCCGGTGCGACGAACCTGGTGACCGGCATCGCGACCGCATACATGGACTCGATACCGATGGTGGCGTTCACCGGTCAGGTACCGATGTCGCTTATCGGAACCGATGCCTTCCAGGAAGCGGATATCACCGGCATCACCCGTCCGATAACGAAACATAACTTTCTGATCAGCGATACGAGCAAGATGGCCGATGTCATCAGTCAGGCTTTCTATATCGCATCCACCGGTCGTCCCGGCCCGGTTGTGGTCGACCTCCCGAAAGATGTGAGTGTCGGTATGGTCGATTTCGAATGGCCGGAAAAACCATCACGTCCGAAAGGCTACAAGATTCCGCAGGATGGCGATCCCGATACTGTCCGGGAAGCGGCGGAAGAAATCATGGCCGCGGAGAAGCCGTTCATCTATGCCGGGGGTGGGATCATCATCAGCGGTGCTGAACAGGAACTGCTTTCGTTTGCCGAACGGATAAACGCCCCGGTTACGACCACGTTGATGGGTCTCGGCGGATTTCCGGCAAGTAACCCGCTCTGGGTGGGAATGCCGGGGATGCACGGTACATATACCGCCAATATGGCGTTTACCGAATGCGATCTCGTTATCGCGGTGGGAACGAGGTTCGATGATCGTGTCACCGGCGATATCGAGGGATTTGCACCGAATGCGAAAATTATCCATATCGATTTGGATCCGGCAGCAATCGCCAAAAATGTCGATGTGGACATAGCCATCGTGGGTAACGCCAGACATGTGCTTCTCCAGCTCATGAAATTAGTCAGTCAGCGGAAACGCAACGGCTGGAATGAGCGCATCGGGAACATGATGAAAACCCATCCCGTCGCTTACCGGGAAAAAACGGGTGTCATAAAGCCGCAGTATGTGGTAGAGCAGATATATGAAGTCACAAAAGGCGATGCGGTCATTACCACCGAAGTGGGTCAGAATCAGATGTGGGCGGCGCTGTATTATAAATTCGATAAACCGCGGCGCTTCATCTCATCTGGCGGTCTGGGTACGATGGGGTATGGATTCCCGGCAGCTATAGGCGCTCAGGTCGGAAAACCCGATTCGGTGGTGTTCGATATTGCGGGTGACGGCTCCATACAAATGAATATACAGGAGCTTGCCACAGCCGTTCAGCACCATATACCGGTAAAAATCGCGATTTTGAACAATCAGTACCTCGGAATGGTTCGCCAGTGGCAGGAACTGTTTTTCAACAAGCGGTATTCCGGTACGTGTATCGATTGTCAGCCCGATTTTGTCAAGCTCGCCGAGGCATACGGCGCTCACGGTATCCGGGTGGAAAAACCCGAAGAAGTCCGGGGTGCGGTCGAAAAGGCTATCGGCATCGACGGGCCTGTCATCCTCGACTTTATAGTCGATCGTGAGGAAAACGTCTGGCCGATGGTTGCGCCGGGTGCTCCCATCTCTAATGTCATGGAGGGGGACTGATATGAGACATACGATTTCAGTCACAGTCGAAAATAAATTCGGTGTTCTGGCGCGAGTGAGCGGATTGTTTTCGTCACGGGGCTATAACATCGACAGTCTCACGGTCGGCGAGACACACGATCCGTCTGTGTCACGCATGACCATTGTGGTTCGCGGTGACGACCGCGTTCTCGATCAGGTCATAAAACAGCTCGACAAGCTTGTGGATGTCATCGAAGTCCGGGATTATCCCATAGGAAGCTATGTCGGACGAGAGCTTATGATGGTGAAGATCGCCTGCGAGAACGGCAGAAGAACGGAGATACTGGAGATTGCCAATATCTTCCGCGCCAAAACCATCGATATCGGGCATACGTCCATGATTCTCCAGATTACCGGCGATGAAGAGAAGATCGCGGCATTTCTGGAACTCATGATGCCCTTCGGTATTCTGGAAGTGGCACGGACCGGGAAAGTCGCCATGCTCAGGGAACTGAACGGTATGCTCGAGAAGTGATACGGTTGACGATGCGGGCGGTATTTATGCCGCCCGCACACTCCCGCCGGCAAGAGGCGAAAGACAGTGCCGTCATATCGGGAACAACCGTATGTAAGATACATTTACATTGCCTTAATGAAACGGATAGACTATTTTTATGACCGCCTGAAAAACTGAAATTCTGCCTGACAATTGAACACAGTGATAATTAGACAATACCTGTAACATTCAACTCAACAGTTTGCGGAGGCGCACCATGAAGATGTACTACGACAAGGATGCCGACAGTGCCGTTTTGAAGAACAAGACGATCGCCATCATCGGTTTCGGATCTCAGGGACATGCACAGGGTCAGAACCTGCGGGATTCCGGTTACAACGTAATCGTTGCCGAACTTGAAGGCACTGACAATTACAAACTTGCGGTCGAAGCCGGTTTCAAACCCATGTCCGCCGCAGAAGCCGCCGAAAAGGCAGATATCGTGCAGATTCTATTGCCCGATCAGGTGCAGGCGGTTGTATACAAAAAAGAGATCGAAAAAGGTCTCAAGCCCGGTAATGCCCTTGTCTTCTCCCACGGCTTCAATATTCATTTCGGACAGATTGTCCCGCCGAAGGATGTCGATGTGTACATGGTTGCGCCCAAAGGCCCGGGTCATCTCGTTCGCCGCGTATACGAGCAGGGCGGCGGTGTTCCCTCGTTGATCGCTGTATACCAGGACGCGTCGGGTAAAGCCAAAGAGCTTGCGCTCGCACACGCATGCGGTATCGGAGCGGGACGCGCCGGTATCATCGAGACGACATTCCTCGAGGAAACCGAGACCGATCTTTTCGGAGAACAGGTAGTTCTTTGCGGCGGTCTGACAGAACTGATCCGCGCAGGTTTCGAAACCCTTGTCGATGCGGGATATCAGCCCGAAGTGGCGTACTTCGAATGCCTCCACGAAGTCAAGCTGATCGTTGACCTCATCTATGAAGGCGGCATCGCGAATATGCGGAGTTCCATCAGCGACACTGCGGAGTACGGTGATCTGGTTACCGGGCCGCGTATCATTACCGATGAAACACGCGAAGAGATGCGTCAGATTCTCGCCGAAATACAGTCCGGTGAATTTGCCCGCGAATGGATTCTCGAAAACCAGGCGGGTCGCCCGGTTTACAACGCGCTGAAACGTCAGGGTGAGGAACATATCATCGAGCAGGTCGGTACCAAACTCCGCGCCATGATGCCCTGGCTGAAAAAATAACGGATAATTTTTCAGGGTTTCAGGTTTATAATGTTTGAAAACCTGACATCCTGATTGTTTCGTTGCCTTACAAAAACTCATTCTTTTGGAGGGAGGTGATCGTAGTGGAAGGCTGTTCCACGGGTCTCGATGCGGGTGGACTTAGACGACTATCAATGTGGCGGTATATTTTGAACAGCCGCACATCGTTCACCCGGATTCAAGAGGATAACCGGTCATGAGTGAAAACAGAGTAATAATATTCGATACGACGCTCAGGGACGGGGAACAATCGCCCGGTGCATCTCTGAGCGTAAGCGACAAAGTACAGATAGCCCGGCAGCTCGAGCGCCTTGGCGTGGATATCATCGAAGCCGGATTTCCTGTGTCTTCGGAGGTGCAGTTCGAGGCTGTGCAGGCTTGCTCCGCAGAGGTGAAGAACGTATCTGTATGCGGCCTTGCACGTGCGATGGAAAAAGACATCGTCAGCGCGGGCAAGGCTCTCAAGGAAGCCGCACGGCCCCGTATCCACACCTTCATTGCCACATCGCCGATACATATGGAGCACAAGCTCCATAAAAAGCCCGAAGAGGTTTTGAAAATGGCTGTCGAGGCGGTGAAGCTGGCGAAAAGCCTGGTTGATGATGTCGAGTTCAGCGGAGAGGATGCGTTCCGGAGCGATCCCGGATTCCTGAAAGAAGTGACAGCCGCAGTGATCGATGCCGGTGCTTCTACGGTCAATATCCCCGATACTGTTGGGTATGCCCTGCCGTCGGAGTTCGGAGCGTTTATCAGGGATATCGTGGAGAATGTACCCAATCTCGGCAATACGATTATCAGCGTTCACTGTCACAACGATCTCGGACTGGCGACAGCTAATTCGCTCATGGCGGTTCTGAATGGGGCGCGCCAGGTGGAAGTCGCGGTCAACGGTCTCGGCGAACGCGCAGGCAACGCTTCTCTCGAGGAAATCGTGATGTCTCTCGAGGTGAGAAAAGAACTGACGGGAATCGGTACGTCGATCAATACACGTGAGATTTACCGGACGAGCCAGCTTGTCTCGAACCTGACAGGCATTCGTGTTCAGCACAACAAGGCGATTGTCGGGGCAAATGCATTTGCCCACGAGTCAGGCATCCATGTGGACGGTCTCCTGAAAAAACGCCAGACCTATGAGATCATGACTCCCGAATCGATCGGACTCACCGATATGAAGATCGTTCTCGGCCGTCATTCGGGAAGGCACGGTTTCCAGAAACGCCTCGAGGATATGGGATACCGGCTGTCGAAGGAAGAAGTCGATGCCGCGTTCGATCGTTTCCTCAAGGTGGCGGACAAGAAGAAGGAAGTCTTCGACGAGGATCTCGCTGCGATTGTCGAGGATGAAATACACCGGACACCGGCGTTCTTCGTGCTTGAATACTTTCATATATCAAGCGGATCGACAACCATTCCCACATCGACTGTACGTATGATGGTCGGGGAAACATCCATGCAGGAATCCGCATGGGGTGACGGCCCGGTGGACGCCACGTTCAAGGCGATCAATAAAATCGCCGGTATCGATATCAAACTCGGAGAGTATTCACTCCGTGCCGTGACCGAAGGAACCGAAGCGATGGGTGAGGTTTCGCTCAAGATGCTGGTGAACGACAGATTCACCATCGTCGGCCGCGGTGCTTCCACAGATATACTCGAAGCCTCGGCAAAAGCGTATGTGGACGGTCTCAACAAGATAAAACAGCGTTATGACACCGAAGCCGGTGCTCAGGATATACCGAAGGGAGAAGTCTGATGGGAATGACCATTACTGAAAAAATCCTTGCCGCTCATGCCGGGAAGGACATGGTCAGGCCGGGCGAATTACTGAATGCGAAACTGGATATCATCATGTGTCACGATGTCACTACCCCTCCGGCGGTCAGTATGCTGGAAAAGCGGGGCATGGACAGCGTGTCTGACCCGGAAAAAATCGTGGTGATACCCGACCATTTCGTCCCGAACAAGGATATAAAGAGCGCGGAACTCGCGAAACGTCTTCGAGACTGGGTGAAACGGCATAATATTCCCAACTATTACGAAGTCGGCAGGAACGGCGTCTGTCATGCGGTTCTGCCGGAAGACGGCTGGGTACTGCCGGGAAGAACGATAGTCTGCGGTGATTCGCACACCTGTACCCACGGTGCGCTCGGTGCCTTTTCCACCGGTGTCGGTTCCACCGATCTCGCGGCGGCGATCTATTCGGGCGAACTCTGGTTCAAGGTGCCGGAGTCCATAAAATTCGTGCTCGGTGGCACGCTCGCCGACGGGGTATATTCAAAGGATATCATCCTCGAAATAATAAGACGCATCGGAGTGGACGGCGCCAATTACATGGCGATGGAATTCACCGGGCCGGTGATCGATGCACTCTCTGTCGAAGCGCGGATGACCATTTCGAATATGGCCATCGAAGCGGGCGGCAAGAGCGGCATCATCAATCCCGACGATAAAACCATTGCATATGTCCGTGAACGGAGCAGCGATGACTTCACCGTCTATACCTCCGATCCGGATGCCGAATATGCCCGTGTCATGGAAATCGACTGTGCGGAACTGGAACCGCTCGTGGCGTTCCCGCACCTGCCCTCCAACGGTCGAAAGGCAAAAGATTCCACCGATGTGAAGATCGATCAGGTGTATATCGGTTCCTGCACCAACGGCCGTATCGAAGACCTCCGTATCGCCGCGAATATCCTTAAGGGCAGGAAAATCGCCGGTGGTTTACGGTGTATCGTTGTCCCCGCCTCGACGAAGGTGTGGAAGCAGGCGAACGCCGAAGGATTGTTCGATATATTCACGGAGGCGGAATGCGTGGTATCGTCGCCCACATGCGGTGCGTGTCTCGGCGGCTGGATGGGTGTGCTCGCTGCGGGCGAGAAATGTCTGTCCACGACGAACCGCAACTTTGTGGGACGTATGGGTTCGCCAGAAAGCGAAGTATATCTTGCAAGCCCGGCAACAGCCGCGGCAACCGCTTTGACGGGATATATCACCGATCCGAGGGATTTCTTACAATGATTGAACGAACGGCGGTTCGCTTCATCGGCGGGCCGCCGGAGGAGATAGAACGATGAGAGGAAAAGCGCACGTATACGGCCGGGCGCACATAAATACCGATGAAATCATCCCGGCACGGTATCTGGTCACCGACGACGAGGCGGAACTGGCGAAGCATGCCATGGAAGACCTCGACGCCGGTTTCGTGGAAAAAGTCAGCCCCGGTGATTTCATTGTCGCCGGTGACGATTTCGGGTGCGGATCGTCGCGGGAACATGCGGTGTGGGCGCTCCGCGGCGCGGGGATCGCCTGTGTCATAGCCGAGAGTTTCGCCCGTATCTACTACCGTAATTCGGTCAATAACGGGTTCCCGGCGGTTGAATGCAAAGAGATAACGAAGTCGGTGGCTGACGGTGACGAACTCGATATCGATCTCGAAGGCGGCAGCATCAGAAACCTGACAAAGGGCACAGAGTTCTCCTTTGTCCCCATTCCGGGTTTCGTGTTCGATATCGCCAATGCGGGAGGTTTGCTGGAATATATTAAAAAGGGCTGAATATCCGAATGTTCGGCTCAGGTGTAAACAGAAACGAATATTTTTTTCAGCATTGAATGAATTAACCCGAAATATTATTCATAAAAATAATAAAAAATCTCTGTAGATTCGTTATACCTTGTCATTCTGAACGAAGTGAAGAATCTCGTAGTTATTTCTTCCGGTTCTTCCTTTAACTCGAATAGACAATCCAGGAATCATAGCAAAAAGTAATACATTATTATGACCCGAAAAAATTTGTGAATTATTCAGACTAAAAAATGCTAACTGTTTTTACGGAGGAACCATTGAAACGTATAGCTGTGATAGGTGGTGACGGTACCGGACCGGAAGTTGTCGCCGAGGCTCTGAAATGCCTCGAAGCGGTTGCTGATAAGGTCGGATTTACCTATGAAACCGAAGATTTCGACTGGGGCGGCGACAGATACCTCGAAACCGGCGAAGTGCTGCCGGATGATGCGGCCGAAACACTGAAGAAATTCGATGCCGTTCTCCTCGGCGCGATCGGTCATCCAAAGGTGAGGCCCGGAATCCTCGAAAAGGGTATTCTTCTCTCCCTCAGATTCGCCCTCGACCAGTATATCAATCTGCGTCCGGTGAAGCTGTATCCGGGTGTCGAGACGCCGCTTAAGGACAAAGGTCCCGATGATATCGATTTCGTGGTCGTCCGGGAGAATACGGAAGGTCTGTATACCGGTTCCGGCGGCTTCATGAAAAAGGGTACCGCCGACGAAATCGCGGTTCAGGAGTCCATCAATACCAGAAAAGGTGTCGAACGGTGTCTACGGTTTGCATTCGAGGTCGCCCGCAAACGCGATAAAAAGAAAACGCTGACCCTGTGCGGCAAGACGAACGTTCTGACATATGCTTTCGATCTCTGGGAGCGCGCCTTCCATGAGATCGGCGAGAAGGATTATCCTGATATCAAGCGTGACTATGCCCATGTCGATGCCACTTGTATGTGGATGGTGAAAAATCCCGAATGGTTCGACGTGATCGTGACCGACAACATGTTCGGCGACATCATAACCGACCTCGGCGCGGTCATTCAGGGTGGCATGGGTATCGCCGCGGGCGGGAATCTCAATCCCGAAGGTGTGTCCATGTTCGAACCGATCGGCGGCAGCGCTCCGAAGTACACCGGCAAAGGCGTGATCAATCCCATGGCTTCAATCATGAGTGCCCAGATGATGCTCGACCAGCTCGGTGAAGAGAAGGCCGCTGACATCCTCGAAAAGGCCTGCATGAACGTTATTTCCGGGCGAATGAAAAGCATGGCCGCCGGAAAGATGGGCATGTCGACCTCCGAAGTCGGTGATGCAGTGGTTGAAGAGATAGGAAAAATGTAATCCGGTTATCCAGTTTGTTAAGCATATGTCAAAATATCCACAAATTTGCTTCATGACTCCCCTCGGCTATGCCGAGTCCCCCCTACAAGGGGGGATGTCCGAAGGACAGGGGGGTAGGTTTTAAGCAATTGCCGAATGGAAACACAAAAGCTTAGTTAAATTGATAACCGGGAAATGTAATTATCGATAATGTATCTCGTGATATAATCGGGGATATAAAACCGGAACTCACTTTTGATTTTTTGAAACAGTGATGAGAAACAGATATGAGTTCCGGTCAATAGTGTCCGGGTAAATTTGATCGTACATCGGATAAAACACTGATAATACTGCGATGAAATATTTACCGCAATGTAACCGTTTGATTGTTACACTCACCCCCGCCAGTCTACGCGCTTTAAGCGCTTCGACTCGGCGACCTCTCTCGCATTGCGAAAGAGGGGTGACACACACCGATAAACCCTGATGTGGCAGGTCTCCCCCTCTTTGAAAATTTCAGAGAGGGGGCCGGGGGGTGAGTCAAAAACGGGTGATTTATGCACTTGGTTCATGGATTTACCGGACAGATGTGAGTTCCGGTGAAAATATATAGTATGGTTGGAAGTTTATTGTCACTGACTTGCTGTGTCAGTCAAATGCTTCCGGAGTGATCAGAAAAAGGAAACAACGGTGCCGGAAACATCTCAAAAAACGAGATTCGTTGACATCTACGATTCCACACTGCGCGACGGCGCCCAGGCGGAGAATATCGGATTCAGTCTCGAGGACAAGCTTCTCATCGCCGGTAAACTCGACGAGATCGGCATTCACTATCTGGAGGGAGGATATCCTAATCCCACTAATCCGAAAGATGTCGGGTTCTTCCGTCATGTGAAGACGCTCGGGCTGAAACGGACAAAAGTTGCCGCATTCGGATCGACCATGCGGGCCAGGAATCGGGCTGAAAACGATCCCGGTCTCCGGGCGCTGCTCGATGCTGATACTGAAATTGCGACCATTTTCGGGAAATGCTGGGATCTCCATGCGACCGACGTTCTCAGGATCACACTCGATCAGAATCTCCGAATCATCGAGGATTCGGTACGGTTTCTCGTGTCCGAAGGAAGGCGGGTGTTTTTCGATGCCGAGCATTTTTTCGACGGGTATAAAGCGAATCCCGGTTATGCACTGAAAACACTTGTTGCGGCGGAAAACGGCGGCGCGGAAATCGTTGTTCTCTGCGACACCAACGGCGGCAATATGCCTGATGCGGTCGGGCGCGCGTGCGACGATGTCATGGGACATATCGGTATTCCTTTTGGCATTCACTGTCACAACGACGCCGGGTTGAGCGCAGCGAACACGCTCGAAGCGGTGATTCACGGGGCGTGCCACGTTCAGGGTACGATAAACGGTATAGGCGAACGGTGCGGGAACGACAATCTCTGCACCTCGATTCCGAATATCAGGTTCAAGCTCGGTATACAGAGTCTGCCTGAGGAGAAGATGAAGGAATTGATGGCTGTATCTCGTTTCGTATCCGAGATCGCCAACGAGTATCACAACCACCGTCAGCCCT
>Ga0068713_1003414_pt1 | contig 13886 bp, 15 predicted proteins | sample MTBAKSrepl2MetaG_FD_62223 | JGI IMG/M metagenome (GOLD analysis project Ga0068713, IMG submission 62223) | Enrichment culture microbial communities om Arthur Kill intertidal strait, New Jersey, USA, that are MTBE-degrading - MTBE-AKS2 (Arthur... | ecosystem: Environmental > Aquatic > Marine >...
TGCCGTAGGGCACAACCCGGACCCGCACCTCGCCGGGCGGAGCGGGTTTGCCGAGCAGCCGGCGCAGCCCTTCGCGAACCGTTCCGCCCAGCATGTGGCCAAACGTGTTCATCTTGATCACTTTTCCTGTCATGCCGTCGGTGGCCGTCGATGCCGCCCACACTGCCTTTTGCGCGGGAACCTCGGGAGGGCGCGCCCACATCCGCACAATGGTGGGAAAGACCTTGAGCTTCTCCTCCGATCCGCTGATCACCTCCACTTCGGTCAGCAGGTCGGTCAGCATCATTCCGGGGTGAAAGGCGAACACCCCCACCCCGCTGCCGGCGTGTTCCTTCGCCAGGGCCAGCGTGAACACCCGCGTCCAGGTCTTGCTGGAGCCGTAAGCGTTTTGGAATGGGGAAGGACTGTCATAGCCCTGCCCCAGGATATTCAGCAATTTGCCCGCTTTGCGCGGCAGGAAGTGTTTCAGCGCGACATGCGAGCCGTTATAGACACCGGCGATGTTGGTTTGCAGCACGCTGTGGAAGGTGCTGGGAGAAAAGCCCATCGTGGGGCCGTAAGGCCCGGCGATCGCGGCGTTGTTGATCCACACATCAAACTTCCCGAAACGCGCCGCAGCCAGATCAGCCAGCTTCTCAACCTGCTCCAGCTCGGCCATATCACAGGCCTGCCCGGCGGCGCGTTCGCCTCCCTCCAGCTCAAGCAGCGCTTTTTCCACCCTTTCCGCGCGGCGCGAAGCAATCACGACCTGCGCCCCGGCCTGCAAAAAGGCCCGCGCCATTGCCAGTCCAAACCCGCGCGTCCCGCCTGTGATCACGACAGTTTTACCCGAAAAATTTTCCAAAGCGAACCTCCGCCAACCCCAACAGGGTTGTTCATTTCTCCTGGTTTTGACAGGTTAATTTTACAGCACTTATGAAGAATATCCCGGCAGTCATTGCCGGCTTCGGATATCGTGGAGCGCATCATCGCTTGCCGTTCATTTGTGCCAGAAAATACGCGGCGGGAATCTTGACTGGATGACGGGCCTTGACCGCTGTGCTATAATCTCCATAAGCAACCCGCATCACAGGCTGATCTCACAAGTAAATCAGGACAGGTGACCCATGCCCAATGTCGGCATCCAATACCCTAATCCCGGGCCGTTTGACGGCTACCTCCAGTTTGAAGCCTGCGCTCCTGGCGTCTCAGGAGTGTGGTATACCGGCTATGTCCGCGCCGATGAAAGCCTGGCGTGCTACATGGCGGTCTTCGAGGCCGGCGCAGAAATTACAGCCGACGCGAAGCAAGCCATTTACACCCAGAAGTTCTATCCCCGCGAGGCCCCCATCACCGAACGGATCGCCCTCCCGCGGCCCGGGACCTATATCATCGCTTACCGCGGGCAAAAACTGACCGGCAGCCTGCTGAACCTGTTCCGCAAATCCTCCGCGGTGCGCGGCCAGCTTTTCCTCGATATCACCGACTGGGATTTTGGCCCCGGAAAAACCCGCCCCATCAATCCCGAATCGATCACCCTGGTCGATTTGGGAAACCCAATCCCCAAAATCATCCCGGACGACACAGACTGCTGAACCCATACTTCCCCTGAAACAGCAAAAGCACTTTCATTTCGCTGAAGTGTTTTTGCATGGAAATCATAAGGCTCTCTTACTCAGAGAGACTTTTCATGGATACGAGTATAAAGCAGGCGCTGTTATTGGAGCACCTGGTTGGATTCGTGGCCCGGCAGCAGGTCGGTGAAAATCTCATCCAACTCCAGCCGTGCGATCTGGGCCACATCGTCGCACACCGCTGCGTTCCCGCCGCCGACAATCTGCAGCGCGATGTACCGCTCCCAGTCGGGCGAATACTGTGCCAGGGCGATTGTCGCGGGAGACAGCCGGTTGGTCAACACCTCCCACACCACCACCGCCGTGATCGGGTGGAGCTTGCTGATCAACTGAACCCATTCTTTGGGCACATCGGGAGGCAGTTGAAATTCAACAGCCATCCTGCGGATGCCATCATCCATGTTCGGGTTTTCTCCTCATCCCACAGAATAATTTCCGCATTATTATACCGTAGTTCCCCGGCGAACGCCGGGCACCTTTCCCGGCGCAATACACGCCCATCCCCGGACACCTCCGGAGGATGTATAATAAAGGCAGGTCCCATAAAATATTCTTTAACCAACAGTAAATGGGATGGAGGTAAACCAATGGCAATCCGAAATACACCGGAAGAACGACAGATCATGAAACTGATTGAGGAGATGCCCGTTCCGGCAGAAATCAAAACCGCCTGGGATGAGCAGATCCGCAAATTTGGAATGAACCAGGAACTGGCCGAGGAGATCCGCCAGAAACTCAATCTGGATTCAGATGACGAAGCCGAGACAGCGCGCCTGGCACGTTTTGCCACCGAGTTCGCACGGCTGGTAAAGCGCTGGCAGTTCGCCGAACAATCTCGCAATTTCAAAAAACGATAACATTCACCTGCTTGAATACCCCATCCGCGGATCAAGGAGAATAACTCAATGCGCGAAATTTTACCCGAAATCGAACGCTGGCGCGCGGCGGGCAAACAGGTCGCCCTGGCGACCGTGGTTAAAGTTTACGGCTCCGGCCCGCGCCCGCTGGGCGCAAAAATGGGGATTTCCTCCGAGGGAGAGATGGTTGGTTCGGTCAGCGGGGGCTGTGTGGAAGGGGCCGTCGTGCAGGAAGCGCTTGCCGTGCTGAAGACCCGGCAGCCCAGGCTGCTGGAGTACGGCATCGCGGACGAAACCGCGTTCAGCATCGGTCTGTCCTGCGGTGGCATGATCCACGTGTTTGTGGAACCTCTGGACTGGTGACAATGGAGATGAAATCATATGCCGGCAATCCTTGACACATTGACCGGGAACATCCAGAAAGAAAAACTGGTCGCGCTGGCGACAGTTATTTCCGGGCCTGGCACCGGCGGCAAGCTCCTCATCTGGCCGGACGGCGCTACTCTGGGAGGGTTGGGGACAGACGCCCTTGACCGGCAGGTTGTCCTGCGCGCCCGCGAGCTGTTCCAATCGCTGAACCCGGAACGCGTTTCCCTGGAAATGGGCGCGGAGACCGTCGAAGTGTTCATCGATGTATTCCCTCCCCCCTCCAGACTGATCATCATCGGCGCGGTTCACATCGCCATTCCACTGGTCAGTTTCGCCAAAACCCTCAACCTGCACACCATCGTTATTGACCCCCGCGCCGCTTTTGCCACCCGCGAGCGTTTCCCCAACGCGGATGAGTTGATTATTCAGTGGCCAGCCGAGGCGCTCAACGCCATAAATATCAATGAATCCACCTTTATCGTGACTCTGTCGCATGACGAGAAACTGGATAATCCGGCTCTGGAAGCCGCTCTCAACAGCCCGGCGCGTTATATTGGCGCGTTGGGTTCCCGGAAAACACACGCTAAAAGAGTGTCGGCGTTGAAAGCGTCCGGCCTGACCGATGAACACATTGCCCGCATCCACGCCCCGATCGGCCTCAACATTGGCGCGCGCGGGGCCGAGGAAATCGCCCTGTCGATAATCGCCGAAATCACCGCGGTGGATCACGGGATCAATTTAAACCTTTAAGAGTTAGAATCCACAAAGGAGGCTCTTTCATGAGCCTCCTTTGTGTTTTAAAATAATGTTGAAAGTTCTCATTTTGTAGGATCCCCTCTCACCCTTAAACGCCATATCCACCTCAGGAGAAGCCAAAATGCTGCCCAACACAACCCAATTTTCCGCCAGCCGCAGACCCGCCAGGCGTGCGGTCTGGTTGGCACTGTGCCCGACGCTGGTTCTTATTTTCATCACGGCCGCCTGTCGCCTGCCAGAAATATTTTCGAAGGAGTCCACCACCGGGCAGGATGAAGATTTGGATTGATTATCGGGATCCAAAATCACCCGGCCCATATTCTGATCGGCACGATCCAGCCCTGACCCTGTGTTCTTCACGCAGACGGCGTTGATCCGCGCGCCGTCTGCGTTAATTTAACGTCGTCTTTTTTTTCAAAAAGCAATTTCAAATATTCTTATATTAAATGAATTGACGAACAGATGGAGGCATGCTATCATCCTTAATAGTACTATTATTTTTTTCATTCCGCACATTAACAATCCGATTTTTTGGTTTTTTGGACTTATTTTTTTGGAGGAATTATAATGAGTTCTGATTTTATCATTCGTTTAATTGGCATGATCGTTTTTTCTGTTTTGGGTGTTTATGGGGGTGTATATCTGGGGAATCTGGCAAACGTCAACCCCACCCCAAACACATTGTCGGTTGAGGTGTACGCGATAACCGTTGGCATGGTTGGCGCGTTGGCAGGGTTGATCCTGTCCCCCTTCATCACGACACGTCCCATTCGAGCTTTGCGGTCGGTATTAGGCCAAATTTCTGCTCAAAAGCTGCTGGCAGCCCTGATAGGTTTTATCTCCGGGCTGATCATCGCGGCTCTGTTGGCATTCCCGCTGTCCCTTCTTCCCAAACCCTTCGGAAGCATTTTGCCCTTCATCGGTGTGCTGATTTTTGGTTATCTGGGTGTGGCAGTTTTCATGATGCGCCAGAATGACATCTTCAATATCTTATCTTCGGTAACCCAAAAATCCGGCAGCGGCAGCCCGGCGTCGGATGATAAAATGGGGTTTGCGGAAGGGCGCTCCATCCTGCTGGACACCAGCGTGATCATCGACGGGCGGATCGCGGATATTGCCCGAACAGGGTTTATCCCCGGGTCACTGCTGATCCCCCGCTTTGTGCTTGCCGAGCTGCAGTATATCGCCGATTCACCGGACAGCCTGCGCCGCCAGCGCGGACGCCGCGGCATGGAAGTCCTTTCTCAAATCCAGAAGGAACCCTCCATTCCGGTGCGTGTGAGTGATATCGATGTGGAAGGCGTGCGCGAAGTGGATGACAAACTGGTGATCCTGGCGCGACAGATGAAATGCCCCATCCTGACCAATGACTACAATCTCAACCGGATCGCGGAATTACAGGGCGTGATGGTGTTGAATGTTAACGAACTGGCCAATGCCGTCAAATCCATTTTGCTCCCCGGCGAAATTCTGAACCTGACCGTCATCCAGGAAGGCAAGGAAACCGGCCAGGGGGTTGGCTATATGGAAGACGGCACCATGGTCGTGGTTGAGAATGGAAAAGATTACATCCACAGAGAAATTAACGTCTTTGTTACCAAGGTTTTGCAAACCGCGGCAGGCCGGATGATTTTCGCGAAACCTGAAGACCACACATAAGATTAAAAGTCGTAAGGAGATTACCGGATGGGCCAGAAGATTTACAACACGCTGACACGTAAAATAGAAAATTTTGAAACTGTTGAACCGGGCAAGGTTCGCCTGTATGTGTGCGGGCCGACAGTTTACAACAAAGCTCACATCGGGCATGCCATGTCAGCGCTTGTATTTGATATTATCCGCCGCTATCTCGAGTATCGCGGCTATGAAGTGAACCATGTCATGAATTTCACTGACGTCGATGATAAGATCATCAAACGCGCCAGTGAGCTGGGGATGGATCCCTTTGCATTGGGAAAACAATATATCGATGAGTATAGACAACATATCGCGGATCTGAACATCTTGCCTCCTACCATTACTCCCTATGCTACCCAGGAGATCGACCAGATTGTCGATATGATCCAGGGTTTGATGGACAAAGGGTACGCCTACGAAGTGGACGGCGATGTTTATTTCCGCGTTGAAAAGGACAAAGATTACGGCAAGCTCTCTGGACGCCGGATTGAAGACATGCAATCCGGTACCCGGATTGAAATCGATGACCGGAAAGAGAGCCCGATCGATTTCGCGCTGTGGAAAGCAGCCCGTCCCGGTGAACCCTCCTGGGAGACGCCCTGGGGCCAGGGCCGCCCAGGCTGGCATATTGAATGTTCGGCGATGAGCCGCCACCATCTGGGAGACGAGATAGACATCCACGGCGGTGGGAACGATCTGGTTTTCCCACACCATGAGAACGAGATTGCCCAGACTGAATGTCTTACCGAGAAAACTTTCGCCCGATATTGGGTCCATCACGGCATGCTGCAGTTGAGCGGTGAAAAAATGTCCAAGTCAATTGGCAACCTCATCACCGTTGAAGACTATCTGGAAAAGCACAGCGCCAATTCGTTCCGCATGCTTATCCTTAATTCTTACTACCGCAACCCCCTCACTTACAACGAGGATATTGTGGAGCAGGCTGAAAAGGGAATTGATCGTTTGCGCTCGGCTTTGAAACCCGAACTGCCTGGCGCGAAGGGCGCGCCAGCCGCCAGCCTGGCCGTGCTGGAAGAGCAGATCGAAAGTGCCAGAAATGGGTTTCTTGAAGCCATGGATAATGACTTCAACAGCGCGGGCGCGTTGGGCAACCTGTTTGATCTGGTACGGGTCATCAACCAGACTCGGGCGGATGGCGCCACCAGCCAACAGCTGCTGCCCGCGCAGCAGTTGATCCTGGAGCTGACCGGCGTACTGGGATTGCGGCTTGAAGAAGAAGGCCAGGGAAAACAGGCCGCGGATCCATTCATCGACCTTCTGGTTGAGGTCCGCCTGGAACTGCGCAAACAAAAACAGTTTGCCCTTTCCGACTTGATCCGTGACCGCCTGACTGGGTTGGGGGTAACCCTCGAGGACAGTAAAGAAGGAACGACCTGGCACTGGTAAATTCAGCAACACGGGCAGCTTTCGGGCTGCCCGTCGTTTTGGTACAGCTTATTACGCAAAGGAAAACGATGAAAGAATGGATCACCGGTCGTAACCCGGTTTATGAAGTACTTCAGGCACGTCGAAGGCACTTTTTTCGATTGTGGATCGCCAAAGGCGTCAAACCTCAGGATCGTCTGGTGGAGATTGTCCGGACCATGCAGGGCTTTAACCTTCCGGTTGAAGAAGTGCCCCGCAGCCAGCTTGACCCGCTCAGCGAAAGCCACCAGGGCGTGGCCCTTCAGGCAAGCGATTATCCTTACAGTACCTTGCAGGATATTCAGGCGCTGGCCAAAAAACGTGAAGAACCCTTGTTTGTTCTGCTCCTGGATGTGATCCAGGACCCTCAGAACCTCGGCACCCTCATCCGCACCGCGGAAGCGGTCGGCGTTCACGGCATTGTCATGCCGGGGCGCAGGGCGGCCGGCGTGACCCCCGCCGTTGTTCATGCTTCCGCCGGTGCCAGCGAACACATGCTGATCGCCCAGAGCAATATCGCGCAGGCCATCAGCGTCTTTAAAGAAGCCGGCGCGTGGTCCATTGGACTGGAAGGCAGCGCGGAAGCGCAGCCGGTATCCAGAGTCAACCTCAAAGGCCCGCTTGCGCTGGTGGTCGGCAGCGAGGGAGATGGGATGCGAAAGCTGGTCCGCGATTCGTGTGATATTCTGATGAAGCTCCCCATGTACGGGCGCATCGAATCTCTTAACGCCGCAGTGGCTGGTTCAGTTGCTCTGTACCTGGCGCTCCAATCCCGGATGCAGGAGTAAACGCAGATCGCCCAAACTGGGGATCTGAGCCTCTCCCACTCAAAAAGAATAAGCACCATTGCTGTCTATCGTGACGGCGCAACCTTCCCCGGACAGAATATTTTAGGGTAAAATAAGAGGCGCTGATTGAAAAGGATGCAATTCTGCAACTTTGCTCTTTGGAATATTTCCAAAAAAGCCCGGCATAATCGTCTTCAACGAACATCCTGGTCTCATAAGATCAGGTGTTTTGCTGTCAGAAACTTAATGGTTCTCTCGCAAGTTGGTTGAATTTTGTAAGTTGGGTTGAGCGATGCATGGTTGGCCCAATCCTGGCAAGGATCAAAGCGATACCCAACAACATAAGCCAGGTGTTCGGTTACGGGGCTATGTGTGAAATGAGGTCTTATGAACAGCGAGAGAACCGCTTAACTGGATAACCAGATAAAACGAGTATATAAGGAAGAATAACAGGTATGTTACCCACCCAGAACGAATTTCCCTATGAATTTATCGACAAAGTGTTGATTCCCGAAGAAGATATCAAAAAGCGCGTCTGTGAATTGGGCGCGCAGATCACCGAAGATTACAAAGACTCCGAGAACTTACTCCTGCTGGGTTTGTTGCGGGGCAGCGTGATGTTCATCACCGACCTGATGCGGAAAATCAACCGCCCGATGACCATGGACTTTATGTCAGTTTCTTCCTATTCCGGCTCTGAATCAAGCGGTTTCGTCAGGATCGATTCGGACCACAAGACCAATATCCATAACTGGGATGTTATCCTGGTGGATGATATCGTGGACTCGGGGTTGACACTCTATACCGTCCGCAAGCTGCTCACCGACCGCAAGCCAAAAAGTCTCAAGATATGCACCATGCTCGATAAACCCGACCGCCACAAAGTGGACTTACCCATTGATTACATTGGCTTCCAGATTCCGGATTATTTTGTTGTAGGTTACGGGCTTGATATAGACGAGAAAGGCAGGAACCTGCCCTATATCGCGTCGGTTGACCTGGAGAAATACCAGGCCATGCTCAAAAGAGAAAATGCCAAATAGTTTCCAGTAAACAACATCGATTCTACTTAATAGCCAACAAGACGACGGACTCAATTTGACCGTCGTCTTTTCATTTTCGCATTGTTTTTCGAGTTATCCAATTTGGGAAGCACGATGGCACCCGGTCAGCTTTCACCTTCCTTTGGGTACCCCTGCTTTCCGGGGATCACCCCTCTTACGCCTCCCCGCGGGCGTTCCGCGTCGCCATCCCTGCGCGGGATGAAGTGTAAATGCGCGTGTGGAATGGTTTGTCCCGCCGAGACCCCGCAGTTCATCCCGATGTTAAATCCGGTGATACTGGCATCCTTTTCCAGAGCCTGGTCGCGGAGAATACGTACCAGAGCCAGCATGTCCTGCTGTTCTTCCAGTGTCATGTGGAAAAGGTCTGGGGTGTGCCGTCGGGTTAAGATCAGGAGATGCCCCTGTGTGACTGGATATTCATCCCGGATGGCAACCACCGTCCCGTATTCCGCCAGAATTTTATTCTCAATCCTGTGGGGACAGAAAATGCAAAGTTCATCCATGGCAAAGTCTGGTTGGACTTCAGTATTTTTTCCGGCCGCCATCACCACACTCCCGGATCCACAACCTGGCACTTCACGTTCGCGCCAGCGATCCCTTATCCGGTGGACCCTGTTTCAGGTTTGATTATACAACTTTGACCGGAGCTAGAACATGTCACTGGAAAATGTTTGTCATGAATGTGCTGGGTTTTACACCCAATCCGTGTTCCCCAATTTCGTGGAAAGCGCGCTCAGGAACATCCCGGCCGCAGCGTCATCCACAACCCGGTGGTCAATTGTCAGACTGAGCGGCAACACAAACCGCCATACCAATTGCCCTTCTCCGCGGAATGGCTCCTCCCGGATCTGGCCAACACCCAACATCGCGGTCTGCGGAGGGAGCAGGATGGGCGTGAAATAATCGATTCCATACATCCCGAGATTGGTGATGGTAAAAGTCCCGCCGGAGAGGTCTTCTCCGGTCAGATCGCCGGCTCTGGCTCGTTCGATCAGCCGGCGGGTTTCACCAGCGATCTCCGCCAGCGACTTGCGGTTTGCGTCACGTATCACCGGGACCACCAGACCGCTATCCAGTGAGACAGCCATCCCAATATGGATTGGCTTCACCAGGTGGATTTCCATTCCCTCCACATAGCTGTTCAAATTGGGGTGCTCGGCCAGCTTATCCGCCACCGCCTTGACCAGCAGGTCGGTGAAACTGACCTCCAGTTCGGGTTTGAGCGCCTGCTGGGCGGCCGCCAGACTGGTCACGTCGGCCCGTGCGTGCAGCGTCAATTGAGCGGAGTCATGGATGCTTTCCATCATCTTTCTGGCAGTTGCCTGGCGGATAGGGGGCATTTTGACAGCGGCTTCAGCAGGAGGAAAAGCAGCAGCAGGTGCGCTGATGGAATTGCGGACATCCTCTTCTGTGATCCGCCCATCTTTCCCGCTGCCCTCAATTTTGGCCAGGTCAATTCCAAACTTTTTTGCCAGCAGGCGCGCTTTGGGAGCGGCGAGCACAACGCGCTTCTCACCGGTTTTCTTTTCTCCCAAACCTGACTCCAACCGCGCTTCGCTTTCGGGAACATCTTCCCCGGCTTCCACCAGCACTGCCAGGAGGTCGCCGTTTTTCACCACCTTGTCTCTGGGCGCGAGAATGCGAGAGATCGTCCCGGTGATGGGTGACACGACCTCAAAGCTCACCTTGTCCATTTGGACTTCCAGCAATCGCTCGCCTTTCGCAACCGGCGCGCCTTCCATTTTGAACCATGCTACCACAACCCCTTCATCGGTCTGATCAGACAACTCGGGCAATCTGAATTCAACAGCCATATCCGCTCCAATCCCGAAAACGATCTGCGATGGCAGAGCAGAGTGATATGAAACTCCCTGCTCATACCCTGACACTTTTTATTTTACAGCATTATCTCCTTGACCGCAGTCTCAATCGCCTCGACGCCGGGGAAAGCGTACTGCGCCATCGGCCGGCTGTAAAGAATGGGAATATCAGGAACTGTTGGCCGTTTGATTGGCATTTCCAGATGGTACGGCGCCTCTTCTGCCGCGACCGCAGCGATCCATGATACAATTCAAACGCTATTGCAAACAGACGCAATAACACGGATAAACCTATCAAAGGACAGGACTATGGCATGCGAGCAGTTGTTCCTTCAGGAGTTAAAGAAAAAAGGCTACCGCTTCACCCCCCAGCGAGAAATTGTGCTGGAAATCATGCACCATCTTGAGAAGCCCGCCACCGCTGAAGAGATCTTTGTCCATGTTCAGGAAATCACCAAAACAGTCGACAAATCCACGGTTTACCGCACCCTGGACCTGCTGCAGGAGTTTGGGTTGGTGTCTGTGATCGATTCTGGCGAGAGGGAGCATCTCTACGAGCATCTGGGGACAGATGCGCCTCATCTTCACCTGGTGTGCGAATCCTGTGGAAAAATCATTGGGATAGGACAGGAATCTTTTTTGCCCTTCGCGGGCCATCTGTTGAAGACCACTGGCTTCGAAGTCTCGATTCAGAACACAACCATTCCGGGCCTGTGTGATACCTGCCGGGAAAATAAACATCAGGTGGTCGTGATTGAGCAGAGTACACAACAACCCACAATTCCTCTGGATTGATTTTTATCTGCCGGACAGCAGGTTATTGACCACCCGCCACAACTGGAGTTTTAAGATTGAATCCGTTACGCCTGTTTTTTGAAGAATTAGCCGCCGAATGGGACTCCCAACAGCCGCCCAACCGCGAGGAAGACCTGAGAGACCTGCTGCGACCTTTCCAGCACTTATTGGAACAGGCCGGCTCCATTTTGGAATTGGGGACAGGTACCGGCGCGCTGTCGCCCATCATCCTTAGTGCCACCCGGCACACCCAACTGGTCTCCGTAGACCTGGCTTACGCCATGCTGCGTAGAGCCCGGCAGCGGGTGGACGGAAACCATCTGGCTCAGACTGATATCCACACCCTGCCATTTTCCGACAAAAGTTTTGACCTTGCCATCTGCCATAACTGCTTCCCCCACCTGGTCGATAAACAGACAGCTTTGATCGAAATCCAGCGCACCCTGGTCAGCGGGAGCTGGCTGCTGATTCTGCACGATGGAAGCCGCGAAATGATTAACCGGATTCACCGCGAAGCGGCTAACCCGGTCATCCACAATGACCTCATTCCTCCCCCCAGAGAGGCTTTCAATATTTTAAACTCCTGTGGTTTTGAGGAAATCAGGGTGGAAGATACCAACCATTATTTCACATTGATCGGGAAAAAAAGCTAACATTTCCCTTCGCGGGCGATACCGCGGACAAGGTTCTTCCTGTTCGAGACAGGCAATGGACTACTTGTTTATAAAATCAGGGTTCCAGCCAGTCCAGGTTTTCCCAATCGCGCGCCCAATGCACCGGGTTTTTCCGGATATAATGCCGGGCGTATTCCAGCTTTTCAGGCGTACCCAGTTCCCGCTCAAAATAACCCCGCTCCCATAGCCTGAAATTGAATATCTCCCACCCCATCTGCCGGATGCTTTCCAGGTACTTCTCTTTTGTGCGGGTCTTGAAAACGGCGATTACTTCATTCAAAAAAGGTGGGTGCGGGTAAGAAGGTTCCATCTGCGCCTGAGGGGTTTCATCAATCTCAACAATGGCGTGAAAGTGGTTGGGCATTACAATGAATTCATCCAACCTCACCCCCACAAACTCCTCCGGGATTTGCCGCCAAAGAGCGGCGACCATCTCGCCAACCGGGTTTAACACCACCCGACCCCCCACCACAACGCCAAAGATCGACTCACCTTTTTCTACTCCCAGGGTAAAAAAGTAAGTTCCTGAGTGGTGCCGGTCTGGCTGGCCGGAAGAATTATCCTGAGAATATGGAAGAGGTGCGGGCATCAGATCAGATCACTCCTTTAAAATGGTCTGCAAAGCATGCCCCAATCTTACCCTGACTATGGCTGATCAGCAACCCCTCTAGACTCTCGCGGAATGTTCAAAACGCGCAAACAGCAAGCAAGATTGTCTTTCCAGCATCACCTGCTTTGGCCCTGGCTTCGTACTATGTCGCCGCGAGCCGCCCGGACGCTTTCCCGGTGGCGTGGCAGTCTTCTTCCCGGCTTTTTATCAACCCCACAAAACTTTGTGATCCTGGGTTCCCTCGCCTTTGCGATAAATCCTGACACCCCAATCAGGTCATGCTGAATCCCAACGAGGTGAGGCATCTCCGCACGCCTCTGAATTTCTTGTTGCGTTTCCAGCGCAGTTTTCCGGTAAACTGTATTGCTATCCATTCACTTTCGCTATAGAATCAGGTTATATCGAAACTCAGAAGGAAATCGTGAATAATCCTAACCTGTTTGAATCGGGCATTGCCGCAGCCCAAAGTGGAGACCGGGAAAAAGCGCGCGATCTGCTGTTGCGGGTGGTGGAAGAAAACCCCCACCACGAAGAAGCCTGGATCTGGCTGTGCGACCTGGTGGATGAGCCCGAGGACCGCATCATTGCGCTGGAAAACGCGCTGACCATCAATCCGAACAATGATGAGGCCCGCGTACTGCTGGAAACACTGCGGTCCGCCAGAGAAGAAGCGTCCGGGAATGAAGCGCGGAGTCAATCCAGCGTTTTCACCGCCATCCCCACCGCGCCGCAGAAACACAGCACCAAACCGCGGGATGAGATCAGCTCCATCCTGGCCGGGGCCAGTTCGCCAACCACACCCATCAAAGACCGGCGCGTCTTGCTGGCCCGGTCCCGCTCTCGCCTGATGGCAGTACACCGCGCCCTCAACGCCGCGGACCGGGATACAGCCCTCAACATCCTGGTGCAGATGGTTGAAGAAGATGAAAATAACGAACAGGCCTGGTTTCTGCTGGGGCACATGGCGCCAACCCTGGATGACCAGCACATCGCCCTTGAAAACGTGATGGTTCTCAACCCGGAGAACAAACTGGCCGCGCTGCGGCTTGATCGCATAAAATCACCGGGTGCTGAAGATTCATTTGAAGTCGGCCTCTGGCAAAAAAATGAAGACGTGCTGCAAATTGTGGAAGGGTTTTTAGAAGTTCCTCGGGAAGAAAAAAAACATCTTGAAGAAGTAGAAAAAAGCCTGCGCGAAGAAGTCCTGAGCCGTCCTGCTGCCGGCAAGTTCCAGGCAGAGCAGATACCGGACCAGCCATCCGTCCACGAGCCTACCCTGCGCCTGCTCCGGATCGCGCTGTGGCCCACACTGCTGTTTATCGCATTGGCCGTAACCCAATCGCTGTTGAAACCACTGGGCTTTACCCCGGCCCTCATTCCGGGTGTCCTCAGCGTATGCGCCGGCTCCATACTGGCCGCCGCTGCCGGCACGAAACCC
>Ga0068713_1003415_pt1 | contig 13873 bp, 9 predicted proteins | sample MTBAKSrepl2MetaG_FD_62223 | JGI IMG/M metagenome (GOLD analysis project Ga0068713, IMG submission 62223) | Enrichment culture microbial communities om Arthur Kill intertidal strait, New Jersey, USA, that are MTBE-degrading - MTBE-AKS2 (Arthur... | ecosystem: Environmental > Aquatic > Marine >...
TCTGCGCCCTGACATTCCCCACCCGCCAACATTACTACCTCCCGGATCATCGAACACTGACCGGTTGGAAGAAAACACACCGGTCATTCTCTCCTGGATCACCGTAGACAAGAAGACGACGATGCGCAGCGAATTGCTCGGACCGGATGGTTGGAGCAAAGCCCTGGATTGGCAAACAAATAATCTGTGGGATGTTGGCGAGCTGCCTGCCGGTGAATTTGTTTGGACAGTTTGGTCACGCAACATCTCTGGTGAAAGCCAAAGTACGCTTACTTTTATGGTTCACAAAAAGGACTTGCCATCAGTTACCGAGATGCTGCCCAACGACCATGTAATTCAGTCCACAGCCATAAAACTTCAGTGGGATGTTTTGGAGGGCGAGGAAGACCTCGCCTATTTCGATATACAAATGCGAAAAGATGGATCTCCCTGGATAGACTGGAAAACCGCGATAGATGCAAGCAGCAGGGGCGTCTGGTTTGTTGGCGCTCCCGGATCTACCTACGCGTTCCGAATGAGAAGCGTGGATAACGCCGGCAATCTGGAGTCTTTCCCCGAGAAAGCGGAAATAAAAATAAACATGCCCCTCAAATGTTCAGAGGATGAATTTGAGAAGCAGGAGCTTTCCGACAACAACTGGAGTGGAGCTACTCAGCTGGAGCTCAATCAACCCCAAATCCATAATCTTTGTGATCAACAGGATGTGGACTGGATTAATTTTTCCGCTCAAAACGGTTCAACTTACCGGGTGGTGTTAAAACCAATTTCGGACGGCACTTCTGTGATGGTCAAATTATTCGATGCGAATCACGATGTAGTCCTTGCTGAAGCAAAAACAACCGATTCCACCGGCTCAACGGAGATCGAATGGACTGCTCCAGGCACTGGTCTTTTCTACTTACAAATAACTGGTACAGATCCTGATCTGTTTGGCACAGACACCCAATATCAAATCGAAATAAACAGATTGGCTCAAATGCAACCAAATGTGTATTTTTGTAGCACTATCCTTCTGCCGTTAATTTGGGGGATAAGCAAATCATTTTCCCGGCATAAATCGCGATCAGATCTTATAGACTAGCTTTCAGAGTAGTTTTGCAACCGGTATTTTTCTCTATGCTTCAAGATTTTAAGAAATTGGCTTTTTTGCGGCACAAGAATTCTCACAGATTTTTTCTCAAAAAATCCAATCTTTCAATATTCTGGTGCGCTCCACCACCATCGTGCTCATTGAATTCGTACACGCGAATTTCTTTCTCCCCAGCATAATGATTATAAGCGGCAAAAACAGTGGATGGCGGGCACACATCATCCCTCAAACCCACAGAAAACAGCGCTCTTGCTTTTGCCCTGGCAGCAAAATTTATTCCATCAAAATAGGATAGAGTTCGAAAAACCTGATCAACTTTGTCCCGATGGGAACGGCAAAAACGAACAATCTCGTAATAGGGAGCAGTATCAATGATACGAGTGGCACGCCTGAAATAGCATAAAAATGGCACATCTGGCAAGCATAACTTGACAGCAGGTTCTAAACCTGCCACCGCCAAACTCAAGCCACCACCCTGACTTTTCCCTGTAACCGCAATGCGAGCCGGGGCAATCTCAGAGAATTGACTCACTACTTCTACTGCGCGTACCGCATCGGTTATCAGTCGCCTGTAATAATACGTAAACGGATTTAAAACACCTCGCGTCATAAACCCAGGATATTGTGGAGAACCTGCGATCAAATCCAGATCTGGCGTGTCGCCGCTTAAGGAACCGCTCCCTTGTCCGCGTGTATCCATCACGAAATGAGCATAACCCGCAGTCGCATAAAGCAGCCATTCTGTCGGATAGCTGCGCCCACCGCCGTAACCAACATATTCCACAACACAGGGTATTTTTTCATCACGTTCAACCGGCAGCATCAACCAACCTTTAATGGGCTGACCGGCATACCCATTGAAGGTCACGTCATACGATTCTATCAACATCAGTCCATAATCCACCTTCTTGAAAATTGGTTTTAGTGGATGTTCTCTGGATTCTATAAGCGTATTCTCCCAAAAAGAGTTAAAATCATTTGGTTCTTCCCGAGCGGGCTGGTAAGTCTTAAGTTCATTGAGCGGCAGATCATAATATGACATATTTTTACCTTCTCCTACCATGTTTCTTAAATTGCGGTTTACTTGAATACATATTCAGTGTTTTTATCGACAGACTAATTTATTGTTAGTATATTCCAAACATAGATATTCCGCTTTCTCACGCAATGAATCTTTTCGTTGAATCGATGATAAAATCTAACTCGGCCAAGTGTCACACACCAGGATTATCCAACTTTTTTAAATATAAGACCAACTCAATCTATGACCTCATATTCATTACCCTACGGCAGCGGTTCATCTATTTTTGTGTTTGAGCCGCAAGAAAATCCAGAAATCATTACGCCCTCAACAACATTTTCAGCCAGCGACCCACTAAAAGTAGTGCGTTCGTCTATAGAAAACCCCATAGGGCTGAAGGATTTCCCCGTGTTGAAAAACAAAACTGTGGCCATTGCAGTCAATGATAAAACACGTCCGGTTCCCCATAATCACCTCCTGCCCCCATTGCTGGATAAACTAGACAGCATGGGTGCTTCTAAAAATAATATTCGTATCATCATCGCCAGCGGTACACATACGCCAATGCTGCCATCAGAAATTGAAAGACTTTTACCACCAGACATTATTGCGAATTACACGATCACAGCTCATGATTGCGACGATAAAAATAACCTGGTCTGTTTAGGCAAAACAAGTAAAAACACCCCAATATGGTTGAATCGCGACTATGCCAACGCAGATTTCAAGGTTGTTACCGGTAACATCGAACCTCATCATTTTATGGGTTTCTCTGGAGGTGTGAAGAGTGCCGCGATCGGTTTAACAGGCCGAGAAACTATTAACACCAATCACACTTTCTTGTTAGATGACAAATCGGCTTTGGGACTATACAATGAAAACCCAATGCGGCAAGATGTAGAAGAAATGGGACAGAAAATTGGTGTTGATTTTGCGCTGAACACAATTTTGGATGAAGAAAAACGAATAATTTACGCCATCAGCGGCGCACCCCTGGCAGCAATGAAGCAGGGCATTCAGCTTTCTCGGCAAGTTTGCCAGGTCCCGGTCAAAAAGTTGTACGACATGGTCATTGCTTCTGTAGGTGGAAGTCCAAAAGACATCAACCTGTACCAATCTCAAAAAGCGCTTTCCAGAGCTTCTCTTCTTACAAGAAATGGTGGCGTTGTCATTCTGGTCGCAGAGTGCCCGGAAGGCAGCGGTAGCGCCGGTTACGAAGCCTTTATGCAAGATATTGACACACCTCAAGCAGTATTTAAAAAATTTGAATCGGCCGGCTTTGAGGTTGGCCCTCACAAAGCCCTACAATTTGCCAGAGAATTGCAAAGGTTGAAAGTTATTCTACTTTCGAAAATGGCACCCGAACTTGTCAAAAAATTATTGCTCATTCCTGCCGCTGCACCAGAGGAAGCCCTTGCAAGTGCTAGAAGCCTTTTGCCCCAAAACCCTGCAATCGCAATACTGCCTTATGCGAAAAACATCCTGCCTACAATCCAAACCATTCATCGCTAATCAGGAGACAAATTGAATCGATCGCTCCAGTGGTACGACTATCTGACTATCAATATCAATTTCCTGGGTATTTCTGCCCTCTCCCAAACCATGACGCCGCTGGTTCTTCCATTACTGGTTCAAAATTTTGTCGGCGAAGCTCAAAAAGGAACATATTATGGGCAGTTGCGGTTATGGTCCCTAATGGTGGCTTTGTTGGTTCAATCTCTGATGGGGATGTTATCAGATCACAGCACATTTCGGTTTGGTCGTCGGCGCCCCTATATCCTGATGGGTACTCTTGGGGTCATCATTGTGATTATTATGATTGGTTTTGCTGCCTCTCTGGAAGGTATGCATGGCTATTGGACATTATTCACATTAACGATTCTTATGATGTTGGCGGTAAACACAGCGCATGGCGCGCAACAAGGCTTAATCCCGGATCTGGTTCCCGATAACAAAAGAGGTGCTTTTTCAGGTGTAAAAGCTGTCCTGGAAGTGCCAATTCCCGTTATCCTTGTTTCTTTGACCATCGCCAAACTGGTATCCTCCGGAAAATTGTGGGAAGGCTTGTTTATACTCTGCGGCACCATGATGATCACCATGTTGTTAACTATGCTTGTGCCTGAGCAACATATTCAAAAAGCCAACAAAAACCTCGATTTAAAACCATTTATCCAACTACTGATGATGGCCAGTGTTTTTACCGCACTCATTCTCAGTATGGGGCTGCTCATCAGGCTGACCCAAAACATTGCCGAACGGCTAGATGGGAAATATTTGCTTTTTGTGTCAGGCCTTGGAGGTCTGGTAGCAATGTCTCTCTCCATCTTATTGGGTGTTTGGTTTAGCATTCAGGTGGGAATCGGCAAGAAAGCCCACGATAATAAAACTTTCACATGGTGGGTAATTAACCGCTTATCGTTTCTCGTGGGTTCCACAGGCATGGTTAGCTTTATGGTCTATTTCCTTCAAGGTAGATTTGGCTTTCGGGGCGCAGAAGCAGCCAAGCCAGCCGCAAACCTTACCATGGTCGTCGGATTATTTATTCTTCTTTCCGCAGTTCCCAGTGGATATCTTTCTGACCGATTTGGACGCAAACCATTGATCTTCATTAGTGGTGCTTTAGCAGCGATAGGTACCATGTTACTGATCATTGCGCCAGACATGAAACTGATTTTCGTTGGGGGAAGCCTGATAGGGATTGGCACTGGATTTTTTTATTCTGTTAACTGGGCGCTGGGAACTCAGATTGTTCCTAAAGCAGAAGCGGGGCGCTTTTTAGGCATCTCGAATTTGGCAGGGGCTGGCGCCGGTGCAATCGGCGCTTACATTGGCGGCCCAATTGCAGATTCCATTACTGCCCTCTCACCACAAACCCCTGGTCTCGGATATCTGGTTTTATTTATAATCTACGGTGCGCTTTTCATCTTCTCGATTCTTGCTTTGCATGGTGTTTCACTAAACAAAACTCTTAAACCTGAATAGCGTTATAATAGGAAATAATTGTAAGAGGTTCGTAAATCAATAAGTGGAGATAAGTATGACTGAACGCGAAAGCCCGCTAGGAAAGACCACAATAGCCCCAGAAGTTTTAGTTAATATTGCGCGTCTTACTGCGCTCAACACCCAGGGTGTCAGTAAGTTAGCTGATTCACCCGATGTAGTAAACCGTCTGTTCAAACAAGGCGTTGATGAAGGCGTTTCCATTTCCGTACAAGACAATATTGTTTATGTTGATTTATACCTCATCCTGCACCGGGACATCAATGTCCGCAATGTAAGCCGCGCGGTTCAGAAAAGTGTTTCCCGCGCAATTTCTGAGATGGTAGGGATGGAGGTTGGAAGTGTGAACATCCACGTTGAAGATATTGATTACGGTATTGAAACGAAGCCCGCGAAGTCATGAAGTCTCGCACTAAAGCGCGAAGCATAGCTTTACAGGTCCTCTATGAGGTGGATTTAACCGGTCACGCTGCGGGATGGGTTCTAAACGAACGCCTTGAACTGGACGATCTGGAACAATCGCTCCAGGATTTTTCTCGCCAAATCATTGAAGGTGTCCTGCCCATCGCCTCAAAGCTGGACGATTTCATTGCACAGCACGCTCCTGAGTGGCCCATGGACCAGGTTGCCGTAATTGACCGCAACATCATCCGTATAGCCCTTTGGGAATTTGCTGTCGCCGGCTGCACACCAGTTAAGGTTGCGATTAATGAAGCTATCGAACTGGCAAAGATTTATGGATCTGACAGCGCGCCCAGATTTGTAAATGGGGTCTTAGGAGGTTTGGCCGCGAGACAAAATGAAATCACTCAATCTCTGAAGAACATACAGCGATAAAATTTTTTTCCATAAACTTATCGGTTTTCTCTATTGAATAAGGATGTTTGCTAAAAATTCATTTACAAGGGAAATAAATGCCAGAAAACCGAAGCCACACCACCAAATTTAATCACCTTGTCATCTACCTGCTTCTAGTTGCAGTTCTTGTCTCCGCCTGTTCGCCAATCAAAGAACGCTATAATTTTTCTCCAACACCTGCAGCGAAGTCCGAATCCGAAACTTCTTTAATCGAAATAAACCGTGCAGAAATTACTTTCGAAGTAACTGTACCTGAAACAAACACCTCGCAGGTTTATCTGGATATTGTAGACGAAGTCGCGGGTATTCCATGGAATCCACTTCGTTTGTTGATGGAGAAAAAGGACAATAACACTTACTCCCTTTCAATACCCATAACTGTAGGTTCAAACATTAAATATCGTTATGTTTTAGGCAGAAATCCGGCAGTTATAGAGCACAATAGTCGTGGTGTACCGGTTCGTTATAGAATGATATATATTTCAGATCCAACCGTCATAATGGATACAGTAATTGGCTGGGAGAAGCTTCCAGACGATTTGGAAGTTGGCAGGGTTTTTGGTAAAGTTGTTGACTATGAGAGCGGAGAACCCATACCCGATATTTTGGTCACCCTCGCCGGATTACAAACATTTTCTGCTGCTGACGGCTCATTCATACTTGAATACGTACCTGTTGGCACGCACCAGTTGGTGGCTTATTCAACATCCGGGCAGCACAAAACTTTCCAGCAAGGCGCTATTATTTCTCACAACGCTACAACAAAAACCGATTTTTCTCTATCATCCACAAAATTTGTGGACATAACCTTCATCGTTAGCCCCCCAACTGATCACCCAGCGCAGGCGCCTATCAGAATAATTGGAAATACATACGCCTTTGGGAACACTTTTGCAAACCTTAATGGTGGACTCAGCACGATTGCTTCACGCGCTCCCGTAATGCAAAGCCATGAAGAAGGTCAATATATCCTTACTGCAAGCCTCCCGGCTGGAATGGATCTGCGATATACCTACTCCTTAGGGGATGGCTTTTGGAATTCTGAGATCACTCCTGAAGGGCGTTTTCGAGTCCGCCAATTGATCATCCCTGAACACGATGCTACTATTGAAGATCACATCATAAGTTGGGGAACGGATCAAAGTAAAAAATTTTCCTTTCTCCTTAAAGCACCAGACAATACCCCTGCGGGAGATATCATCTCAATTCAATTTTCTCCATTTGGTTGGACAGAACCAATTCCACTGTGGCCGCTTGGAGATAATTCCTGGACATATCAACTCTACAGCCCTCTTCAAATCGGCGATAAGCTGGAATATAGATACTGTCGAAATGAACAATGTGATGCGGCCCACGAGAACATCATTTCTAACGAAAAACACTTTCATTCTTTACGAGGAATCACCTCAGAAGAGATCAATGATCAGGTGGAATCATGGATAGACTGGTCAACATCTGATCAGCCCACCGCAATCGCGGCTGTTGATATAAAACCTCGTGACACTGCTTTTATCACGGGCATTGAATTTGTTTCGGATTACTATCCCACATGGCAAACTTATTACAGTAACAGCTTCAAGCATATAAAAGATATTGGTGGCAACCAGGTCATTCTGAGTCCCACCTGGACATATACTTCCAATACGCCGCCAGTTTTAGAACCAATGCCAGGAAGCGACATGCTAACTGCTGACCTTCGGCAAGCCATTTTTAAGGCAAAAGAAAAAGATCTGGGAACCATCCTGTTTCCCCAGGTGCATTTTCCTGATTCGGAAACGGATTGGTGGAACGCCGCCCCAAAAAATGAAGAGTGGTGGAATAACTGGTTCGACCGCTATAGCCGATATCTGATTCATTTTGCGGAAATAGCTGAAAAGAATGGAGTGTCAAGCCTGATTATTGGTGAGCCGGGTAGCCAGCCCTCATGGCCGGGCGGCATGAGCCTGGAGAGTTCGGAAATCTCAGCTCCACCAGACGCACAAGAACGATGGCTGCTTTTGATCAACAATGTCAGAGATAAATTCAGTGGACAATTATTATGGGCTGTGCCTTATCCTGACGGATTGAAAACCGATCCGGCTTTATTGTCGCAAATAGACGCTATCTATCTGGTTTGGGAAGCTTCCGTGTCCGATTCAAACGCTCCAGCTCAGGCAGAACTGGCAAATTCATTCACCAAACTACTCAATAAAAAGGTTCGCCCTTTTTATGAAAGTATAAACAAACCCATCTGGATAGGCCTTACTTACTCTTCTGTCGATGGAGCAGCACAGGGCTGCGTCAAGGATTCAAAAAGCTGCATCCCAATAAAAGAATTCTTCAACGATGAGTCACATAATTCCAATGAATTTTTGGATTTGCAGGAGCAGGCAGATATCTATAATGCAGCGTTTGTTGCGATTAATGAGCAGGAATGGATCGCGGGGGTTACCTCGAGAGGTTTTTATCCACCAGCAAGCTTAAAAGATAATTCATACTCTGTTCATGGAAAACCAGCTTCGGATGTGATATGGTATTGGTTTCCACGTTTTTCGGGGATAATCCGATAAAAGCACTTTAAGAACCACTTAAAACAGGAGGATATCGTTTGCCGAACTTGGGATTTCCAATTCACCTTGAGTCTCTTGGCCACGATTTACCAAAATTCCGAAATGCATTCTGGAATTTAACAACCCCCGAATTAATTGACCAAATCGAAATGCGCGAGGAAGGAAAAGTAAGCAACATCGGCTGCGCTTTTGTTGAGAGTGGCAAACATACCGGGCGTTCACCACTAGACAAGTATATTGTCCAATACCCCGAACAGAAGGATCAAAATATTTGCTGGGGTAAAATCAACCAACCTCTATCTCCCGCACAATTTGATAAGCTGCATCAAAAAGCCAATCTTTATTTTCAGGAAAGAGATGCTTTCATTCAAGACCTATTTGTTGGGGCTCACCCGGAACACCAAATGCCATTGCGGATAATCACTGACACCGCCTGGCAGAGTCTGGTGTCCCGCCATCTATTCGTCCGTCCGCAAGATAAATTTCAAGCAAATCAACAACCGACCTTCACAGTACTCTGTGGTATCAATCTTTATGCTGAACCCAATAAAGACGGTACCCATTCGGAAACCTTTATCGCTATTGACTTTGTTCAACGCCTTGTTTTAATTGGTGGCACAGGTTACGCGGGCGAGATTAAAAAAGCAATATTTACAATCATGCATTATCTCATGCCCAGGCAGAATATATTGTCGATGCATTGCTCGGCAAATATTGGAAGCGGGAATGATGTTGCTTTGTTTTTTGGGTTATCTGGGACTGGGAAAACAACCCTGTCTTCAGATACCCAACGCAAACTGATCGGTGATGACGAACATGGTTGGATGGACACAGGAATTTTCAATTTTGAAGGGGGCTGCTACGCTAAAACCATCAACCTTTCAGAAACTCTGGAACCACTGATTTGGCGCGCTGTCAATCATTACGGAACTGTTCTCGAAAACGTGATCTACAATTCATCCACAGACAAACCGGATTTCACTGACAATCGCATCACAGACAACACACGTGCTTCTTACCCCCTTGAATATATTTCCAATCGCATAAAAGGTGACACGGCTAGGCATCCAAAAAATATCTTCTTCCTGGCCGCAGACGCATTTGGAGTCCTTCCTCCTATCTCGCGGTTGACATCTGAGCAAGCCATGTATTATTTTCTTTCAGGATACACCTCTAAACTGGCTGGGACCGAAGATGGTCTGGGTAAGGAACCTCAGGCAACTTTTTCCACTTGCTTTGCCGCGCCGTTCTTACCACTTCACCCAGAAGTATATGCCAGGCTGCTGGGTGAGAAAGTCAGAAAACACAATGCCTTCGTATGGTTGGTCAACACAGGTTGGACAGGAGGACCATATGGTACTGGCCAGCGTATTCCACTACCTTTTACCCGGGCTATGATACAGGCCGTTCTTAAACATTCACTTCAAAATATTCCTTTTCACCGCGACAATCCCTTCGGACTTTGGGTGCCCGATTCCTGTCCGGGAGTTCCTGATAACTTGTTGATTCCGCAATTGACGTGGGAAGATCCAATTGCGTACAACCAAAAAGCCATACACCTGATCAATCTTTTTGAAGAAAATTTTAAATCTTTTGAGTTTTCATTTCCCTGCAAAGCTGGTTGGCGCTACCAAAATTAGACAGGAATAGATCTAAAAACTGCCAGACAACAAAATCAGTTCTTAGTATGTGGAATGCTGCAGAGATACCTATGGTCTGAAAAGTAATATAATCGCCCCCAACAACAAGAATGGCGCATAGGGAATAGCAATAAAGGGTTTATACTGCTTAGATAGACTGGAAAAAAGGATAAATAATGCGCTGAACCCACCTCCCAAGAGTATAGCCAGCAAAAGCCCCGCAGTGATCCCGGGCCACCCAAGAATTAAACCCAATACACAACTTAAATTAACATCACCAAAACCCAAAGGGACTTCTTCAATTTCCTCATGCCGGATCCTGTTCAACAATCGCGCGAATCCTTGACCCAGTAAATACAATAACAGCATAATTATAAAACCAGCAATTCCACCAATCAGAGTCGGAAGAAGCCCGTGCATCAAATATCCAACCCCTGCGCCAATAACGGCCCCGGCTATGCTCACCGGATGGAGAATCACGCGATATTCAAGATCGGTTATTGCCACAATGCTGAAATAAAACAGAATTATAGTCTGCATCCAGAAGTGCATTCTTTCGTTTGGATACAACCACAATAACAAATACAAAAAAGGTATAAACAGAACTACAAACCAACTCCGCCGGGAGCGTGATTTTCCACAGCGCTCGCAATCTTTTAATAAAAGATATTGCCTCCATGGTATTTTACGCTCACAATTAGCGCAGGTAGCAGATGATAACCGACGTGTCACTGGCAGCACATCCGCAAAATAGTTAATTGCTGTCCCGCATATCAAACCCAACACAAGAACCCCAAAAATAGAAAATAAAGAATTCATGGAAGCGGTATCTATCTCCGTTTTGATTTTGAATTAGAAAAAGTATAACCTTGATAATTATAATTGGCAAACAGCGGACTTTTGTTCTATAATTGAGTTGTGGCATCTAATCACTAAACTATTCTTATGCGCTCTTCACACACATCTTTTTTAGATCATTTGATTAATTTCTGGCGAAGCGAGGATGAGTCGACACCAAATTTCGCTTTTAAATACACCGCGCCGGCCTCTCTGCCTGCTTACGTGCCATTCCCTGATTCGCTGAACCCAATTGTACAAAAAGCATTGCATTTATCTGGTATTGATTTGTTATACACCCATCAGCTTAAGAGTTGGAATATTGTAAACGCCGGCGGGAATCTCGCTGTGGTAACCGGAACAGCCAGTGGAAAAACGCTTTGCTACAATCTTCCCATTCTGGATGCGCTTCTGCAAGATAATCAAAGTTGCGCACTTTTTATTTTCCCTACAAAAGCGCTGGCGCAGGATCAGTTCCACAATCTGATATCATTGATTCAAAACATAAACCTGTTTACCCCCGGAGCCAATCTCCCTTTGGCAATTTATGATGGTGACACTCCATCCCATTCGCGGTCTAAAGTTCGCTCCTCATCTCGTCTGGTCCTCACGAACCCCGACATGCTTCACATGGGTATCTTGCCTCATCACACGATATGGTCTCGCTTCTTAGAAAACCTACGTTTTATTGTTTTGGACGAAATGCATGTTTATCGAGGAGTTTTTGGTTCGAACATAGCCAACGTAATCCGCAGACTAAAACGCATTTTACATTTTTATGGTGCTGATCCCCAGTTTATCCTTACATCTGCCACAATTGCCAATCCCAAACAACTTGCTGAAAGATTGATTGAGGCACCAGTTTCTTTAGTTGATGAGGATGGCTCTCCACACGGAGAACGCCATTTTTGGATCTACAATCCCCCCATTGTGAACGATGCCCTTGGAATCCGTCAAGGTGCTTCGATAAGCGCGGAGCTTCTCGCCAGTGACCTGTTGCACTACCACATTCAGACTCTGATTTTTGCCAGAACTCGTCGATCGGTAGAACTTTTACTGCGAAGTATTAAGGAGAACAACCCTGCGCATGCGGATAAAATTTATGGCTATCGCAGCGGTTACCTTTCCGGCGAACGTCGTTCAATAGAGCATGGGTTGCGAAATGGTTTGGTTCAACTGGCAATATCAACAAACGCGCTGGAATTAGGAGTGGATATCGGAGAAATGGAAGCGGTATTAATGATCGGCTATCCAGGTACCATCGCCGCCACGCGGCAGCAGTCTGGCCGGGCTGGCCGAGGCACCGATCCTTCAATCTCTATCCTGATCGCATCAGCAAGCCCCTTGGACCAATTCCTGGTCAATCACCCTGAATTTATTTTGGAAAAAACACCCGAACTGGCCCTAATTAATCCAGACAATTTATTGATTTTGCTGAAACACCTCGAGTGCGCGGCGTTTGAACTGCCATTTTCCCTCAATGAAGGTTTTGGCAATGTCAACGCCGATGACATACAGACTTTATTAGACATCTTATCTGAGACCGGCAAGTTGCACACCTCTGGACAAAAACACTATTGGATATCCAGTCAATATCCCGCCGACAGTATTTCTCTAAGACAGACAACTTCAAGCTCAATCATACTCCGATCGCAGAGAACTGCCGCATCAAAAATCATTGGAGAAGTGGATGAAGCCAGTTCGCTCTGGATGGTCCACCAGGATGCAATATACCTTCACGAAGGTGAGACTTATCTCGTGGACGCACTTGATTTAGAAAAACATGAAGCCTTGATGCACGCTGTTTCAGTCGATTATTTTACCGAGCCTATAAACGAAATTAGTGTAGACCCAATCAACACTATTGAACATCGCGATGTTCCTGGTGGAACTATCTATTTCGGTGACATCATGGTCACCAACCAGGTCGTCGGGTTTAAGAAGGTCCTGTGGTCAACTCGAGAGGTAATCGGACGTGAAGAACTAACTTTGCCCCCTACCCAGCTTAGAACAACGGGCTATTGGCTGGCTTTATCTCAAGATACTGTTGAAAATCTTCAAAGCATCGGAATGTGGACAAACTCCCCAAACAACTACGGTCCAAGTTGGCCGCAGCAGCGTAATCTGGCTCGCAAGCGAGATCAGTATCGCTGCCAACATTGTGGTATTGCTGAACGCGATAAGACCCATCATGTCCATCACAAAACCCCTTTTCGCAACTTTGCATCTCACGAGGATGCAAACCAATTGAATAACCTTGTGACCTTGTGCCCGGCATGTCATAAAATTGCGGAAACTGCTGTCAAAATGAAAAGCGGCCTTTCGGGAGTCCGCCATGTTCTTCGCTATATCGCGCCCCTTTTTGTGATGAGTGATATAAACGATCTTGGAGCTCTTTCCGACCCGGCATCGCCTCTTTCAAACGGAAAGCCCATCATTTTGTTGTATGACCAAATCCCGGCAGGCATCGGTTTGAGCAGATCCCTGTTTGAATTGCATGATGATTTAATCCTGGACGCGTACGATCTGGTTTTCAATTGCTCCTGCAAGGATGGTTGCCCTGGTTGCGTAGGTCCAGCTGGCGAAAATGGAACCGGGGGCAAACAGGAATCTCTTGCCTTATTACAGCTTCTCTGTGTTGAGAAAAATATTGGACTCTAATATGGAATCATTGCGCGACAAACTGAAATCTCTTGGCGTTCAAATTGGAACAAACCATATTCAGAAACCTGAACGCGAACCAACCGCTTTCCCTGTTGAATCGGTGATCAACGGTGAATTGCGTGAAACTCATTTTGGCAGCATCTTTGTTGTGGAGAAAGATTTCCCCATTGGTTTTCATCATGGCATCGTTGAACTGTGCAAAATCCAGGATTAT
>Ga0068713_1003433_pt1 | contig 13831 bp, 10 predicted proteins | sample MTBAKSrepl2MetaG_FD_62223 | JGI IMG/M metagenome (GOLD analysis project Ga0068713, IMG submission 62223) | Enrichment culture microbial communities om Arthur Kill intertidal strait, New Jersey, USA, that are MTBE-degrading - MTBE-AKS2 (Arthur... | ecosystem: Environmental > Aquatic > Marine >...
CGTTGGCTCAACAGGTGTCGAGGGTCCCTGCTCCCGTCGCGCCAACTGTTCCGATATCTCGTGCTCAGCTGCGCGTGCCGCGGCCACTGCCGTTCTCGCCGCGGCAAGATCGTCTCGTGCCGCCTCTGCCTCTAGTCCTGCGTCGGAGACCACCACCCGGACTCGGTCGAGATCGTCGTCGGTCAGCGTCCCCGGGCTGCTGGAGACAGGCGAGGGGTGATCGCAGGAGCCGCAGACCGGGCAGGGGCTCCCAGGGACCAGCGCGGCTGCCAACACGGCCGCACGTCCCAACCGCCAGAGCTCCTCCTGCCGAAGAAGCTCTCTCTTGGCTTCCTCATGCCTGCTCTGTGCTTTGAGTGCGAGGGCCTCAACATCCTTCGCCCTCTGGTCGGCCGTCAGAACAACCATCCTTGCCTCGCGGCCCCTAAGAAGAAGCTCGCGCCGCCGGAGCACTTGCGACAATTCGCTCTGCACAACCTCATGTCGAGTTCTGGCGATCGCGGCCGCGGTTTCTCGCTCGCGCAGCCCCCGCAACCAAGCCTCTGCATCGTGGAGTCCGACCCGCCTCTGCTCAGTGGCTACCCTCGATTGCTCTAGGACCGCGCGGACCGCGGCTTCTTCCTCCTCGGCCTGCTGCCAGGCAGTGACCGCCGCGGAGAGTGCCTCGAGAGCATGGAGCCGACCGTCCGCCAGAGTCCGCTCGGGCCGGCGATGCTCCTCGCGGGCCAAATCCTCCAACGCCTTCCCCTCGGAGCCTCTGGCCTGCAGCAGGTCCGTCTCCACATGTTTCGTCCAGGCCGCCATCTCGGTGCAGCGCCTAGCGGCATCCTCGGCCTTCTGAACAACGGGCATCACCTTCTCCGCCCGTGCGGCTGCGAAGAGACGGTTCCTTCTCACTTCCATGTCCTCGGCGCGCGCCTCTAGTGTTTCGACGGCTTGACGAGCCGCCTCCACCGCTTTGAGGGCGCGGTCCGCCGCCTGTCCCTCCAGAAGCGCCTGGGCCGACTTTCGAGCCTCGGTATTGCCGGTCTCCACGTCCACGGCCGCCTCGTCGATCTCTTGGTCGGCGATAGTCAAGTTGCGAAGCAGACCGCCGTCATCCTCGACGCCGGCCGACTGGAGCTCGGCTTCGCGACGGATGGTCAGCCGCTCCATGTCTTTGCGCACTACCCGCGCGCGCTCCAGCAGAGTGGCTTCCAGTTCCCGAAATCGCTCCGTGCGAAAAAGCTGAGTCAGTATCTCCTCGCGCTTGTCGGAACCGGCTGCGAGGAGTTCCCGAAATCGCCCTTGAGGAAGGATCACAACCTGGCGGAACTGTTCACACGAGAGACCAAGTAAGGACGCAACCAGTTCTTGAACCTCGCGGATGCGGGTGCTGAGCGGGCGCCCCTCCTCTGTCGGACCGCATCCGGTCCGTTCCCACATGGCCACTTCTGCCGCTTTGCTCACCAACCCGCCCCTGCGCGTACCCTGGAGCTCCTGGGCGGGAGTTCGCTTGATGCGAAAACGGCGCGCGCCAAGGGAGAAATCGAAGATGACCTCAGTTGCCAGGGTTAGCGGCGCCAACTCCGACCTCATCTGTTCGCCGCGGCGGTCTCCCCCGCTTGTCTCCCCATAGAGCGCGAAGACCATGGCGTCCAGAATCGTGGTCTTGCCTGCTCCGGTGTCGCCGTGAATGAGAAAGACCCGGTTGGCCTCCAACTCCGCGAAGTCAATCGTCTCTCTCTCGCGGTATGGGCCGAATGCCTGCATCGATAGCTTGAGCGGTCTCATGGTTACCGCGCTTCCCGCCTCTGTCGCTCCAGCTCGTCGAGCGCTCCGGAAACCTGATCAACCTGGATCTGCTCGAGTGAATGCCCGGTGACCTCCTCGTAGAAGTTGCCGAATAGGCTGAGCGTGTCGCGGGATTTCACCTCCCAGGGACTCAGTTCATTTGACGCACCACCCTGGTTCACCGCCTCTCTCCTAATGGAAAGAAGATGGGGAAACACCCTTCGAAGACGGTCGGCCGGATTGAGAATTGGCTCAGGGTCGGTCAGCACCACTTCGACGTACGCCGACTCGAACGCCGGCTCATGCACCGACTGGTGAATCAGCTCCTCAAACCGGCCGCTGATCCGCACCACGTCGTGCACGATCGGAACGCGCAGCTCCTCAACTGCTACAAGCCCATTCAGAGAAATCTCGACTAGGCTGACCGATTTGCGCTGGTTGGCCTCATCGAACGAGTATTTGAGAAGCGATCCCGAATAGCGGGAGCGGGCCCCGCCGGCCCACTGAGGCTCGTGCAGATGACCGAGCGCAACGTAGGCGTAGTCGGCGAAGACATCGGCGCGGACGGCCCCCGTTCCCCCCACACTGAGGGGCCGCTCGGACTCGGACTCCGTGCACCCAGCCACGTACGCATGGGCAACCACCACCTCGTGTGCTGCGCACGAGCACTCATTCCCCGAGTTCTTGCCCGAAAGGCAGTCTTCTATTGAGTTTAGTTGGCATGCGAGCGCGTCTTCATGGCTGCGGATGTCTTCGCGCCCCAATTCAAAGCGGGCAGTCTCCGGTTCAGTGTAGGCAAGCGGCCAGAACCGCGCCATGGTACCGTCGCGGCCTTCGACAAGAACCGGGCGAGGCTCGGGCCCTACCCGTCCAACCAAGTGGAGGTGGCTCTGCCTAGCGATGCCACTCAAGTATTCAAGGCGGGCAGCGCTGTCATGATTTCCGGCGATGACCACAACTGGGACCCGAAGGTCGAGGCTCAAAGTCATCAGGATTTCGTTCAAGAGCTCGACGGCTTCCGGCGGAGGTACGGCCCTGTCGAATATGTCCCCGGACACGATGACCGCGTCGACACGGTGTTTCTCGGCGATCTCGATGAGACCGTGGAGGGCAAACCGCTGGTCGCCGGTGAGATGAACACCGTGGAAAAGACGGCCAAGGTGCCAGTCGGCTGTATGAATGAAGCGCACTACAGAAACTGCAGCCTTGCCCGCTCGGTTGTCCGCACGCCCTCTTCTTCAGAAAAGATGATGCAGACATCCCCGTCACAGCTCACCTTCACCGGGGTGCCGCCGTCCAGGTAGGCGGAGACGGCAGCCGTGGTGCGGGCCCCGACGGGTCCGCCCGCGTCGGGGTGAGTTCTGATCATGACCCCGAAGGCCAGTATGGATTCGGCATCGAAAAGGACAGCTCCGTCAAGAGTGGCGAGTTCGATGAGTAGTCCCTTCTTGACATCCTTGCGGCTTGCGCTGCCGAGCTTGATTCCCTTGGCCGCGGCCGACAGCATACGATGCACTTCATCGGGGCTTCCATCGGTCGTCAGGACCGATTCCCGATTCACCACCTTCTCGAGCACGGTGTGATCCGGGTCGTACACCAGCAGCGCACCATGCCTCTTGTAGCTCAGATCGAAGATGATTTCGGAGAGATTGCAGCCGACGTTGTGGCTGCCGATGATGTCGGCAAGGCTATCCCTGAGAGTGGGTGGATCGTAGACATACCACCGGTTTCTACGCTCGGCAGCAACGAGTCCCGTTGATCCTAGAGCAACGATCTCTCGATGCTTTGTCAGATGCATGGAATAGCCGCCGTCCGCGAGGTAATGCGCAAACGGAATCAAGAATTCGAGGGAGTACGTGTACTGCTCGGGCTCCCTGATTTGATCCCAAGTGATCTCCTCATACCCAAGGAATCGAAGATTCGGATCCACGCTCATGAAGACCTGGCTGCTGCTCGCCAGGGGATCCAGCGCCTTCTGGATCGAGAGCCACGTAACATCAATCTTTCCGGTGCCCGGCGTAATGAGGAGGTTACGGGAAAGGGGTTGATTCTCGTGGGTCCGATCCTTCAATTGCTCCATGTAAGCAAGCAATCGTGGCCATTCGATTGCATCGTCGTGCAATCGCAGCCACTCCAAAGCAATGGCCTTCCCGATAGCCGCCACTTGGGACGGTGTAATCGGTGGAATGAGAGAGGCGTGCCAGTCTTCCAAACGGCTCTCGACGAAATCGAGAAGGGACTCAAGCAAGGGCGTGGGCGCACGGTGCGAACAGATCGTTGTCACCTCGGCACCGAGCTTGAGCTCGGCCCTCCAAGCGCCGCGGCTACCCTTGTACCATTGCGGAACTGCATCCACAACGGCGTCGAGCACAACTTCAATCGGATTCACCATATTGCTATGGTACAGGCTACAAGGCGGCCTCGGTGCCCTGAGGGGCAACTGTCGTGCCGGGGGTGACTGTATCCTCCGCGGGAAGTCCCGGAATCGTCAGGCCTGCCGTTCCGAGCTTCACTGCCTGCGCCAGGTCGGGCAGGGCAATGAAATCCAATTGTGACACCTGGCCGACCCTCCCCGAGAGCACTTCCATGATCGGTTCGGGCAAAATGTTCGCCCGCGTCAGCAACAGGAGGGCCCCGTCCCGAGCTGCATACGGCCCGGCGGCCAGACCGTCGGGAAAGTCTTCGCCCTCCGCGAATACCACATGGGTGGCATTCAGGCCTCTCTCGAGCCCGTACTCAGCAAGCTGAGCAGAGGTTCCGTAGCGGTCGTCCGCGATTATGCGATCAACGGTAGCAACGTCCACCTCGGTCTGACTGCCGACCACGAGGACAGAGGTGACAGCCAGGTCTTCAAGTGCGGTGCGGGTGTCGTAAGGCGGTCGATCGCCCGACGAAGTAAACAGAATCGGCCAGCCGAAGTTGGCGGCGAGCCCGGCGGCGGCCAGGCCGTCGGCGAAGGTGTCGCTCGGAACGATAACGGCCTTCGAGATGGTTCCCAGTTTGGTCTTAAGCTGCTCCGCGACCATGGCTGCCGTCTCATATTCGTCGGATCCATTCAGTGTCGTCACAATGGGCGCCGTAGGAAGCGCCCGCAGTTCCTCCGCCATGGCGGACCCACGGCGCACGTTCACCAAGAACACTTCGGCAGGCTTCAGACGGGCCAACTCGGCTTTGACCTCCGTTGTCAACCCCTCGGGCGGCACGAGCAGAACGGGTCCACCATATGCCTTTGCCAACGGTCCGGCGCACAGGGCTCCCTGATACTGATCTCCACGGCTGAGTACCACGGCTGGGGCTCCTGTTGGGTACCCGGCCTTGGATATCGCAATCGCGGTCTCGTACCGGCCTGCCCCTCGCATAACCCGAATCTGCGGAGGAGGCTCGGTAGTGGTGGTCGTGGAGCTGACCACCCGCGAAACCAGGGTGGTCACGGCCGCGGCCGTCGGCGTTGACGGCGAAGGCTCCAGGACGCGCTGCATGACGATTCCCGCGCCGATGAGAGCCATTATGGGGATCACCGCCGCCAACACAAGTTTGAATGACTGCAACGCAACCCAAGTCGGGCGCAGATGCCCCTCCCGGTTGTACCCTTGACCGTGGAGAGATGCTCTGCAGTACATGCAGAATGAATCGCCGGGTTTAACCGCCGCGCCACACTCGCGACATCTCAGTCTCGAACGAGGTGCCATCCTCCGCCCCCAGAACGTTTGGGCCGATACCCGATTGGGTCTCCGCACCCTTTTTGCTCACGGTCCCCCTGGAGGGTCAAGGGCAAACGTACGCCGGACTCCGCAGCCATGCGGCCCGCGCCTCGGACCATCAGACTACACACGAAACCAATGTAGCACTATGACGCCTCCAACAGGGCTTCCACGAACTGGCTGTTGTAGAGCTCGTGATAGAAGCCCCGGCGATCGAGCAGTTGCTGATGCGTCCCCTGCTCGACGATGCGACCCTCATTCATCACGAGGATCAGGTCGGCCTCGCGAATGGTCGACAGGCGGTGCGCAATGACGAAGCTTGTCCGTCCTTCGAGCAGTCGCGACATGGCCCTTTGGATGAGCATCTCGGTACGGGTGTCCACAGAACTGGTCGCCTCGTCCAGAATAAGAATCTGCGGATCGGCCAAGAAGGCACGAGCTATCGTGAGCAGCTGACGTTCTCCCTGGGAGATGTTCGTCGAGTCGTCGTCAAGCTTCGTCTCGTATCCGTCCGGCAAAGTCCGAACAAAGTGGTCAACGTGCGCTGCTTCCGCCGCCCGCGCAATCTGATCCTCGGTGACGTCATCGCGGTCGTAAGCAATGTTGTCACGGAGGGTGCCGGCGAATAGCCACGTATCCTGTAAGGCCATTCCAAAAAGCCGGCGCAGGTCGCTCCGTCTGAAGTCACGGGTGTCGATCCCATCGACCAGAATGGTGCCTTGGTCAATCTCATAGAACCGCATGAGTAGGTTCACGAGAGTGGTCTTGCCCGCACCAGTGGGCCCCACGATCGCAACAGTCTGGCCGGGGCTCACCTCGAGGTTGAGGTTCTCAATGAGTGGCTTGTCGGGCAGGTAACGAAAAGAAACGTCATCAAAGCTGATGCGCCCGCTCACCCGCTCCAGGTGCACCGGCCGAACGGGATCGGGGACCTCTTCGGCTTCGTCGAGCAATTCAAAGACCCGTTCCGCGGAGGCCACTGCCGACTGAAGGATGTTGGCCACGCTGGCGGTCTGGGTGATCGGCTGAGTGAACATGCGCGAGTACTGAATGAAAGCCTGCACATCCCCGATGAGCAGAGCCCCACTCGTAACCCTGAAAGCTCCTATTACAGCGATGGCCACATAGTTCAAGTTGCCGATAAACATCATCATCGGCATGATAATCCCCGAGACAAACTGCGCCTTGAAACTAGCCTGATAGAGACCATCATTCTCATCGTCGAATTTCCGGATAGCTTCTTTCTGTCTTCCGAAGACCTTAACAATATTGTGCCCTGTGTACATCTCTTCTACGTGTCCATTGAGATTTCCGGTTCTCTCCCATTGCAAGGTAAACTGTTTCTGGGACCGCTTGGCAATTAACATGGTAACCACCACGGATATCGGCACCGTGAACAGTGATATTACTGCCAATAACGGGCTCACCCAGAACATCATTCCCATCACGCCTACCAAAGTAAGCGCGGCAGTAATGAGTTGCGTGAGTGTCTGCTGAAGAGTCTGCTGGATATTATCGATGTCGTTGGTGACCCGGCTCAAAATGTCACCACGAGGATGACCATCGAAGTACTTCAGAGGTAGCCTGGCCAGTTTGAGATCGACGTCGCGACGCAGTCTGTAAACGATCCTCTGGACGACGCCGGCCATGAGATAGCCCTGTAGCCAGCTGAACAAGGCCGCGAGCAGGTATATCGAGGCCAGGATGATCAGCACCTCGCTCACCGCTCGCAGATCAACGCCCTCTCCAGGCGTCAGTTCCATGCCCGATAACATGTCCGCCCGTTGGTTGTCGCCCTGGGCGCGCAGTTCCGCAACGACCTGGTCCTTCGTCACCCCTTCGGGCAACTGCCGGCTGATAACCCCAGAAAACACTTCGTTCATGGAGTGTCCAAGGATTTTCGGCGCTGCCACCGTGCAGGCGACACTGAAGACCGCAAGTATGACAATGATGGCGATCTTCCGGTTTTCGGGCCTGAGCCGCCTCGCAAGACGCATGAGCGAAACCCTGAAGTTTCGGGCCTTCTCCCCCGTCCCAACGAGCCCCGGCGGCCCGAATCCTGGTCCATGAGTATCCGATCGTCTGCGGCGAGAGCCGCTCTGGCGGCCGCCCGCCGCTCCACTCGAGGCGCTGTCATCCCCCCGGCTCATGCCACCTCTTCCGCGGTGAGCTGGGAGTACACGATCTCTCGGTAGGTTTCGCAGCACTCCAGCAGTTGCTCGTGAGTGCCGATCCCCGCGATACTGCCGTTCTCGAGCACGATGATCTGCTCCGCGTGAAGAACGCTACTGATGCGTTGGGCAACGACGATCATGGTCGCGTCGGTCACCTCGCGCTTGAGCGCGGCGCGCAGCATGGAATCGGTCTTCAGGTCGAGCGCCGAAAAGCTATCATCGAATACATAGATAGGAGGGCGCTTGACCAACGCACGCGCCATTGCCAGCCTCTGACGTTGCCCACCTGATACATTCGTACCGCCCTGGGTGATCGGGGCATCGAGTCCCTCGGACATCTCGGCCACGAAACCATCAGCCTGAGCTATAGCGAGAGCCTTCCACAGATCCTCATCGCCCGCCTCCTCCAAGCCAAGCCGGAGATTCCCGGCAATCGTTCCTGAAAAGAGGAACGACTTCTGCGGGACGAAGCCTATTTGCCGCCAGAGGTCGTCGCGCTTCATCGTCCGAATATCTCTGCCGTCTATCTCTATGGATCCTGAAGTGACATCGTGAAAACGAGGAATGAGGCTAATCAGCGTCGATTTTCCGCTGCCGGTGCTGCCGACGATCGCCGTGGTCTCCCCCGGCAGCGCGACAAACGAAATGTGAGATAGGATCGGGTCTTGCGCGCCCGGGTAGCGAAACTCCACTTCTTTGAACTCAATCCTTCCGGGCTTGGCTCCATCGAGGTTCAGCGGCGCCGAAGGGTTGACTGGGTCCTCGATCGATGGTGTGACGTCCAGAACTTGCTGGATGCGGTCGGCGGAGGCCGCGGCGCGGGGAATCTGTGCCGACAGCATGGTCGCTATGAGCACCGAAAAGAGAATCTGAAGCACGTACGTAAGAAAAGCGGTGAGATTGCCGAAGGGCATGTCACCACTGCCGACCCTGCGGGCGCCAAAGTACATGATTCCGACGCTCGAGAAATTCATTATCGCGAAGAGCAGAGGAAACACCAGAGCGAACAGGCGACCCACGCGCTGACCGACATCCGTCAGGTCTCGGTTGGCTTCGTCGAATCTCTGCTCCTCGTAATCGCTTCGCGCGAAGGCGCGGATGACGCGGATGCCGCTCAGCGTCTCGCGCATGACCTGGTTGACACGGTCTACTCTCGACTGCATCGAACGGAACATTGGCAGAGCCCGCCAGAGAATCAGACCGAGAAACAGTCCCATCAGCGGAAGGATCACAGCCAGGCTCAGAGTCAGAGGAGCGTCTTGCCTGAGGGCCATGATGATCCCACCCACGATCATGAGAGGTGCCCCAAGCATCAACGTGAGGCCCAGAGAGACCATCATCTGAAGTTGCTGCACATCGTTCGTGTTCCTCGTAATGAGTGACGGCGTGCCGAATCGGTTGATATCACCCTGAGAGAAGCTCTCAACCTTGCGAAAGAGGAGACCCCGCAGATCGCGCCCCACGCTCATGCCCACCTTGGAGCCCCAGTAGACGAGCACAATCGACACGAGACCCATGCCGAGAGCGGCCGCCAGCATGTAAAGACCGAACTCGAGAATGTACCCCGTGTCCCCAGTAACGACCCCGTTGTTGATGATGTCGGCGTTCAGCTCGGGGAGAAAGAGATTCGCAAGCGACTGGACCAGCGAGAGGACAACGACCACCGCGATTGCTTTGCGATAGGGTCGCAGCGATGCCAGGAGAAGGCGCCTCAAGGCAGCGAGTCCTCCTCGCACAACACTTCCTGGATACGATCGCCGAGAAGACCCAGCAGGCGGGTCAGCTCTTCCCGATCCTCCGGCGCCATTGTGCCAACTGTCCGATCCAAGTATTCCTCGAAGATCTTGTTGATTTTCTTCTCGCTTGCCCTGCCGGCATCAGTGACAAAAACGCGAGTCAACCTTTGATCGTGAGGATCCGTCTTTCGGTCGATTGCGCCCTTCCGTTCCAGCGCCTGCAGAATCTTCGTCACCCTTGGGCGCGAGAGGTGAACCATGTCGGCCAAGTCGCGCTGACTGACTCCGTCGTTCTCGACGATCAGCCTGAGGCAGAAAGCCTCTCCATGATGCATGCCCCCTCTTCGCTCCAGCACTCTCGGCATCGCCTGTCTGTTCAAATAGAGAACGCGCCGAAATGCACGAAATGCCGCCGAGGTCAGGGCATCGACCTGCTCGCATCGGCGCAGATTGCCCTTGCCATCAAACGACGTCTTCACACTGCTCTCTCATCCCCGGCGGTACCGGCTCGTGTCGGTTTCCGTTGATCAAGCAACAGTTTCTCAGGAACACGTCTGTGTCGCAAGAGCGCTTGAATGATTCGGCGCCGCAACCCACTCGCTCCGGGAATCGTCGCTCAGTCGATGAGGAGGCCGCCCGGGCGCGACGTCGATCGCGCCCAGGCGGCCTCCTGCGGGGCGTGTGCCTCACTCACTAGACTTAGGAGGGACTCTCAAACCAGTCGGTAGTCATCGCGGGGTCCTGCCACCAACTGTGGCTGCCACGTTGAGCGTCATACACGTACTTGAAAAGTGGGTTACCCGCGTCGTCAAACAGATCGATGCGGACAATTCCGATCTGAGCCTTCTCAAGGGCGTTCTTCTTCGCCACCATATTGTTCACCTGAATCATGAAGGCCGCCCAGGACTCGTTTGCGGCCTTGGCATTGGCCGACGACAGCGCGAGATGGAGCACCCGCGTGCCATCTGGGTCGCTTTTGACGACCGCCGAGTCGAGGGAGACACCGGTCAACGGGGCGTCGGTGAGGATTTCCTCCTTCAGCGAATTCTCCGCGGACTCTTCGGTCAGCGCCGGGGACTCCTTCCAGGATGGGTCCATCACCTGGTCGAGCACTATCTCGGCACGCGCAAGTTCCTCGCCCTTGGCATTTATCATGCTCCACTTGAAGGTGTCGATCTCCATCCCGCGGTTCTTCGCCAAGAACATCTCCCGCTCGACCGCGTCGAGGATAATGGGGTCATCGGGCGTGCCCACATTGGCTTCGCTACTGCTCTTAAGAACGAAGCTGGCCTGAGTTTCCTCCAGCGTCGCTGCTTCAATCGGGATGCCCTCCTCCTGGAGCCGCTCGACGACGTTGTCGAAGTCGCCCCCTTGGGCCACGGCAAGCGTGCTTGATACAGCCACAACGGTCGCGATCACAACCAGCAGAACACCTGCGACCAGGCCTATGCGTTTCTTGCGTGAGTTCATGCTTTTCATACTGTTACCGTTCTTCCTGTTCGAGGGGCTGCGGCTCAGGGTCCGTACGTATGGAATCTGTATGTGTTGGTCGCACTCACCCAATACGGCGACTCGATCTCCCAAGCGTTTTCATCGAAATTGAACCAAGTGGTCGTGCCGCGATATTGGACATTGTTGAACTGTGTATTCAACTGAACTGTCGAAAGATGCGATTCCGACTCCGCGCGCACAGGCTCCTGAGGCCCGGGCAGCAGTGACGAGTACCACTGGCCCTTCGGGTCGCCGTTGATCTTCACCTGCCAGCTGCCGTCGGTGAGTTGTGTCACGCAGTAGTTGCGTGTGAAGTTCCACGCCTGGACACTCAGCTCTTGCAGCTTGTAGCCGGTCGGGAGCTTGTACTCGTAGTAGGATTTGGCCCCCGAATAGCCGACGTAGTAACGCCATCCGGTTTGCACCCAGTAGACGGGGCCCGCCGTCGATACCCAGCTGGACTGCCCCGAAATGTCTACATAGGGTGCCGATACAGGCGTTGATATGTCGGTTTTGACCCCATAACCACGTGATCTGGTGTTGCCAGCATGAAGCGAAATGGCCCAGGCGCTCGAACTCGAGCAGAGCACGAGCACGAGAACGCCCACGACCACCAGATAGATTCTCAGTTTCACGCCATTCATCTCCTTGTCCCCTCAGGGCTACTGCTTCGAAGTTGACCAACTCAGCACTCGAATTCCGGCAAAGGCAATCCTCCCTACTAGGCCGATTAGATGGCGGATCACGCCAGTGGGTCCCACGAGAGAACAAGTGTCCGGAATCTGGGTGTTTGTTACGCTTCGAAAAGCCTGGGGCGCGGGCCCAGCGAAGCGCACGCCGGCAGGGAGGGAGGTGTCTACCCGAGAAACACCTGCATGATCAGTGTTTCGATTGCCCCCTGTTCGGCTTCGCTCAGTGCTCGATCCGGATGAAAGCCGCCGTCGCTATCCGCGCTCACTATTCCGGCGGCCGACAGACCCAGCACCGCCGTCCGAACATCTTGCGGTATTTGAGCGATATCGGTGAACGCGTCGGCCTGCCCCCCGGGCAGATAACTGCCGAAGACCGTCCACAGCCAAAGGGCGTAGCGGCCCCTCGTAATCGGCTCCGCTTCAAGCGGGTCCAATCCGGGATCTACCGCCAACAGGCCGAGCGCATCCGCCTCGCCTAACAGGTTCGAAGCGGCACCGAGTGTAGTCGTCGGATTCTCGTACGTCGGCCCACCAGGCGTCAGGCCCGACAGCGCAATCACTCTCTCGAGGGCAACCTTGACACTCACCGGATCGGTGACTGTACCGGAAGCCGAGAAAGTGGTGGTTGCAGTCTGAACGGTCTCCACCGGCTCCTTGCCATCGCTTAGGTAGAGCGTGGAGAGAAGCACAGCTACAACCACCACGACCGCGGCACCCGCGCCGGCCAGAACGAAGCCGAAACGTCGCCGTGCCGGCCTTCTCCGGATGGTCTGGGATCGGCCCTCTTCGATCACACCGCGCAGTAGCTCCTCAGCGCGGTCGCTTTCAGCCCACTCGCCCGCGGTTGGCGTATGGGTAGGCCTGAGCCGCGCCAGTTCTTCCAGAAGGCGGTCTTTCTCGTCGATCATGGTCCCTCGCCCTCGTTTGCGATCCCTTCTGCACCCCCAAATGTCCACATGGGACCCATTTGTTTCATGAGGCGGGCGCGCGCGCGGTGAAGTCGCAGAGCAAACGCTCGTGGACTGCACCCAAGAACCGACGCGGCCTCGCGGTATGCGAGCCCATCCCAGCCGACCAGGAGTAGGACCTCGCGGTCCTCGTCTCGCAGATTGACGAGCGCTGCTCTGAGCTGTGCCCGTGTGTCGAACGACCCCGCCCACTCCTCGCTGTCGCTGGAAGGAAGAACGTCCTTGGCCATGCGGTGACGGAGCGCAGCCTTGCGGCCTTTCGAGCGGCGCTGGTTCGCAAGCACTCTCCGCGCCACTCCCAGCAACCAACCCAGGGGCTCGTCTGGAATCTCCTCCGGTCGCCGCCAGCAGACCAAGAACACCTCGGAAACGACGTCCTCGGCTTCATCGAGAGAGGAGCCACGGTTGCGGGCGAAATCGAGCACCCGCGAGGCATACGTGCGGTAGAGAGCTTCTATCCGCCGCTTTGGATCATTCAGTTCCGCGGCAAGGTCCTCCGAGCGTCTCAATTTCACCCATAGGGAGTGTAATACAACGCGGCATGCCGGACATACACGCATTGGGAGAAGCAGGGGTGTTGAGCGTACAACGGCCGGCAAGCGAGGATAGGGATATGGACAACAGAGATTACCTTCAGGCCCGCATTCTACTTATTGATCGGGAGCAGCCTGTTATCGACGAACTGAGTGCTGCGCTTCAGGCGGACGGGTACGCGGCCCCCCATGGCATCATTGACACGTCGCTGGCGGGCCTTTGGCTGGAATCCGCCGACGCGGACCTGGTAGTGTTCGATACGACCATCCCGAGTGAGCTGGTTCAGTTGCTTGCCCGAAGAGCCGCCGATGACGTTCCTCTCCCTGCCCTGGCGATCGGAGAGTCGCTCAGCGCATCAGACCGCGAGCGGCTGGTAGAATCCGGGGTGCGTCATTTCCTCCCGAAGCCCATCGATATCCCCCATTTTCTCACGCACGTGCACTCCCTTCTCGATGCCCGCTTCGCTCATCTCAGGTTGCAGCAGACTCGCGCCTTGCTGGACGAACTCGTTCAGCGGCGCACTTCAGAACTGAAGCAGATGCAGATTGAGACCCTCGAGTTGCTGGGGCGGGTCGCAGAGGTCCGGGATGACGCCACCGGCCAACATACTCGTAGGGTGGGTCAACTGAGCGGTCAGATCGCTCTGGAAATCCACCTCGCCCCAGAAGAGGCCGAACTCATCATGCGGGCAGCCCCATTACACGACATCGGCAAGGTGGCAATCGCCGACGACATTCTTCTGAAGAGCGGCGGTTTCGGAGA
>Ga0068713_1003450_pt1 | contig 13754 bp, 10 predicted proteins | sample MTBAKSrepl2MetaG_FD_62223 | JGI IMG/M metagenome (GOLD analysis project Ga0068713, IMG submission 62223) | Enrichment culture microbial communities om Arthur Kill intertidal strait, New Jersey, USA, that are MTBE-degrading - MTBE-AKS2 (Arthur... | ecosystem: Environmental > Aquatic > Marine >...
ATCAGCGATGTCCTCAAATATACCCAAGACGCCGGCCTTCCTATTATCGCCGACGGAGGGATCCGTTTTTCAGGAGATATCGTCAAAGCTCTTGGTGTGGGTGCTCATACGGTGATGCTGGGGAACCTTCTCGCCGGTACGGAAGAAGCGCCGGGAGAACTGGTCATCTATCAGGGGCGCAGTTATAAATCCTATCGTGGGATGGGGTCTCTGGGTGCCATGAAAAAGGGAAGCAAAGACCGTTATTTTCAGGGGGACATCGAAGAGGAATCCAAGCTGGTCCCCGAAGGAATCGAAGGACGTGTCCCCTTCAAAGGGCGTCTCCGTGATGTGATCTATCAACTTCTCGGCGGATTACGCGCTGGAATGGGATATGCCGGCGCTGAGACGATCCCCCAGCTTCATGAAAAAGCCAGATTTGTCAAAATCACATTCGCCGGATTAAAGGAGAGCCATCCCCATGATGTGTCCATTACCAAAGAAGCTCCTAACTATCGTTTCGATTAGCCTGCTCTGGGCAGCAGCGGCTGCAGCCGCTGCTGTTTCCCGGTATCAGATCGACATCCGTGTGCAGCCTGAAAGCTTTAGCGCTGCCGGAGAAGAGATCATTCAGTTTGTCCCGGCGTATGATACAAAGAGTCTTTATTTCCACCTTTACTGGAACGGGGGTCAGCCGGAGACCCGGTTTTTCTCTGAAGCGCCGGAAAAAGTTCAAAAAGCCATTATAGACGGGCGCGGGGCATCGGAGATCAGTGTGGACTCTCTTACGGTCAACGGGACGGCCTGCTCGCATGAAAAGGGAACGGATCCTTCGGTCATGGCTGTCCTCCTGGATCAACCCCTCAAAGCCGGCTCATCCAATATCATAAAAGTGGCCTTCACCCTTAAGATCCCCCGGGAGCGGATGTCCCGTTACGGGTACTCTTCCCTTGACGGCGTCTGGTGGTTCTCCCAATGGTTTCCCAAGCTGGGTGTGCTCACGGGCCCGGATAAATGGGAGTGTGAGCCCTTTTCCTACTACAGAGAGTTTTTTGCCGATTACAGCCGCTGGACGCTGTCAGTGGAACTTCCTCCCGGGTATGAAGCGGTCTCCAATCTTCCGGAAAGCCTCCGTGAAGAGGGACACCCGACGGTCACTTATTACCGGGGAGAGAGATGCAGTGATGTGGTCTTCGGAGTCGCTCCGCGCTTTTATATCCGTGAAGAGGAAAAAAACGGACGGCTTTACCGGGCGGTCCTGTACCATGAAGCCCCTGAACGGAGCCGGCGGATCATTGAGCGGTCCATACAGGATTTTGAAAAGATGGAATCGTGGGTGGGGCCTTATCCCTACACAGTCTTTACTGTTGTAGACCTGGCCACCATCGGCCCTGTGGGGAGCGGGATGGAATATCCCCTCCTGATCAATACCGTGCAGAACGCTGATTTGGAGACCGTGATGGATCACGAGATCGCCCACCAGTGGTTTTACGGGATCCTGGGGTTCAATGAGACAAAGGAGCCCTGGCTTGACGAAGGATTTGCTTCCTATTATGAAATGCGTCTGGCCCGTGAGAATGAGGCGCGTAATGTACTGGGAATCACGTATACACCGTATGATGTCAAATATACTGCAACAGGGCTGGATCCGTCTCCCCGGAGCAGCCTCTTTTCCCCCCTGGAGTCTCAGGCGGAGCCCCGTGAGGGGATGACCCGTTATTATCTCCATTTTCCGGTCTATCTGACACTGGTGGAGCGGCTTACGGGAACAGCAGGGATGGATTCTTTTTTCCAGGCGCTCTACTCTGAGTATGCGTTCAGCCATCCGCAGACCGATGAGGTTCTGGCTCTCATGGAGAAGTCCATCTCTCCCCGGGCCTTTACCTTTTTCAAATCTCTCACAGAAGGAAGTTCCCGTCCTGACTTTTCTCTTGCCTATGACAAAAAAAAGGGGTTGACGGCGGATGCCTCCCCGGAAGGGCTCTTTCCTGTGACAGTGCATGTGGTCACAGAGAAGGCGATTGAAGAAAAAACCCTTGCAAAAGGAACGGCCTGGGATCCGGGTTCGTTTCAATATGCCTATCTGGAGGAGTTGGATGAAAATCCGCTGAATAATTTTGTTGTTTCAACGCCTTCAGGGAGATGGAAGGCGCCTCTTTTGTATGGAGGAGTCACGCTTCTCCTTCTGGGATCGGGCCTGTTTTTGAAAAAGAAGCTTTTGTGGAACGCCGGGGCCAATGCTCTGGCCTTTCTGCCCCTCTTCTTTTCCCTCACAGGGCTGGCGGCGCCATTGAAAGTTTTTAACGGAGAAGTCTACGGGTTGAAGAGCATCTCCCTCTTTCTCTTTTCACTGAAGGAACATCCGCCGGCGGGCCTTCTCTTTCTTGCCTTCTGTCTTCTTACGCTGAAGATGAGTCTTCTTTCCCTGGCCTTCTATAAAAAAGGAGAGGAGCCCTACACCTTTTTCCACCTTCTGTTTGTGGATTTTGCTTCACTTCTCCTCATCCCGCTCCTGGTGGTGATCATGGTGAGCATCAAGAGCACCTCTCTTCTGCTTTTATTTGCATTTGTCTTTATTCTTTCCATGGCCGAACCGGTGAAAGCCTCCCTTTTGAGCCGGCGGAGGAAAGCCATCGCCTGGAAACATATCCTTCCCATGAGTTTTCTGGTGACCCTTTTTGCTTTTTTATTCAGCCTGGTGCTGAGTGTCGTCTTTATCCCCCTGGTGATCAGGAACGCCTCCCTGTTCCTTCTGCTGCTCCTCATCCTTTCTGCGGGGGAATATGGATATAAACTTTTTTTTGTACGCTTTTATGATTATCTTGAAGGAAAGGGGCTTCATGAGCCGTCTTGAACCTTGTCTTCTCCTCTCGCTCTACACACCTAAAGATGAGGTGGATCCGGATGAACGGACAGATGAGATGACCGCTCTGATTGAGACGCGGGGCGGGCAGGTGGCAGAACTCTTTACACAAAAAAGGGAACATCCCGATCCCGGCCTCTATTTCGGCCAGGGAAAGATCGAGGAGATCAGGCGGTATCTGGAGAACTTCGAGGAGATCACCACCGTCATCGTGGACGCCTATTTAAGTCCTGTCCAGCAGCGTAATCTGGAAGAGCAGTTCGGGCGGACAGTCATGGACCGGGAAGAACTGATTCTTGAGATCTTTGCCCGTCATGCCAGAACCCGGGAAGCGCGCCTTCAGGTGGAGCTGGCAGAACTGGAATATCTTCTCCCCAGACTGAGAAACCTCTGGCCCCACCTTACAGGCCAGCAAGGGGGCTTTAACTTCCGCGGCCCCGGAGAAACACAGCTAGAGACAGACCGTCGCGCCATCACCAGACGGATCGCCGCCCTGAAGAAGAAACTGATCCATATTGAAAAGATCAGGCAGACTCAGCGAAAGGGAAGGGCCTCGGCCTTTAAAGTCTCCATCGTGGGTTATACCAACGCAGGGAAGTCATCGCTTCTGAGCCTGCTTTCCGGGAAAGCCCTCTATGTGGAAGACAAGCTGTTTGCCACTCTGGATACCACAGTGAAAAAGGTCTTTTTCCCCCAGGCGGGCGAAGTCCTTCTTTCTGATACTGTTGGTTTTATCAGGAATCTTCCCCATCATCTTGTGGCCTCTTTCAAATCCACATTGGAAGAACTCCTCTATTCAGACCTGATCATGGAAGTTGTGGACATCGCCTCTCCCTCTTACCGGCAGAAGATGGATGTGGTCACACAAGTCCTCACAGAGCTCGGAGCGGGAGACAAACCCCGGATGACAGTCTTCAACAAATGCGACCTTTTGGACAGAGAGGCTCTGGACTCTGTCAGAGAACAGTATAAGGGCCGTGACGATACGCTTTTTATCTCTGTCCTCAACAGGGAAAACATCGATCTCCTGAAAGAACAGTTGGCTTTACGGGCACAAACATCATCACATGACTCTCATTGAAGAGGCTTTTCTCGATATTCACAGAGGGTTGATCCGCCCCTTTTATATTCAGATCGGAAAAAAAAAGAGACGAGAGGATCTCGCGCATTATTTCCAAGGGTTTAAAGCTTTCCACCCCGTGGAGAAAGCCCTGCTGGGAGCTGCCCGGGGCCGTGTTTTCGACGCGGCTGCAGGGGCGGGCCGTGTGGGGCTTGCTCTTCTGGGACTGGGCCACGAAGTGGTCTGCGGAGATGTCAGCCCGGTTATGAAAAGGATCGCCACGGAGAGGGGCTGCCCTGATTACAGGATCGATGATCTTCTGGCCCCGGATAGGGTGAACGAGCTGTTCGATACCGTGGTCTTTATGGGAAATTCACTGGGTTTCTGCAGAGACGAGATAGAAGTCGAGCGCGTTCTCTTCAGGCTGTCTCACAGGATCCGCCCGGGCGGGCTTCTTCTCATGTCAGCCACCGATCCTGCTCTTTTCGGACTGGAGGAGAGCGGTTTTCTCCCGTATATTCACCTCTATAGAAACAAAACGGAGGAAGCCGGGTGGTTTCTGGCTCATCCGGCACTGATCTGCGGGGCGATCCCGGATTCTCTGTATCAGGAGGCTCTTATGAGCCACAAGGGCATGAACGGTTTTTTCTTTAGAAAGAGAGACGGATGAAACGCTATTTTATCAAATTGAAGGCGGGTGAGCAAGCCCCCCTCCTCCAGGTCATGATGAGATATTTAAAACTGGAGAAGGACGAAGCCCTGGGGTTGATTAATGGGGGAAGTGTCTGGGATGCTGAAACCGGCAAACGGCTCACAGAACCCGGATTTCTGATCACTGAAGAGACACTCAAGATCAATAAGCCAATACGCCCGGCACGTCCCTACCACCTTCCTGATCATTACGTGATCTACGAGGATTCCTTTCTTCTCGCCGTCTATAAGGAGGCCGGGCTGCCCAGCCACCCCACCCCTTATTCCCGTGTAGAGTGCCTGACATACGGTGTTCAGGAGTATCTTGAGAAGAGCAGCCCTCACGGGGACTATACGGTCTCTGTGATCAATCGCCTGGACAGGCCCACAAGGGGGCTTATGCTTATGGCGAAAAACAAGGAGTGTGAAGCAGCGCTTCACGGGTTGTTCAGAGAAAAAAAGATCTCAAAGATCTATCTGGCTATTACAGAAGCCCTCCCCTCTCCTCCTTTCTCCATAAAGATCGAAGATACTCTGGAATGGAACGGGAAAGCCCGGCGGGCCGAGACACGGGTGCGTTATATGGGCCGCTGCCGGGGAAGGGATTATTTTCTCGCCTTTCCCAGGACGGGTCGGACCCATCAGATCAGGCAGCACTTTGCACGCTACATCGCTCCCTTGCGGGGAGACACCCGTTACGGAGAAGGGGGGCAGGGGCTTTTGGGGCTTATCTGCATCTCCTACCGCTTCGTTCATCCAGGAACAGGGAAGAGGATCAGGGTCACTCTTCCTGAATCCCTGTGGAAGGAGGAAGAAGTGGGCGGCAATAGCCGTTGACTTTTCGTAACACGAAGATATTATAGAAGCGGAGGTAATCATGATTAAACGTTTTATCGCTTATTATAAACCCCACAGGCTTCTTTTTTTCATCGACATGGGTGTGGCCCTCCTGGCCTCTGTCCTGGCTATTCTCATCCCGTCCATGGTGAGGACCCTTCTCAATACCCATATTCCTGATAAGAATATCCGGGCTATTATCATATCATTTCTTCTCATGGTCCTGATCTATCTGGCCAAGATGGTCTTCGAGTTTATCCGGATGAAATGGGGACACATCCTCGGTGTCCGAATGGAATATGACATGAGAGAAGATATCTTCGGGCATATTCAGAAACTCTCCTTCAACTATTTTGACAATACCAAGACAGGCCATATTATGTCCCGGATCTCCAATGACCTGAACACCATAGCTGAAGTGGCTCATCATGCCCCGGAAGACCTGATCCTTTCTGTCTTTCTCGTCATCGGCTCATTTTTCTTCATGTTCCGGTTCAATGCGGTTCTGGCTGTCATCGCCGTGATCCCCCTTCCTTTTATGCTCCTTTGGGGGATCAAGTACGGAGGGAAGATGCGCCAGGGCTTCAGACGTGTGCGTCGTAAGATCGCCGATATCAACAGTACCGTGGAGAATTCCGTTCAGGGGATCCGGGAGGTGAAGTCTTACGCCAATGAGGATCTGGAGATCGAGAAATTCGAACATGTCAACATCCACTTCAAGATGGCCAAAGAGAAGATGTACACTATCATGGGGATCTTCTATTCCGGTTTCCACTTTTTATCTGACATGTATTATCTCCTGGTCATCGCAGGGGGCGCCTGGCTTTATCTCGAAGGACGGATCACCCCGTCGGACATCGTAGCTTTTATCCTCTATGTCAATATCATCCTCAATCCCATCCAGAGGCTGATGAATTTCACAGAACAGTTTAACCAGGGCGCGGCCTCCTTTGAACGTTTCACCGAGATCATGGATATTGAACCCGATATCGAGGACCGTCCCCATGCCAGGATATTCCGTCCTGTACGAGGCCGGATCGATGTGAACCATGTCTGGTTCAAATACTCATCCTCTCCCGACTGGATCCTTCAGGATATCCACTTTTCCGTCCCCGAGGGCCGTTCTGTGGCCATCGTGGGGGAGTCGGGTGCCGGGAAGAGCACCATCGTCTCCCTCATCCCCAGGTTCTATGAGCCTCAGCGGGGAGAGATCACTATCGACGGGCATGATATCATGGACCTGAAACAGCGTTTTCTGCGAGAGAATATCGGCCTTGTCCAGCAGAATGTCTTTCTTTTTGACGGAACCATCAGAGAGAACATCATGTACGGAAGGCCCCTGGCGGAAGAAGAGCAGATGGTGGAGGCCGCCCGGTATGCTAATATCTATGAATTCATCATGTCTCTTCCCGACGGATTTGATACCTACGTGGGGGAGCGGGGGGTGAAGCTCTCCGGCGGGCAGAAGCAGCGGATCTCCATCGCCCGTGTCTTTTTGAAAAACCCTCCTCTTCTGATCTTTGACGAAGCCACATCCTCTCTGGATACCGAATCGGAAAGCCTCATCCAGGAAGCTATGTTCACCCTCAGCCGGAACCGGACCACGATCATTATCGCTCATCGGCTTTCCACAGTGCGTCACGTGGATAAGATCATCGTTCTCAACAAGGGGCGTCTTGTGGAGGAGGGCACTCATGAAAGCCTGTTGCAGAAAGAGGGTTTTTATCATAAACTCTATACGAAGAATCTGATCTGAACGGTATGTGCAGTGTCCCGGGAGGCATTCTCGATGGAGAAGAGGATCGTTCATGTGGATATGGACGCTTTTTTCGCGGCAGTAGAGCAGCGCGACAATCCTTTGCTCCGGGGAAAACCTGTCATCATAGGTGCTCCGCCCCGTGAAGGAGCAGGACGCGGAGTCGTCTCTACTTGCAGTTATGAGGCGAGACGATTCGGGATCCATTCCGCCATGCCCATATCCAGGGCCTGGAGAGCCTGCCCCCACGGGATCTACATCACTCCTCACATAAGCAAATATGCTGCTGAGTCAAAAAAGATCATGTCGATCCTGGCATCCTTCTCCCCTGTCATTGAACAGGTGAGTATCGATGAAGCTTTTCTGGACTGCTCCGGGACAGAACACTTGTTCGGAGACAGCCGGGCTCTTGGGCGGTCCATCAAAGAAGCCATCCTGAAGGAATCCGGCCTCACCGCCAGTGTGGGGATCGCTTCCAATAAGTCAGTGGCGAAGATCGCTTCTGACCTGGAAAAACCCGACGGCCTTGTGATCTGTCCCCAGGGAGAAGAGGCCTCTTTCCTGGCCCCTTTGCCCGTGAAAAGACTGTGGGGAGCCGGGCCCAAGACCGTGGAGAGGCTGGAAAAGATGGGAATCACCACCATAGGAGAACTGGCCGCCTTTTCCGAGGAGGGGCTCACCCGTTATTTCGGACGATGGGGAGCCCATCTCCGGCAGATGGCCCTGGGAATCGACCCCCGGAGCCTTGAAACCGGGAGTGAGCGGAAATCCATCAGTGAAGAACGCACCTTTTCAACGGATACCGGGGATACTGAACTCCTGGAAAAAATGCTCCTTTCCCTCTCCCAGGATGTAGCAGCCGCATTGAGGAGAAAAAAAATGAAGGCCAGGACTGTGAGCCTGAAACTTCGGTTCAGTGATTTCACCACCATCACCAGAAGCCGCACGCTTCAGCGTTATTTTGACGATACAGTGACACTTCACCACACTGTCCGGGATCTTTTCAGAAGTGCGCCCAGGCCCCGGAAAGTCCGCCTCATAGGAGTGGGCGTCTCGGGAATGGAGGAGGGAGCGGTCTATATTCAACCCGCCCTTTTTTCCGAAGAGTGCGGGGAAAGCCGGAAAGTAGACAGGGCCATGGATGAAGTGGCCCGGAAACACGGGAAAGTCATCACCAGGGCGGGACTCCTGGGAAAGAAAGAGCCTCATCCTCCTAATAAGGTTGACAATAAAAAGGGAAAAGGATAGGTTAAATCAAGAGAAGACATCATTTTTTCTAAATAAAAGGAGGTTTTTATGAGCCGGAAAGTTTTGGTTGCCACAGAAAAACCCTTTGCTTCAGAAGCGGTGGATCAGATCCGTAAGATCGTCGAAAAGAGCGGAAATGAGCTGGTTCTTCTGGAAAAGTACACTGAAAAAAAAGAGCTGCTTGATGCTGTGGCCTCTGCTGACGCCCTTATCATCCGAAGCGATAAAGTGGATGCGGATGTCCTGGCGGCGGGCCCCGGCCTGAAAATCGTGGTCCGGGCCGGAGCGGGATACGACAATATCGATTGTGCCGCCGCAAAGGAAAGAGGCGTCGTGGCCATGAATACTCCGGGGCAGAACTCCAATGCTGTGGCTGAGCTGGTCTTTGCCATGATGCTCTACCGGGCAAGGAATTTCTTCACTCCCAAAGCGGGTAATGAACTCCGCATGAAAACCATCGGGATCCATGCTTATGGCAATGTTGGCCACTATGTAGCCCAGATCGCCAAGGGGTTCGGCATGACAATCCTGGCCTATGACCCGTTTGTGAAAAAAGAGGTCATGGAAAAGGCCGGGGTAACTCCCGTGGATTCTGTCGAGGAGCTGTATGAAAAATCTGACTACGTTTCTCTTCACCTTCCGAAAATGAAAGAGACCCTGGGTTTTGTCAATGAGGCTCTCCTGAAGAGGATGAAGAAGAACGGGGTCCTGGTCAACACCGCACGAAAAGAAGTGGTAGACGAAGAAGCTCTTCAGAAAGTATTGGAAGAGCGTCCGGACCTTTCCTATCTTTCCGATATCGCTCCTGACTGTGCAGAAGCGCTTCTCGCCGGATATCCCGGACGTGTCTGGTTCACTCCCAAGAAGATGGGGGCCCAGACCAACGAAGCGAATATCAATGCCGGGGTCGCTGCTGCACGCCAGATCGTCGCCTTTTTTGAGAAAGGTGATACAACTTTTCAGGTCAACAAGTAGAAGGCGCGCAGGAAAAGGCCATGAAAAGGAAAGAGCCGCGGACGGACATGGTCAACCGTCCCCGGTTTGACAGAAAAGACCGTGCCGCCGTCAATGCTCTTCTCCGCGGAGGCCGTTCTTTCGGCGGCGAGGTCCTTGCTTTTGAACAAGAGCTGGCCTTATATCTTCATAAGCAGTGGGTGGAGACCACGGTCAATGCCACCATGGCCTACTATATGATCCTCAAAGCACTCGGGGTGGGGCCCGGCGACCAGGTCCTCATCCCTGCCTATACCTTTATCTCCGCAGCCAACATCCCTCAGTTTCTGGGGGCAGAACCCCTGTTCGGGGATATTGCTCCCGGGGTTCCCTGTCTTGATCCCCGGGAAGTGGTCCGGATATGGAACCCGCGAGTCAAGGCGGTCCTTTTTGTCTCATCGTTCGGACATGCCCGGGGGCTCCGTGAGATCCTGGCCTTTTGCCGTGAAAAAAAGGTTCCTCTCATCCATGACGCCGCCGCTTCATTCGGGTCCGTACTTCAGGGAGAGCCTTTGGCTGCCTTGGGTGATTATGGCTTCACCAGCTTTCATTTCAAAAAGGTCGTATCCGCTTTTGAGGGGGGAGCCTTGTGGGGAGAAGGATCTCCGGCTCCTTTTCAGTCTTTGAAAAACCACGGGAAAGTGGAGACCTATGAGAAAGCCGGGCTCAATCTGCGGCTGAGCGACCTTCATGCTGTTCTGGGCAGGAGCCAGCTGTCCAGTCTTTCCCGGAGGATTGTCCTGCGGGAAAGACTGGCCTCCTGGTACGAAGAGGAGCTTGCTCACTGCACCCCGGTGGTCATGCCCCGCTTTTCGGAAGGGCTCAGGCCCGCCTGGCATCAGATGATCATCCGTGTTGATGACAAGGAGCCTTTGAAGAGATTTCTGGCTCAGAACGGGGTCTCAGCAGCCGACCCGGCTCAGTACATCCCCTCTTTTCCCCTCTTTCAAAAGGAGGCCGCCTCTTTTCCCGAGGCTCTCGAATATCATCGCACAGCATTGGCCCTTCCCTTCCACGAAGAACTGTCCCGCCGTGAGATCAGGCGGATCACCCTTCTGATCAGGAGATTCTTCTCACGATGACAAGGGGGCTTTTTTTTCTGGGACTACTATGGCTGGGGCTTTTTTCATCCCTTTACGGAGAGACCTTGGAATATACGGCGGACAAAGTCCTAGTGCTTCCCGACGAAAGAAGGATCACACTGGAGGGGAACTGCCGTCTCACCTACGCCGGTGCTGTTATGGAAGCCGATACGGTCTTCTACTTTATCGATGAAAAGCGGCTCCTGGCCATGGGGAATATCGAATTTACCCGTGGCGGCCAGCACTTTTCAGGGAAGATCCTGGAGTATGACCTGACATTGAAAAGAGCCTACCTGGATAACGGACGGGCCCCTGTTGAAAAAGGATATGTGGGCGGCGAAGTGATCAATACCGTGGGGGAGTCTCTCGTCTACGGGAAAAATACGAGTTTTACCACCTGTGAACATATCAATCCCCACTTTCAGATCAGAAGCAGCCGGATGAAGATCATCAAGAATGATAAAGTCCTGGTCTCTCCGGTGGTCTTTTATGTCTACCGGGTCCCGGTCTTTTGGTTTCCCGCTCTCTTTTTTCCCATTCCCGAAGGGCGTAAGACCGGTTTTCTTATCCCGACGTTTTCAAACAACAGCGTGGACGGGCTGACTTTTCAGATCCCCTTCTTCCTTGTCATCAATAAATATTCTGATCTGACCTATACACTCAAGATCATGGCCCAGAGGGGGCTTTCCCATGAGGGGGAGTTCCGGCTGAAGACCTACACCGGAGACGGAGAGATAGACGGGGCCTATACCCATGACAAGATAGCCCGGCTCAAGCGCTGGTACCTCAAGGGGAGCGCCGTGCAGGATTTTCCCGGGCTCGGCGTGAAACTCACGCTCAAAGCTGATCTCCTCAGTGACACCTCCTATTACGATGATTTCAGCTCCAATATTGATGAGAGGACAGAGAACAGCCTCTCCTCCTATGTCACCCTGGAAAAGAATTTCGGGAGCCGCATCTACACGCGGCTGCTTTTTTCACAGGACAACCGCTGGCAGGACCTTGGTGACGGGACCACAGAAGAGTATGTGAGGACTGTGGCGCCCGGCATGACAGTGAATATGTATAATATCGGCCTCTTTCCCAACATGTATCTTTCTCTGGCAGGAAACAGCTCCAATCTTTATGAAGACCGCTCCTTTGTCAAACAGGCCTCTTCGGGGACGGTGACCCTCTCCTATCGTCATAAGCTCTTTTCCTATCTCACCATGGGGGAAAAGATGGTCAACCGGCTGGATCATATCAGATATGAAGACAGGTCCATTGAACGCTGGGTCCCCACCTTTTCCACTGACCTCTCATTTAACCTCTACGGATACTTTGATCTTCTTGGCATCGGGACCACAGATACCGTGAAACATACGATCAAACCTTCTGTCATCTTTGAATGGACCCCTGAGCGGGACCAGGATCGGTTCTCTGCTTTGGGAGAGAGCGTCATCGCCGCAAAAAAACAGCTGATTTACCGGCTGGACAACACCTTTCTGACAAAGGTGAAAAACAATAAAAAACATCTTTTTCTTTCTCTTTCCTCTCAGGTTTCTCAGGATCTGGAATCCGGGGAGACTCCTTTTTCAGACGTCGTCTCTTCAGCGGTCTTCAGTCCCTACTGGGCTGAGATCGTCTCAACGAGGTTTACTTTTCAGCATGAGTATGACCTATACGGGAAAGCCACCCGCTATTTTTCTGTCTACGGGACAGGAACCATGGATTGGGACCAGAGCCGCTTCAACCTTTCCGTTTTCTATCGGAAAGGATTTCTGGGAGAAGAGGATGTCCTGACATCACGGATCCAGGGTGATATTCAACTCACCAAAAACTGGACGTTCCGCACAAGCATTCTTTATGATTTCAATTTGAGTAAGATCCGTGAGCAGAGCTTTGAGTTTTTACGGGACCTCCATTGTTGGAACATGGGTATTTCATGGCAGGAGAGGGAGACGGGTGTCATCGATTACAAGTTCTATATCCGCCTGAATGCATACGGAGACTTCAAATGGGATTATAAAGGAAAACTGGAAAATGAAAATTAAAGGAGTGTTATGGGCCTGACCGGAAAGCTGCCACCCGAGCTGTTGAAAGAGCATGTCCTGCGTTTTAAAGGAGCCCTGCGCAGGGAAGTCATGACAGGGCCCGGTGTGGGAGAGGATGCCGCTGTGATAAGGCTGAAAAGGCGCGGTTATCTGCTGGTTTCCACAGACCCCATCGTGGGTGCCGGGGAGGAGGATGCCGGCCGCTTCCTTGTCGAGATCAACGTGAATGATATCGCTGCTAAAGGGGGCGACCCCTTCTACCTGATGCTGACGATTCTTGTCCCCCCCAGGCTGGGAGCTCCCTACATCGAACGCACCATGGAGGAGATCCACCGGGCCTGTAAAAAGTATCATTTGGCAATTATCGGCGGGCATACGGAGATCACCCCTGAGATCGACAAACCTCTTCTTTCAGCTACGATCATCGGAGGGACCCGCAGACTCCTCTCTCTTGAGAAAGCCTCTGTGGGAGACCTTCTTTTCCTTGTGGGCGATGTCGCCCTGGAGGGGGCCTATCTCATCTATACAGCCAGGAGAAACGAGTTCAAAGGCCTTTTGACCTCCCGTGAAGAGGAGGAGATCCTGAGTTATAAAGAGAGGCTTTCTGTCTACCCCTATTCCCGCCTCCTCAGGCGTACGGCGCTGTTCATGCATGATCCCACAGAGGGAGGGGTTCTGGGGGGGATGGCTGAATTCGACCTCCTTCTTGACGGTAAGGGGATCAAGGGGGCGACCCATCTGAACCTCCGGCCACCGGTGGAAAAACTCTGCCGCCGCCTGGAGATCGACCCCGGCCGCCTGATCTCGTCAGGGGCCCTGCTGGCTCTTATCCCCAGGTGGAAGGCAGAGAAGACAAAGGGATTACTGAAGAGAAGCGGATACCCGTTTCAGGTCGTGGGTGAAGTGGCCTCCCGGGGGGATGTCTCCCATTCCTTTAAGGAAGAGTTGTGGGACCACCTGAAAACGAGCCGGTAAGTTTTCCCTTGACGGAAGGAGCTTTCTAGTTTAGTTTTTCTCCACATAGACAAGAAGGGAGGACATAAGAATGAAACGGACATTTCAACCCAGCAATATCAAAATGAAGAGAGATCACGGATTCCGTAAAAGAATGTCGACCAAAAACGGACGCCTGGTTTTAAAAAGCAGAAGGAAAAAAGGCAGAAAGAGACTGGCCGTCTGATGACGGATATGCGTTTTCCCCGTGCTGAACATT